>Ga0116231_10013340_pt1 | contig 11597 bp, 13 predicted proteins | sample S1TSphgellanicum_2_FD_89695 | JGI IMG/M metagenome (GOLD analysis project Ga0116231, IMG submission 89695) | Host-associated microbial communities from peat moss isolated from Minnesota, USA - S1T2_Fd - Sphagnum magellanicum MG | ecosystem: Host-associated > Plants > Peat moss > Unclassified...
CCCCGGCGCGATTCTCGCGCCATGTTTTGCCCCTGTAATAGAACACCGCGCGCTCATTCATTCCATGTTAATCTCTCCGTGGGGCATCTTGCAGCAAATGAACCATCGCCGCCACTCCCAAGACGGGTACGAGCAAATTGAGCGGCGGGAGGAACCCGGCCAACGCCAAAATTCCACCCTGTATTAAAATAGCGCCACGCTGTCGCCGCGCCTGAGCCTGCGCCGCCACGCGGCTCATGCGCCGCATTGCGACCGCGACGAACAACCCCCGACCGATGGCCCACCCTGAAATCGCCCATCCCAGCAAGGCGCCAATGCCCGGCAGCAAGAAACTGAGCCCCAGCGCCAGGCAACTCATCAGCAACACGCGCAACCCGACCGCAAGCCCATCGTATATCTGCTCACCCAGGGGTGCCCCGAGACAAGGCGGCAGGTTTGGGTAGAATCGCTGCTCGACGGCGCGCGCGACACGCTCGATAAACATAGCCGCTATGGTCACGGCGACGGGCAGGAACAGCCACAGCGTCAGCAGTGCGGCGCCCACCCCGCCGAGCACATGGGCGACCCATGCCCATGTACCGAAATGTGGCAAAAAATGCGCCACACCCCAGGTCATCAAAACAAAAATGGCCACAAAAACCACGACCGTCCAGGCGAGGCTCTGCAACAGCACGGCGATGAAGGTTGGATCATCACATTGCGCCACGGCACGCAAAAGGGGGGTGAAGGCCATCACTCTTTTTACATTCCGGGGTGAGGGTGGTACGGGAAGACAACCTCTGGAGAGCGAACATGTCCGCCCCCCGCTTTGACATTCTTGGTATCGGCAACGCCATCGTTGACGTTGTGGCGCCGGCGGAGGATCGTTTCCTCTCGAAGCATGACATGCGCAAGGGTTCCATGACCCTGGTCGACGCGCCAGCCGCCGAAGCGCTTTATGCCCAAATGCCCCCGGGGCAGGAGAGCAGCGGCGGGTCAGTGGCGAATAGCTGCGCGGTCGCCGCGGGCCTCGGCGCCAAAGTGGCCTATCTAGGCAAGGTGGCGGATGACGCTTTGGGTGCCGCTTTTCGTCGCGATATTGAGGCCGCCGGCGTCTATTTCCCGTCTGCGCCCTTGGTTGGCGCTGCCCCCACCGCGCGCTGCCTGATTTTGGTGACGGCGGATGCCGAGCGAACCATGACCGTGTATCTTGGCGCCTGCGTGTCGTTTGGTGAGGCGGATGTCGATGAAGCGCTGATTGCTGACTCGGCGGTGACGTATTTAGAGGGCTATTTGTTCGACCCCCCTTCGGCTCAGGCGGCGTTTCGCGTGGCGGCCACGGCGGCGCGGCGGGCGGGTCGGAAAGTGGCACTATCCCTGTCAGACCCGTTCTGCGTCGACCGCCATCGCCCGGCGTTTCGTGATTTGGTGGCCGGGAGCGTGGATATTCTCTTCGCCAATGAGTCCGAAATTTGCAGCCTTTACGAAGAAAACGACTTTGCCCAGGCGGCGGAGCGGGCCGCGCAAGACACTGAGCTCGCAGTGCTGACCCGAAGCGGCGACGGCAGCTTGATCCGACGCGGCGGGGAGAGCATCGCCGTTTCCGCGGTGCAGACTCAGGTTGTCGACACAACTGGCGCCGGCGACGCCTATGCCGCCGGTTTTCTGGCGGCGCTCACGAATGGGCGCCCGCTGGAGCAATGCGGCCGCCTCGGCAGCCTCGCGGCCGCGGAGGTGATCAGCCATTTCGGCGGCCGTCCAGTGGCGGATTTGCGCGCCATTGCCGCCAGCGCCGGTTTTTAGCGGCGCTGGACCGGCGGGAACTTTTGGTCCGGTTGGTCGTTGCCGTGTTGGTAAACCACGGCAATGGAGGCCATTATGCGCAAGACGCTTTTGATTTCGGCGGCAGTGCTCGGCCTGGCGACCGCCCCAGCTTTCGCTCAGGACGCAAGCCAGTCACCGACCGGCGCGCGACCCGGCAACATCCCCGGCACAAACAACTCTCTCCCGCTCGGCAATACCGCCAGCAATATCGTTCCCGATGATACGCGCTCCCCGATTGCGCCGCACCTGCCGACCCCGCCGGTTGGCGATGACGGCTCAATCGCACAATATCTCGCGTCTGCCCGACGCGCTTTGAAAGCGCATCAGACGGGAGAGGCGCAGCAGGCTTTAGAGATGGCGGAGACCCGCGCGCTTGATCGGTCCACCCTTGCTTCGCAGGCGAACATCCCTGATTCGAGCCCGTTGGTGGCGCAAATCCAACAGGCGCTTGATCATCTTGGCAAGCGTGATCTGTCGGGCACCGATCAGGCCATTAACCAGGCCATGAGCATGGTCGGCAATTCCGTTGCCGCCACAGGCACCACGAAGATGTAACCGAGCGTATTTGTTTGATAGGGTGCTTTGTAAGGTGGGCTGGTTTGCAGCCCACCGGCTTTTCCGCCGTCACCTACGAAGTCGGCTCATATCCAAAAGAACGCCCGCTTCGAGTTGTTTCTCATCCAGTCGGTGGTGCACCAGGTCGCCAATACTCACAATCCCGACGAGCGACCCGGACTCCAGCACCGGCAGATGCCGCACCCGGTTCATTGTCATTCGCGTTAACACCATTTCAATACGATCTGACCCTGCGCAGGTGATGACGGGGCTGGTCATAAATTCCGCCACTTCCCGGCCAAGCACTGCGTTTCCGCCTCGCGCCAACGCACGGATAAGATCGCGTTCGGAGAAGATTCCAACGATTTTGTACCACTGATCTTGCACGACAACTGCGCCAATATGTCGCTCCGCCAGCAATTGCACGACTGAGGCGACGATCTCCGTCTGCACGACCGTCGTCACCTCATGTCCTTTGGTGCGAAGCACGTCCGAAATTAACATGTGATCTTCCCTTTCCAGACCTAGATATAAAAATGCGCCGCCAGCGCTCAATTCATATGTTCCGCAAGATGAATTCGCGGCCATTTAAGCTGACCAAGCAAAGTCATCGTGCAGGTCTATCTAGAAGAGAAATAAACCACGAACACACGGTGGGGGTCATGAAGACGTGATTTTTTTCAAAAATACGCAGCATTTATTCGTCTTTAAAGGTTCAGTTGTCTGGTCGGAAGCCAAAATGCTTTCGTAGGGTGAATAAGCCCTTGCGCCATCCACCAATGTAGCGTCCCGGGCAAACATTGTTTCCGGACGGGCTCTCGTGTAGGGCTGTTGTTTGACCACCCCTTATTGCATCACTGTACACCGGTGCATCCGCGAAACACCGAAAGAGGAGCCATTCATTGTGAAATTGCCACCCTTGCCCTTCACCGAAGTTGCCTGGAACGCCCTGCCGGCGGTTGAGCACAAAGGTGAGGCGGGCATGGCGCTCTGGCGAAGTTTGAACAACGGCGATGTGCGGATGCGTGTCGTGGAGTATTCGCCGGGCTATATCGCCGATCATTGGTGCGACCGCGGGCACATTATCTATGTGCTTGAAGGTGAATTGCAGACGGAATTAAAGGACGGCCGTACATTCACATTTGCCGCTGGTAGTGGCTATACCGTCTCCGATTTTGGCGATTCGCCGCACCGCTCATCGACAAAGCTTGGCGCTCGGTTGTTTATTGTCGATTAGTTTAGACCACCGGAGGGGTGAAGCGCTTGCGGAACCCATCATTCTTGCCGACGCCCGCATTCCCGCCTCAGAGTTCATAAACCGCGTTTTAAAAATCATGATTTCGGTAAGATTCGGCAAAATATCTTCCCTCCGGTCCCAAGCGTGCGGCTATTTTCGCCCACTCGCCGGCCTTCTGGTCCGCCTTGGCCGGCCGGTGTTGGAAACGTACAGGTCTTTCATATGTCGAGGTGTCACCCCCGCATCCGTTACAATCAGGGTTTTTCGCTCTGTGGAAAAACTTGAAGGTCGAAAGCTTCAAATGTTATTTTGTACAGACAAAAATCCTCATCTCCCGTCATCTCATTGATCCAAAAGACGGCTAGTTCGGCAGCATCTCCAGACCGCACGAAACTACCAACGTTCGATTCAGACGACTCTAAAGATATGAAATCAGTTTTTTCGCCATTACGAGTTATCTCTATAAATAACATGTTTATAACGACATTGTAATAATCTCCACCGTGGCAATCAGTGCAAACATCTGAAAATTTCAATCGCAAATGATTGTTTTTACATTCAATGGAGTCGATTTGTGAATCGTGCAGTCTGGTATGTTCTACTGCCTCCTCTAGGGTCATGTTATTCAGCCTCCTGGTGATCGCCCCACACGCGATTCCGCCAGCAGCAACGCTTATCGCCGTCTCAATCGGATCGCATACTTTAGGGGTGGATAAGCCCTTGAGGCTGGGCAAGAGTTCTACTGCGCGGGCCATCCAACGCGGATTTTGTGCGGTTCGGTGCTCACGGACAAGCGTCCGCCCCGCTCCGGTGCTCCAAAATCCACGCCGGGCGGCGCCAAGAGGCGCCTCTGGCTCGGCGCAGCGAATTCTTGCCCAGCCTCAAGGGCTTATCCACGAACTCGCTCACGTCGGTACATGCACGACTCGTCCCGCTTGCTTCGCACCGACGGTTGATCCATCGTCAAGTTACTACAAACTGGAATTTTTTCTATACGGTAGATCGTAGTCAATCGAGTCATAATAGTCAGCATAGCTTCTAGCGGCCGGCCCGAGGCGCGCTTGAATAATGGGCCATAACCCATCAAATCTTTCGGCTTGATTGACGAGGCTCTCTATTAACCCGGTCGCAAACGCGGCGTTTACATCATCGTCTTTACATGTAAGTCCTTTTTCTATACAGTCTAATAGAAAATGCCATTCATCTTATGTTATTTTTGCATAGTGAATAGCGATGATATTGCCAAAATAGCCAAGAATCGAAAGTGGCAATGGTTGTTTTATGTCACAAAATTCTTCCAATTCTTTATCAGAGAAGTATGTAAAGAGTAATTTCGAATGAGTCAGCATGTATTCCGCAAACTCTATTACTGCTTGTTGGGTCATTTGCCATCCAGTGCGTTTTGCAGGTCATGAAGAACATTCTCCGCTGCTGCCCGGTCTCCGGGTGACGCGGTCGGATTGTTTTTTAGCCCTCTTTCCAAATCTCAGAGGCGTGCCTAGCTCCTGGACTGTTGGCACTCACCCTACAATTATGGTTCCTCCTCTTGCGGAAAAACCTGCAAATCGAAGGCATTATACTCAAATTCATATTTACAGAAAATGTTTTCGCGTGTTATATAGTTTATCCATTCAAGTAAGAGTTCTGCCTTGGTCTCGGAACGCTCAAAATTCAAAACGCTTGATCCAGGAGCCTCTAAGTAAATTGAATCAACCAACTCGCCATTTCTCTTAATTTGAGTCACTATCATATTTATTATAACCTCAAATACCTCGTCCGAGTGGCGGTTAATATTAACATCTGAAAATTTCATCCGTAAGTGACCATTATTATATTCAATGCCGTCGAGTCCTGAGTCGTGAAGACCGCTACGTTCAACTTTTTTTTCAAGGCTCTTGCTCATTTTCTTTAACTCCCTGGTGGTAAATGAGATGGTTTGCTTCCGCGGGGGGCAGGCCGCCCGCTCTTATCAAGGTATTGGTCTCTCTTTCCGCTCGAATTGGGGTTGTCCAAGTGGTAGTGATCTACTCTTTTCCACGTTTCTTTTGCATTAGGTTTTCCGATATCAAACCGAAGCACTCGTCCGGTTTTAGGATTGAGAAAAGTTCTGTGGCCCGCAGCAACAGCTTCTGGACGGGAAATTTCAGTCCAGCCTTGTGACAGAAGTTCATCAGGATTAGCAGGAAGATTCGGGATCTTCAGTGAAGATGTTTCAGGCGGAGTCTCTGGGGCATTGTCAGGTTTGCCAGGGGTTGGAACTGTCTTCTGAGTGCTTGGCGCAGGGAATTCTGTGGTTTGATCTCCGCCGGACTTAAATTGTCTGACAATCGCCGCACCTGCCGCCCGCGCTGCGCCAGCGACGCCGCCCGCAATGCCCCCGGCAGCAACGCCTATCGCCGTCTCAAGCGGATAGACGGGCTGAATGGCGTCTTTCTTCAGATTCGGCGGCGCTTGGCTCTGCGCAACTTCAGCAACAGTGTTCGGCGCCTGCGCGCGAATTTCCGCGTCTGCAAGAAATCGCGGCCAATTATCGAGGCCGAGATGCTGGATCACTTCAGCCACATTTGCCGCGGCCCCGCGTATGTCGCCCGCTGCCGTTGCCAACGCGTCTTTGCGTAATTTCACCTCAACGGGATTGTCGGCCGTGCGGTCGAAAAACACGCGCGCAAACGCATCATCATTCAGCCGGCGCCCTTTTGCCCAAGCAACCAGAGTTTCCCGCAACCTACGGGCGGTACCACTATGTTCCTTCTGAGACTCTGCTCTTTGCCGCAATTTCTGCGGCAGTGACGCCACAATGCAGTGGGAGACCTGGAAAGCGTTCTTAGACAGCTCAGACTCGTCGTCAGTTCTGTAACCGGCCGGATGCGCCGAGGTGCCGTGACCGAACTCACCGTGATCTTGCCGGCCTTGATCCTCCCAACTCATGCGCGCTCACCCAAAAGAACGCGACAAACGCGAACAAACCAAGAACAAACTCAACCTAAATGTGCCGACCGCCCCCAAACCGCATGAGTGGCACCCGGCCTTGCGTCAGACGCAGGCATGTTTACTTTTTTTGTCTCGCAACTGAGCGTCTGATCGCTTATGTGTGCGGCGCAGCATGACCCGCCCTTCGGGGCCTATCTGAGCGCCCCAAACATGAACTTACGTAACATTGCCATCATCGCCCACGTTGACCACGGCAAGACCACCCTGGTTGACCAACTCCTGCGCCAATCCGGCTCCTTCCGAGAGAATCAGGCGATGGTGGAGCGAGCGCTCGACCGAAACGACCTGGAGCGGGAGCGGGGGATCACTATTCTTGCCAAATGCGCCAGCGTGGTTTGGCAGGATACGCGCATCAATATCGTTGACACCCCAGGCCACGCCGATTTCGGCGGCGAGGTCGAGCGCATCCTTAATATGGTCGACGGCGCCATTGTTTTGGTCGACGCGGCCGAAGGTGTGCTGCCGCAAACCAAGTTCGTTGTTGGTAAGGCGCTCGCCCGCGGGCTGCGGCCTATCGTGGTGGTCAACAAGGTCGATCGCGGCGATGCGCGGGCCGATGAAGTGCATACAGAGGTGTTCGACCTGTTCGCGTCCCTCGGCGCCGATGATCATCAGCTTGATTTCCCGATGCTTTACGCCGCTGGGCGCCAGGGCTGGGCAGATGAAACCCTGGACGGGCCGCGTAAAGACCTCTCGGCGCTGTTTAACCTCGTGTTGCGCCATGTGCCGGCGCCGACCGTCGACCCGGACGCGCCCTTCGCCATGGTCGCCTCCATCCTGGAATACGATAACTTCCTCGGCCGCGTGCTGACCGGGAGGGTGGAGCAGGGGCGCGGCAAGCTGAATATGTCGGTAAAGGCTCTTCGCCTCGACGGCAGTGTCGTGGAAACCGGCCGACTGACCAAGCTGCTTGCTTTCCGCGGGCTTGAGCGCGTGACGGTGGAAGAGGTTGAGGCCGGCGATATTATCGCCGTAGCGGGCCTCACCGAGGCCACGGTGCCGGAGACCGTTTGCGCTCCTGAACTCAGCGCCCCGCTGAAGGCCATTCCGGTTGACCCCCCAACTCTGACCATGACCTTCCGCATTAACGATGGGCCGTTGGCGGGGCGTGAGGGCAAGAAAGTCACGTCGCGCCAGATACGCGACCGGCTGTTTCGTGAGGCAGAGGGCAACGTCGCCATCCGCATTACCGAGAGTTATGAGAGCGAAGCGTTCGAAGTCGCCGGCCGCGGGGAGTTGCAACTCGGCGTACTTATAGAACAAATGCGCCGTGAGGGGTTTGAGCTCTCCATCGGCCGTCCCCGTGTGCTGACACGGGAAAACGCCGAGACGGGCGAACGTGAAGAACCCATGGAAGAGGTGCTGATCGATGTCGATGAGCCCTATTCCGGCGTAGTGGTGGAGAAGATGGCCCGCCGCAAGGGTGAAATGCGCGACATGCGCCCCTCAGGTGCGGGTAAGGTTCGGCTTACCTTTCTCATCCCCAGCCGCGGCCTCATCGGTTACCACGGGGAGTTCCTCACCGACACGCGCGGAACCGGCATCATGAACCGTCTGTTTGACGGCTATGGCCCGTGGAAGGGGCCGATGGAGGGGCGGCGGAATGGGTCGTTGATCTCCAACTCCGACGGTGTCGCGGTGCAGTACGCGCTTTGGTATTTGCAAGAACGCGGAACTTTGTTTGTTGACCCGGGCAATCAAGTCTATGTCGGCATGATTTTGGGTGAACACAGCCGCGGCTCTGACCTGGAAGTGAACCCGATTAAGGAAAAGAAGCTGACCAATATTCGGGCGGCTGGCAAAGATGAAGCCATGCTGCTAATCCCGCCGCGTCGGATGACCCTGGAACAAGCCATCGCCTATATCGAGGACGATGAACTTGTTGAAGTCACGCCGAGCGCGGTGCGGCTGCGCAAGCGCCATCTGGATCCCAACGCGCGTAAACGTGCCGAACGCCGGTCGGATACCGAAGCCGCCTAACCGGGAACTGGCTGACCACTTCATCGTTACATCAAAAGACGGAGCGCCCAGTGGGCAGACCACTCGGCCATTCGTCTTTTGCAACGATCCAGTGGAGTTCTTTAAATGTCGATAAAAACTCGCACGTTCGGCTACGCCGTTCTTGCCGCCGGCTTCTTGGCTGCTGTTTCTCCGGCGTTTGCCGCGGGCGATGGCGGCAACCCTTCGTCTACTACGGGAGGCGTTTTGCCAGGGGGCAATTCGCTGCCGAGCAACAGCCCGGCCGGTAGCCAGTCAAACCCGCAACACGCAGCGGCGGCGCGCCGCACCGCGCAAAAATCCAGCCCCCATACGACGACGGGCGTTAAACCCTCGCCAACAGCGGGCCAGGGCACATCAGCAACCACAAACTAAAGCCCTACTCCAGCGCCGAACAGCGCGGCTGAGACCAACAGACCATATTTTTCGTCGGCCATATTCTTCGTCGGCCATATTCTTGGTCGGGTGGAATGCGCTTTGGCATTCCACCTCTTCCACGCCACCGCAACTATTTCGCGGCTGCCACCGGGTCAATCCACCCAACGTGACCATCGGCGCGTCGATAAACCACATTTAGTTCCCCCGTCGCACTGTTTCGGAACATCATCACCTGCTGATCCGCGAGGTCCATTCGCATGACGGCCTCTCCCACAGAGAGATGGCTGATCTCTGCTGGTGTTTCGGCAATCACTGTGGCGTAGGTGGTGTGGTCTTTGGCATTCGAGATTGCTGGTTCAGCGGCCGTAGCTTCTTCTCGGTCAACCTCTTCGCGTCCAACCTCTTCGCGTAAAGTGTATTGGCGCCCCGCCTCTGGGCGCGCACGATTGGCGAGATCGCGGGCATGGTCGTTCACCCGCCGACGGTAGCGGCGGAGCCGTTTGGCAATGTGCTCGGCTGCGTCGTCGAATGCACCATTCGCATCGGCCGCTTCGCCCTCTCCACGCAAAGTCAAGCCCCGCCCGGCATGCACATTGATATCGCAGGTGAAAAAACTGCGGGCGCGGCCGAACGTGACGTGCGCCTCAAGGGCATGGTCAAAATACTTATTGGTAATGATATCGAGTTGGTCCGACACACGCGTGCGCAGCGCGTCGGATAATTCGACCTGTTTTCCGGATACCGTGATTTGCATCGACCTGATCCCGCATGTTTGTGCTGCGGGGAGGGTGGACCCAACCTGGTTAATCAGGCCGGAACCATCTTCTCCCGCTTTCGCTGCACTGAGCTGGGTATGCGCAGCGCTTCGCGGTATTTGGCCACGGTCCGACGGGCAATGTCCACGCCTTCTCGACGCAAAACGGCTACGATCGCATCGTCGGACAACACATCGTCGGGGGACTCGTTGTTCACCAGTGTGCGGATGCGGTGGCGCACACTTTCGGCGCTATGGCTTTCACCGCCGGTTCCGGCAATGGCGGCCGTAAAGAAGTATTTAAGCTCGAAGGTGCCGCGCGGCGTTGCAATATATTTGTTCGCCGTCACGCGGCTGACGGTGCTTTCATGCATTTCCACGGCATCTGCGATGTCGCGTAAAATCAAGGGTCGCAGCGCCGATACTCCATGGCGAAAGAACCCATCCTGCTGGCGGACGATTTCGGCAGCCACTTTAAGAATGGTCTGCGCGCGCTGATGCAGCGATTTCACCAACCAGTTGGCTGTTTGCAGTTTTTCAGCGATGAACGCCCGATCTTCCCTGACCGCGCGATGGACCACGCGGGCATGGAAGTGATGGTTCACCAATACTTTTGGCATGGTTTCGGGGTTGAGTTCCAGCAACCAGATGGCACCGTCGGCATCCGTGGTTGGGGCCCGGCGCATAAGGACATCTGGCACCAGCGGCTGCGGCGGGGTCGCATCAAATAATGCCCCTGGCTTTGGGTCTAGTTGCTTCAACTCGGCCACCATGTCGGCGAAATCTTCTGCGTCGACACCACATAAAGTCATCAGCCGGCGTTGTTCGCGCCGTGCCAATAACTCGAGATTGTCGAGCAAGGTGGCCATAGCAGGATCAAGCCGGTTGCGCTCTGCCAGTTGCACCGCAAGACATTCGCGAAGATCAACACAGAATAACCCCACAGGGTCGAAACGCTGGAGGCGGGAGCGCACGCGCTCAACCCGATCGAGCGTGATGCCAAGAGCCTCCGCAATGGCCGTCGGCGTCGCGGTGAGCCGCCCGGCCGGGTCGAGCAAAGCGATGAGATGCGCACCGATCAAGCGATCGACCGGGTCTGCAAAACTCAGCCGGAGTTGTTCACCCAAATGTTCCCGGAGCGAGCGGGGATTTTCAGCGAGGTCGTTGATATCTCGCCCATCCGCCTCAAACGAATGGCTGCCTCCGCCGGTTGCTCCGCCCGGACCGCCGGTGCTGAACCCGTCGCCGGCGCCGCCGGGGTCGTAGGTTTCGCCATGTTCTGCATCGAGCGGGCCAGTGCCCTCCGCGATGGTTCCGTCACGCAAAATATCAGCGGCGTCAGCGGCGTCACTGAGATGCGTCGGCGCGAGTTGGTCGAGGGCAGGGCGCTCTATTTCCACCTCCGCCCGCTCATCACGCTCCAACAGCGGGTTACGCTCAAGTTCTTCTTCGACGAAGGCGGCGACTTCGAGGTTGGAAAATTGCAAAAGCTTGATGGCTTGCCGCAACTGCGGCGTCATCACCAGCGATTGAGACTGGCGCAAATCAAGACGAGGACCCATCGCCATAGGGACGATCCTACATACTGAACCTTTCCCCAAGGTATACCCGGCGCACATCCTCATGCGCCACGACCTCTTGGGGACGGCCTTCCATTAACACTTTTCCGTCATGCATAATGTAAGCTCGGTCAATGATTTCCAGCGTTTCACGCACATTATGGTCAGTAATGAGCACGCCGATGCCACGATCTTTCAAATGAGACACCAGGTCGCGGATTTCACCGACGGCGATTGGGTCAATCCCGGCCAGGGGTTCGTCGAGCAAGATGTAGCTTGGCTGACTGGCCAGCGCACGGGCGATCTCAACCCGCCGGCGCTC
>Ga0116231_10013341_pt1 | contig 11594 bp, 12 predicted proteins | sample S1TSphgellanicum_2_FD_89695 | JGI IMG/M metagenome (GOLD analysis project Ga0116231, IMG submission 89695) | Host-associated microbial communities from peat moss isolated from Minnesota, USA - S1T2_Fd - Sphagnum magellanicum MG | ecosystem: Host-associated > Plants > Peat moss > Unclassified...
CGCCGCTTGGGAGGTGGAACATGACAGGCTGCAGGAAAAATGGAAAAACACGACCGGCGGCACGAGTCCGTTCGAGGCCGGTGGCTTGCTGTTCGTCTATGCGCCGAACGGTGGACTGAACGTATACGACGCGACGTCGGGCAGACACATCGTCACGCTGCCGTGCGGCTCCGGGCATTGGAACAGCCCCATCGTGTTACAAGGCAAGATCATCCTGCCCGAAGGCAGCGCCAACGATCACGACACCAGCGGTTTGCTCGATATTTGGAGCCTGCCCGGCGGACAGTAGCTGCGTCAACCTAGTCGCACCGCAATCGGCCGGGTGTAAAATGGGGTATGTGTTACTCGGCGCAAGTGATCCAATCCATGAAAAAGCTCCATCGCGAGCTCGGGATCCGCCTGGATTATAAAGAGGCGCTCGATCTTTTCATGCGACGGCTGGACGATCCAGGCCTCACCGTCTCGCGGGGTTTCGAGGCCAACTTCGAAGCGCCGCAGAACGAGGCTGAACGGCGCATCAAGCTCGTCATCGACGAACATCGCGCGCGCACCGCGACCAAGCTCGAGTCGGCGCTGTTCGCGCAGAAGACACGCCTCACCAACGCGCAACGAAGCCTCGTGCAGAAGGACACCAAGAAGGCTCGGGAAGATATTCGCATCGCGACTGCGAAGATCGAAACCATCGGCGACAAGCTTTCGGATCTGCGCCGCAGTGAAGCCAAGGAGTCGGATAACCGCATCTTTCCGTCCGTCTATGCGGGCGTCATCATTCAAGACGGTGCCGAGCGTCTGCTCACGCCGATGCGATACTTCTGCCGGCCGGCCGGGAAGCCCGCTTTCTATGACAAGAAGTTCCCGGGACTCTACAACGCCCGACGGGACAATCTCGAGAAGTTTTGGTCGGAGCAGTTTGGCCATCATCATGCGCTGATGGTCGTGGAAGGGTTCTACGAGAATGTGAAACGGCACGTCATGGAGCATCGTGAACTTCGCGCCGGCGAGAGCGAAGAGAACGTGGTGCTGCACTTCACGCCGTCTCCGCCGCAAATGATGTTCATTGCTTGTCTCTGGTCGCACTGGACGGATCCTAAGGAGCCGGGTGTACGAGGATTCGCGGCGATCACGGATGAGCCGCCGGCCGATGTGGCCGCCGCAGGACACGATCGCTGCATCATCAACTTGAAGCCGGAACACATCCCGATGTGGCTCACGCCGGACGGTCGGTCCCGGAAAGACCTGCAGGCGATCCTATCGGATCGGGAAATCCCCACGATCCAGCATGCAGCGCTCAAGGCCGCTTGAGATCGCGTTGAACGGGCCGCCGGCGGGCGGGCAAGCCTTATGGCGAAGAGGGAGACCGCAAGCCCCGCGCGGGATCGGGAATCAGGCTTAATGCGTAGCACCGGTGCGCGCGGTACCGGGCGGGTGGTGTAGCGCGTCGTAGGCGGCGATATCCGCCGTCGAAATATTTTCGGCCTTCCAGACCATCGCCCGATGGATTCGATTCCAGCCGCTGGGATGGTCGAAGAAGATCGCTTCTTCCACGGGTCCCGGCCGCATCTTGCGGTATTCGGACAGGTGCAGAGCCGCCTGCGCGAACCCGTCCGGCTGTCGCGCCGCATTGAGACCGAACGCGTCCGCCTCTGCCTCCTGGGTGCGCGTGATCGTGTTGAAGACGGGCGTCAGCACGAAGCCATAGACCGAGAACAGCGCGACCAACAGGGGCAGACCGGCGACGTCGGCGACGTCGCGAACTCCCCAGCCCGCACCAAACCCAAGGGTGACCTTGCCGAACCCCCACGATGCGAAAGCGAACCCGATGACGACCAGGATGCCGATCTCCAGCACGCTCTTGTAGATGTGGTTCAGCACGTAGTGTCCCATCTCATGGCCGAGCACGGCTTCCACCTCCTCGGGCGAGGCTCGATTCATCAGATTGTCGTTCAAGCTGATCTGCGCCGAACCCGCGAGGCCGCTGACGTGTGCGCTCATCTTGGTCGTTTGTTTGGATGCATCGAATTCGTAGACTTGAGCGACGGGGATCTCGTTGGCGCGCGCCAGCGACAAAATGCGCTGCTTGAGCGGGCTGTCAGCCAGCGGATAGAACTTGTTGAATACGGGCTCGAGGTAGGTCGGGCCGATGACCACTTGAATGATCACGAGTGCGATTGCGACCAGCGAGCCCCACAGCCACCATGTTTTCGGGAGCTTGCGAATGACCGCGTAGATGGCCACCGCCGCGATCGTACCGAAAATCAACGTGATGAGCAGGCTCTTGCCCTGGTCCCCGAGCCAGTCGGCCAGTCCCTGGTTGGACATGCCGTACTGGTGCTCGCGGAAATAGCCCTCATAAGCCGCCCAGGGCAACGTCACCAACGTCGTAAGCACGAAATATTGAATGGCATAGAGCGCCGTCTGCGCCCAAGATAAGCGGGTCAGGCGTGCGGCGAAGTCCCTCATCCAGGCCGAGAGTCGCAGGCCCAGCAGCGCCCATGCGAGCAGCAGTCCGATGACGAAATCCCACAGTAGGAGCCAATAACCGCCCTCGAAGTAGGCATCCGAGCGGGCTTTCGCCGCGGTCGACATCGTCGCGAGATATGCGGCGGTTGCTGCATCGGCATCGAAATGCGCGGCCACGGAAGGCGGCGCTGCAGCCTGCGTGTCCGCGGCGGCGGCCGGCAGGTCCGCAGCGTTCGCTGACGGCAAGCAGCCAAGGGAGAGCACCAGTATTGCAAGGACGAGCAGCGCCTGGACGGCCGTCGCGCTCAAGCGTTGCCCAGGGTTGCAGCCCAGGTGGTTGCGCCCCTTAGAATGCCGCATCCGGCACGCCTCGGCCGCAGAGTTCGCTTTTGTAAACCACTTCGCTGAAGATACTACCGAATGTGTTGCGCGCCAATGTCGGATCAGCCCGATCCCGCCGCCGCCAAGGAGTTCACATGTCCACGGAACGATCGAAATTCGTAGAGCCCGCAAGCGAACGACCCTATATGCCGGGCTATGGTCTGCCCGAAGGCGCCGATGGGCTGATTCCCTGGAGCTGGGCGGCAACGCGTCTCGAGGGAAGTCACAACTACTGGCTTGCCACGTCAAGGCCTGACGGTCGCCCGCATCTGATGGTCATCTGGGGCCTGTGGCTCGATGGCGTTTTCTACTTCAGCACGGGGCGCCACTCGCGCAAGACGCGCAATCTCGAGAACAACGCCCACTGCGTCATCGGCACCGAGGAGGCGGAGGAGGCGGTGGTGGTCGAGGGCACCGCCGAGAAATTGCGCGACGTCGAGCAGCTCGAGGAACTGTTGGCGCTTTACCAGCGCAAGTATGACTACGACATGTCCTCGATGCAGGAGGACATCCTTGCGCTGCGCGAACCGATCTTCGCGATGCGCCCCAGCGTCGCCTTCGGCCTCGACGAGAAGTCCAGCTTGCAGAATGCCACCCGCTGGCGCTTTGCTTGAGGGTAACGGCTCATGAAGAGAAAAGTTGCTGCGCTGATCGGTCTCGCATTCTCGATGGGCGCATCGCCGGCAAGCCTCGGTCCCCCCACGGTGAACGCGGGAGACACCTGGACCTACCGGTCGACGACCGAGCGCGGCGCCACCGGCTGGAGCCAGACGGACGAGGAAATCAAGGTGACGCGCGTGACACCGACTTCGATTTTGATTGCCATGAAGCCGAGTGGTTCGACGCAACCCCCGAAAGAAATGCTGGTCGGCCTCGACTGGAGCCGCATGCGCGACGTGAACGGCAAGGAGACGGTCGTCAACCGACCGCTGAGCTTTCCGCTGTCGGACGACAAGTCATGGGACGTCGTTTACACGGAAGAAAACCCAAACAAGCATCACAAGTCCGAGACCTTCGACAGCCATTTTCGCGTAGTGGGTTTCGAGACCGTGGAGGTCCCGGCCGGTAAATTTCGCGCGCTCAAGATCGAGTCGGAAGGACATTGGCAAGCGCAGGTGGCACCCGGACAGAGCATCGCGCAAGGCGCTGAGACGGGGCAGGGTGGTGCCACCTTGGTGACCCAGGTGCAGAAAACCGAGGCACACCAAACGAGCGGCCGCCTCTACAAAGCATTCTGGTACGTGCCGGAGGTCAAACGCTGGGTGAAATCCGTGGAGGAGTACTACTCAAGCGCCGGCGTTCGCAACGAGCGCTTCTCACAGGAACTCGAGTCTTTCAAGCCGGCCGATCCGCCTGAGCGCTAACCGACTGATCCTGCGGCTATTGGGTATGCCGTCAACTGGGTTATGATCGCGCGGGTACGTTATGACAAGATCCGCCGCCAAGGAGATCCTTCATGCCTGTACATGCAGCTTTGATCCCGTGCTTGCGCTACCGGAATGCGCCCGCGGCGATAGACTTCCTCTGCGCTGCGTTCGGCTTCGAGCGGCATGCCGTGTACACGGACGATAACGACCCCGCCATAGTTCATCACGCACAGTTGCTGCTGGCCGGCAATATGGTGATGCTCGGTAGTGCCCGTCCCGGACCGGCCGAGGATCGCTATCGCTGGATGACACCGTCGGAGGCAGGGGGCATCACGATGTGCGTGTGTGCGGTGATCGATGATCCGGACGCGCACGCCGCGCAGGCGCGGGCCGCCGGCGCCGAGATCGTCGTCGAGCCGCACGACAACGAGGGCTATCCAGGACGCAGTTACGATGCGCGCGATCCGGAGGGAAATGTCTGGAACTTCGGGAGTTACGATCCATTCGCTGCGGCGTGAACGCTTTGCCCATCGCGGCCGAGCCATAGCGCGATCGCGATGCTCACGCCGTATCCCCACAACAGCCAGGCGCTGGCGGGGCGCAGGACGTCGGGGTCGTTGGAGTAGACCCACGGAAAGAATCGCAGCGCCAAACCATCCATCATCATCGCCACGGCAGCCACGAGCGCGGCACCTGCGATGAGTTGCGAGCGTGCGAGCCGCGCGAGGCGCCGCACGAGTCTGATGCTGAGCCAGCCGAGCGGCACCGCGGTGATGAAGCTCAGCGCACTGTGCAGCGGGGAGCTGAAAGCCCTCGGCAGGAAATGAATGTAGAGTGTTGCGAGCAGCCACAGCCCCAGCCCCAGGTCCACCAATATGATCATCCGTGCGGTTTGCGACATGTTCGCCCCTGCGCTTGTTTGTAGCACTTGCTACAGGTGTAATGTAGCACATGCTACAAGAGCGTGTCCAGGGATCTGGCGCAGTGATCGTGTCCATTCGTGAAAAGCCGTCCCCGGATTTCCTCCAGTCCGCGCAGGAGCCCACACTCACGGTCGGCCGCAAGCCATGCGCGCGATGAGGCGGCCGTGCCCACGCCGTTCGAGTCGCGGCGCGCGGCGCTGGTCTCGCGGATCGCCGAGTTGCTCCTGGCGCGCGGCTGCGCCGATATTCCACTGCGGGAATTGGCTCGCGAGCTCGATACCAGCGACCGTATGTTGCTGTACTACTTCGAGGACAAGGCGGATCTCGTGACGGCGACCCTGGCGGCGGTTTCGATGAAGCTCGCGCAAACGTTGCAGGCGGCTCTCCCGTCCGGGCGGGTCGTGCCTGCGCGATTATTGGCGCAAGTCAGCACGATTCTCGCCTCGCGGCCGCTCCAACCTTACATGAGTGTCTGGGCGGATCTCGTGGCTCACGGCGCGCGCGGCGAGCAGCCCTATCGGACCCTCGTGACGGCATCGGCTGCCGGCTGGTTGGATCGCATCGAGGCGCGCTTGGACCTGCCCGCCGGAGCGGACCGCCGTCGTGTGGCCGCAGTGCTGCTCACCATCGCTGAAGGATCGCGCATGCTCGAGGATGCACTGCCTGGTTGCACGCGGGATACGCTGCAGATTTTCGTGGCCGGACTCGAAGCGCAGACGGATGCGAGCCCCTGACGCGGGATTTACGTCACGAGCACCCGTCAATCGCCGCTTGCTGTGTTGGGCACCTGGGCGGCCACGTCCTCTCCGATCTTTGCCGGGTCCGCTCCGCTCACCGGGTAGCTGCCGCTCCAAATCTTCTGCCCAGCCTTGGCGTCGATGAGCGCAATGGTCAGCGCGGCGGGAGCACTGGCCGCCGCCACGACGTTTCCGCACAGAACATAGCGGGTGTGCTTGGCTTGTCCTCGCGCCACCAGCGTTTCTAAACTGCACTCAGGTGCGCCGGAGTCGCCGGCCACGGGCGCACCGTGCTGGGCGAGCGAGATGCGCGTGTAGGTTTGAGCAAAGGCGGCATCGGCGAGCCGCGCCGCCTCGGTATCTCCCGCCGGCGCCGTGAACGGCATGGCCAGCAGCGACACGGGGTTGTCGTCCTCGACCGCATTGGCGAACTGCTTGGCCACGATTGCGCCCAGCTTGGCTATGTCCTTGGGATTCTTTTCATACTGTTCGGCGACGCCCCTCAGCTTCGCCTGCGTGGCCAGGTCTTCCTGATCCTGTCTGCTCGAGTTGCCGTGCGAGAACAGCGCGATCATCACCCAGATGATCGCGATATAGCGTATCCAGCGCGGCAGACGTTTGAACTGAACCCAGAGGGTGCGCAAGCTCCAGATGAAGACCTCGAAGCCAAAGCGCACTCCCTGGCCTGGCTCATGCACCGGAAACGACTCTGTCAGAGGCGCAGGCCCGTTCAAAGGCGGCGATCCGGAGCCATGTCCGGGCGCGGCATACGCTGCATTGACGTAAGGCGCGCCGGCATTCGGCGCATTGCCCGCGCTGCGAAGGGTCTCCTGGGTGAGAGGATGCGCGGCTGCCGTCGGCGTGGGCTTGGGCACGACGCCGCTGCTGGTCAGGCGCCGGCAAAGCGCCTCTACGGCGGGGTTGGGGGCGCCATCGGGAACCTTCAGCCACTGCACCGTGAAGAATTTCTCCGGGACCCGGGCGCGCGCTGTATCCGTATCGTCGATGACCACCGGCAGCAGGAACGGGTAGTCGTCGGCCATGTCGAGTGTGCGCTCGACGGCGAGGCGCCACTCGCGCCGAAAGTAGCCTTCGCGCCGCGCCTCGGTCTGCGCCGATATCAGCGGCATGAAGTAGTCGCACTCGCGGATCTGACGGCGGATCTTCTGGTCCCACGCATCGCCGCCGCCAAGTTCGCTCTCGTCGTACCACACTTCGATGCCGAAGGCTGGCAGCGCAACCCTCAAGCGTCGCGCAGCCTCGCGATCCTGCGAGGCGTAGCTAAGGAAAACGGTCGGGGCGCGGGGCGCGGTGTCAGACACGGGCAACATTCCAATTGCAATGGCGGCGATTGATTGTAAGACGTTTGAGCGCGTCTCGCGGCATGCCTTGGCGCCCGCGCACGGTGCCTGCGATACTAGTGCATTGTCGCACTGGCTTGGATGAGGTACATGGTTTCATCGGCTTTCGCCTTCAGGGACTCCCCGGCTTGAGGCGCCATCGCGCAGCCCGCGAACTTGGGCTGGATCGCAAGCTGCCGCGCCGTGACTTTCTTCAGGGCATGTTGTTGGGCGCCGCGCTCACGCTCTCTGCGCCGCTGCGTCGCGCCCATGCCGCGCAGGGCGCGCCTCATGCGCTGAAAGCCGGGACCGACGCCCGCGGGGCTGCGCCGGGCCGCGAGATCACGCCACGCGGCGACCTTGCAGCCGATGAAAAGGCAACGATTGAACTCTTCGAGCGCTCGCGCAACTCGGTGGTGTTCATCTCGACGAAACGAGCCGTGGTCGATTTCTGGAGCCGCAACGTCTTGTCGGTCCCGCGCGGCACAGGATCGGGGTTCGTCTGGGACGATGCCGGTCACATCGTCACGAACTTCCACGTCATCCAGGGCGCGAGCGAGGCCTCGGTCAAGCTGGTGGACGGCCGCAGCTTTCGGGCCAGCCTGGCAGGGGCCTCGCCCGATCTCGACATCGCCGTCCTCCAGATTGGCATCGGCTTCAAGGGTCCTCGACCCATCCCGGTCGGCAGCAGCGGCGATCTGAAGGTCGGACAGCGTGTCTATGCGATTGGTAATCCCTTCGGTCTCGACTGGACCCTCACGTCCGGAATCGTTTCCGCTCTCAATCGCTCCCTGGTCGAGGAAGATGGAAGTCTCCTCGAACACTTGATCCAGACCGATGCCGCGATCAACCCCGGAAACTCGGGAGGGCCACTCCTCGACTCAGCCGGCCGCCTGATCGGCATGAACACCGCCATCTACAGTCCGAGCGGCGCCGCGGCCGGCATCGGCTTTGCCGTGCCCGTCGACACCGTCAATCGGGTCGTGCCGACTCTGATTCGCAACGGCCGTTACGAGCGGCCTTCGATCGGAATCGACACCGATGAGAGATTGAACGAGCGCCTCGAAGAGGCCACGGGTCTCGAAGGCGTGTTCGTGCTCAAGGTCGTGCGCGGCTCATCCGCCGACAAGGCCGGTCTCGAGGCCGCGCGCGTTTCACGAGATGGAGAAATCATCAGTGGAGACATCATCGTCTCGGTCAACGGCAAGAAGATCGACTCGGTCGCCCGCTTATTAGTCACACTCGATGATTACGCCGTCGGCGACACCGTGCGGCTTGGCGTCAAGCGAGGCGATAAGCTCATCGAGATTCCGGTGCGGCTGCAGTCGGGCAGCTAGCCCCGGGCGCCGAGGCATAGGGCGCAGCACTCAAGAGGGCGACCAGCGCATCTCGTTGCTCACGACGAATCCGAGCGACGCATAGAGCGGCCGACCGGCTTCGGAAGCATGCAAGAGCATGCGATCGAAGCCGCGTTCGGTGGTCCAATCCATCGCCATCCTCATGAGCATCCTGGCGATGCCACGCCGACGCCATTCCGGTTCGGTGTAGACGTTGACGACCAAGGGTACGTCGGTGGTCGCCACGCGACGACCGTCATCCGAGATGCGGGGCAGTTGCGGTTTGATATGCACGCCCAAGCCGGCAATGACCACGTCGCCGCTGATGGTCGCGAGCCATCCGACATAAGACTCATCGCGGATTGCAGCCTCCAAACCGCGCTTCGATGCCTTGCGGAGCTGCTCCGCCAGGTCATCGTTTGGCACGGCACCCATCTCGACGAACATGGCGGTTCGGTGATGCGCGACCGTCGCTGCGTCTTCGGGAGTGCAGCTGCGAATACTATAATCGGCCATGGTTCAAGCATAATGGCCTCGCTGCGCGTGTGCTACTTTCTCGAGTCAGCGCGACGAACCGCTCTGCTTAATCGAGCCGCTTCGCCGGCTGGTCGACTCATCGGCATCGACGTGCGTTGTCGCGAGGGGTTCTCCCGCAACGTCATTCAAGCGTTGCTTCGGCCGCAGCACCACGGCGCTGTCGTCATGCAGCGCGGCGATGGAACGGTCCGCCGAGGTAATCGAGGAGGCTTCATGGCGCGCGCTCTCAGCATGCACGGCGGCAATGTCGCTTGGGCGTGGGCCGGTCGACACATTGAATCGATCGTTGGACCAAAACAAAGCGGCAAGGCCGGCGAGGCAAACGACGCCCAGTGCGGCGCGGACCCGCCATCGGCGCGGCTGCGAGATCTTGGCGAGCGTGGCGCTGCGCAGGGCAACCAATTCTCCGGGATCCACGATCGCTTCGAAGTCATGCCAGATGGCTTGAGCACGCTCATGGGCTGTCCGATTTTGAATCGAGGCGTCCATCCAGGACTCGAAATCATGGTCCTCAGCGGGCGAGCCATCTTCGGGGGGATCACGGTCAGTTGCCGCGAGGCGCCGAGCGCGGTCGATCAGCACGCTCGAGACGGTTTCGAACAAATAGCCGCGGGGGTCCTCGATGCAGGTCGCCTCTGCGCGGCGCAGCATGCGTAGGAGGACCTCTTGAACGAGATCCTCCGCTTCGGCCGCATCGCTCACTCGACGGCGGAAATACCCGAGCAGGGCCGCACGGAAGCGCTTCGAGAGCGCCTCGAGAGCCGCGCTCCTGACGCGGATGCGTCGCTCGGATTTTGCGTGGATGTCGTGCATGGCCGCCTTGAAAAAGGTGCTGAGCGCACGCTACGCCCGAGCTTGCTCAAAGGCAATGCCAAGTTCCAGATCGAGCCGCAGAGATGTACTGTCGATCTGCGGCGCAGCATCGTATGCGATCCGCCGCGCGCCCGGGGGCCGAAGCTGCATGCCATCGTCGTTGTGCGCTTCAGGAAGCGGCGCGTGTGTCGATACCCCCTCAGTCAGGCTGCATCCATCCCCGCGGCATGGCTGAGGTTTCATGCGCATCGCGAAGTGGCACCACCGAATTGTGATCGCTCTGTTGCTCGCGCCCGCGTTGCCGGCATGGACGTCGCCGACAGCGTCCGCTGCCGCGAACAGTGAGCAAGTCGCACCGCGCAATGCGGCGCCGATCCTCATCGGCGTATCGAGCGTTCAAACGGGCCCCGCGAGTGAAATGGGCCGCAACTTGATCTTGGGCTCGCGCGCCTATTTCGATGAGGTGAATCGCGCCGGCGGCATCAATGGGCGCACCCTGGCGATTCTCCTCAAGGACGATCACTACGAGCCCGATCCGGCGGTTCAAAACACGAATGATTTCATTCAACGCGACCACGTGTTCTTCCTATTCGATTATGTAGGCACTCCCACGCTGACGCGTACGCTGCCGTTGCTGAAGTATTACAGCGCCCTGCAAGTGGTGAGCGTCGGCCCTTTGACGGGCGCCGATCCGCAGCGTCTACCCCCCTACGATCGCTTCGTATTCAACATCCGCGCGTCGTACCGAGAAGAGACCCATACGTTGGTCAATTACTTCTACTCAAAGGGCTACCGCAGGATCGGTGTTTTGGCACAAGCCGATGCGGCATTCCGTCAAGTTGGCCTGCAACGGCCAGCTGGCCTTGCAGGCCATCGAGGAGGGAGTTTTCGATCTGGTCTTCATGGACGTCCAGATGCCGGTGCTCGACGGTCTGAAGGCGGTTGCCGCGCTGCGCGCCAGAGAAGCGGTAACCGGCGCGCATCTTACGGTGATAGCAGTAACCGCGCATGCGATGACCGGTGATCGCGAGCGGTGTCTGGAGGCGGGTATGGACGGCTATCTGACCAAACCCTTGAACTCCCGGCGCCTCGACGATTTATTGAACGGTCTCGTACGCGAAGCCGATCCAGTCACGTGATCGCCGGTATGGATACGCCGATCATGCTGTCGCGCGTCACCAGTTCCGCCAGCTGCGATTCGCTGAGGTGGTCGGTGTTCTCGGGGCGCCGCGGCAGCACCAGATAGCGCATGTCGGCGGTACTGTCATGCACGCATATAAGGGTGTCCAAGGGAATCACGGTGCCGAACTCGGCCAATACGGCGCGCGGTTCGCGTACCGTGCGGGAGCGATAGCTGCGGCTCTTGTACCAGTCGGGCGGCAATCCGAGCAGCATGCGCGGATAGCATGAACATAGCGTGCAAACGATCACGTTGTGCACTTCGCTCGTGTTCTCCACCACGATCAGCTTGAGCGGGCCAATTTCCAAGCCGAGTTCACGCGCCGCCGCGGAGCCGTCCTCCAGCATGCGCCGTTTGTACGTCGGATCGACCCACGCCCGCGCCACCATGGTTGCGCCCGCTTCGGGCCCACGAGCATCCATCGCCTCGACTTGACGGCGCACGTCGGCCGCGCTCAGCACGCCTTTCTCGATGAGCAACTCGCGCACCGCCGTCTCCATGGCGCGATAGTAGGTCAGC
>Ga0116231_10013342_pt1 | contig 11591 bp, 7 predicted proteins | sample S1TSphgellanicum_2_FD_89695 | JGI IMG/M metagenome (GOLD analysis project Ga0116231, IMG submission 89695) | Host-associated microbial communities from peat moss isolated from Minnesota, USA - S1T2_Fd - Sphagnum magellanicum MG | ecosystem: Host-associated > Plants > Peat moss > Unclassified...
AATCAATATCAATATTGATGTTACATGTGTTGGATCACAAATTGGTTTAGTTGATCCAAATTATTGGATACATGATGTTGGTGATTCTTTGGAAAATAAAATTTTGTCACATGAACAAATGCACATATTCAACATCATTTGTTCTAAAACAAATGGTTTGCATGTCATTTTAAGTACATGATTTATTTCATTTTATTTCATTTCAAATATTAAAATAACTACCATCCAGAAGTTACGCATATTTATATTGCATGTATGAAAGATATATTATGGTAATTAATTTATATATTTATATTTGGAACATAACTTTTACAAAATATTACGCATATTTACTAAATTTTATAGCCAATTATTCATATAGTTATGCATATTCATTATTTGTGAACATATTTTATGTTAGGAACTCTTGGTAGTGGAAAAACATTTTTCATTTGATATTTGACTCAATATTATATGTTATTGAAAAATAAGGTTATCTTTACTACATTAACAAGATGTGTAGCATCAAGGCTTAGTTCAAAAACTTTAACCATGCACAACACATTTCATATATAATGCAAAAGATATGTTCGACCATTATAAGAATTAAGTGTTGAATTTCAAATTCTCAAAGAAGCTAACATCATCATTATTGATGAAATGTCAATGATGATGAGTACATTGTTGCAAAACATTGAAACTAGATTATGACAAATTGAGAATGATACAAATGAACCATATCATTCTACGTTAGTGATTTTGGTGCGCGATCATGCACAACTTCCAGTAATATGTCATTGCCATTTGTCAGACACAAAAAATTATTGCCAAAAACATTATGTTTATAATACGATTGATTGGAATTCTGCAACGTATCATACTTTGGAAACTTCAATAAGACATGTTGAAGATTTAAAATATTGTTCTTTTTTTAACATAATCCATTGTTGAACACCAACATAAGAAGAAATTTCATTAGTTTTGAGCAATTGCTACATTGATGAAGATCTAGTAAAACAATACATTGATGACAAAACAACAATACTTTGCACACATCGGAAGGACGTTGATTATTACAATGACTTGATTCTTCACAAGAAATTTCCAGCTGACCAAAATTTATGCTATTCAATTGGAAACAAATGCAAAAAATGTTGAACACATTCAATCTTGGGTGAAAAATAAAAGATTCAATTAGGAGCATTGGTAATGTTGACTAAAACATTGATTTAAAAGTTGGTGGTGCAAATCGAACCACTGGAATCGTAACAAAGTTGGAGTTTGATTTAAAAGATAATGTTTATAGCATTTCCATTGCACTCAATCCATAAGGATATGCGCAAATAGTTTGGAAAAAATCAATTCAAAACAAATATGATTCTCAAGGACATTTTTACAAAACATCATTTCCTTTAATGTTAGGTTATGCAATTACAAGGCACAAATCCCAAGGTGCAACGATATCATCCAAAGTGATGATACATATTCATGAATCTTTTACATGAGTATTAATGTATGTAATGCTATCTAGAGTCACAAGTCAGAAAAATTTGAAAATTGTTAACAATTTTCAACCTTTGGACATACAACCTATGTTGCCATGGTTTTTAGAAAATGTGAACATTGTTGTAAATTGAAATACTAACACATGTATAATTGTAATCTAATATGCACATTGTGCAATTCTTTTGATTGGTTTTACCAATCTCCTTTCCACTCAATGCGCAAATTGGGTGTATTTTTCTAGGTTCAAATCCAAGGTTGAATTATATTTAAATTTTTTAAAGATGACATTTCTTACAAAAATCCCAATTGACTAGATGAATGGCAAATTTAATAGCTTTCCTTGTGTCATTATGACCTTGGTTTCATGAACCATTGGAACAAAACAAACAAACAACCTTCCTTCATGTATATAGATATTTTAAAAATTCATTCAAACTTTTATTTACTCATGATTGTTTCAAAGTTAAATTTTATAAGAATTAATATGAGATGTACTCACATCTAATTAATAAAATCAATAATAGGCAATCCAAATTCCAATGAGTGTTAATTGGATTTTAGTGTTTCAATTTCCAAAACCAACCACAATATTAAAACACACATTACTTTTAGAACCATTACACACCATTTAGAATTTTGATTTTTTATAAAAATGTGAATTGAGATGCCCTTCACCCACTTTGCATTGTTTATTATATTTATTGAACATCAATTTAAAAAGGTTTTGAAACAAAATTTTGTTTTGTTCCTTCTTGGCTATGACCATGCATTGCACATCCAATTTACTTGGTAGAAAACAAATTAAAAATGACCCAACAATTGAAAGGGGAAAAATATGAATACCTTTCATAAAATTGGGCATTAGGCCTACCTCCACTCCAGGTCCCGAAAGGGACCAACTAGATTGTTTTTGGATTTCAATTTTCTCAATGTCCAAAAGAATTGGTCAGACATTGGGCAAAGAAAGTCACACTTTTGCATTGCGAAAATCCCAATCAGCAAGGCACTAAATCTTGGCATGCATTAAACATGAATGGCCCATGTGCCATTCACTTTTGAAAAACTTTTCTAAAAGTTACCCTTCACATTGAAAGATTGACAATAATTTCAAATGAATTTGTTGTAGTGCTCTTGTAAGCCTTTGGACAGTGTGCTTGTATAGCAAGCAAGCTCAAGAACGTCAAAATCTCATTCTACTATACTTATGGTAGCAAGAAAAAAACAAACCCAAACCTTCCCACATTGTAATTATGGTAACAAGAAAAAAAACGAACCCACCCCAACGACCTACTCTACTTATGACAACACAAAAAATGATAGCTATTGAAATCCTTGTATTGTCGATGTAATTAGTGACTGTCACAATAATTCAAGGGCTGTGAAAGGAAGACAGCAAGAAAAAAAATTTATTGTGAAGGTGCTTGTGGCCACAGGGCTATGAAAGGAAGGCAAGAAGAAAAAAAATTCATTGTGAAGGTGCTTGTGGCCACAGGGCTATGAAAGGAAGGCAAGAAGAAGAAAAATTCATTGTGAAGGTGCTTGTGGCCACGTTGCGCTCTGAAATTTCAGATTACGTTTTGAGCCTCAGGCCTACCTCCACTAAATATTTCTCATATCCAAGTCCAGTTAATTACTTTTTTCAATGCCAACGATAAAAGTAAAACTGGAACTGCAAACATCTGGGGGACTACCTAATAGCAAACTACCTAGACCAATCATTATCGTTGACCAATTAGAAATAGGGATCAGCAGTCAAATCGTATTTATTACACTCTTCTTCGGCAATTGTTATGATTTGCTATTTACCAGCCTCAAGAAACTGTGCAAAAATGCTCACCCAAAATCATTTTGGGTTTTTGAGCCAAACCGGCATGTCTGACTTTTTCTTCATCCAATTTCAATTTCCAGGGTCACACACTGAGCATAGGTGGAGTTGCTCTTAGTTTCAATATGCGTTTCCTTTGGTTGGGTCTCTTTTAAGACTCGTCAATTATGGCAGCTAGACATCCAGAAGGAAAATATTAAACAGGCCAAAGGAAATGAATGCAGTCAGTACAGAAGTACTGCTGCTATTTTTTCCTCCAGTCTGATTATATATATACCTTTATATCCCTTGTGTGTTCATAACATGCATAACATGGACTCAAAACATGCCCAGGCATGACAAGGTGAAAATAAAGGGGGCAAATGGGGAGACTGGAGGAAAAAATAGCAGCAGTACTTTTAAGGCTGAATATCAATGGCTTCTTCAACTCAATTGAATGAGATGCCAATAGAGGGTCAGAAGATTTTAAATGGAGATGTGGATACGATTCCAGCTAACCAGTGAGCATCGCACAGGAAACAGGCATGAATGGACCCTTATCATCAGAAAATGGCTTTTCTAAAAGCTCAAATCCAGCAACAGAAACAGGTAGGCTGCAATTCAACTACAATAAATGTGTTTGCAATTTCCTGTTTCTGTAAAAGCATAGAATCATGCTCCAACCTGCCTCCCCTCAACCATTGTTGAAATTATAGCTTTGGGGAATTCTTCAAGCCTCTCTTTTACTCTTCTTGTTTAGAAATCAAATGGCAAGGCAGAATCCTCTTGCCAAATCTATCCAATGAGCACTTTTGATGGCACTCTGCATCGGGTCATGTTCCCTTAGCACCAAGACCAAATGAGTAACATTCTATTTCTCTATTCTAATATGTTGTGAGTTTCCTTAATTGGTGGCATGGATGGATGCCACCAGGGAAAAAGAAACACTTGACTAGTTTTGAATTTCAGTGCCGAGCATTTGAAATAGGGTGTTTTCTGAAAAATTAGACATGCTTGCTTTCCAGCAATTTGTACATGACCATTTGGAACATGCTAATACAATATCATACTGTCTTCAATCTTGCCTGTGCAAATGCTTTATGATATGTGAGTCAGCTAAGAGTTAAATATTGGTATTCTAGACATGAAATTTGACCCTGGGGAGTAGGTACAGATTTGGTAACTTCTCAGAGATTGGAGGGCTGTGTCTTCTGTTTGTGTGTGGTGTACAGAAAATAATACAGATGCAAACAGGTACAAAAAGAGAGAAACACTTTCAACAATAGAGGATGAACAGTTGAATTACATGAAGGGAGACCCAGTTTTGCAAATATTCAAGGGACTCTCCAGGATATTTGAGGAGCCACTCGAGCAGATAAAATACTGGCCACACTATTTCGAAAATAAAGAAGAAGCTGGTGATGGAATTCAAAAAGGATTTCTGAACCTCTGGAGCACTTTCATTATTGCGGTGAGTTCATCCTCAAAAATCAGAAGAGTTGCTACAGTTGCATGTGATTCATCTTTCTCAGAAAATATTGACTGGAAGAAAGGTGAAAGTATAGAATTGTAAAGTGGCATCAAATCTGTTGACAAGCAAGTGAAACCCAATATTGCACTTTGAAAATTCTGTTGTTTTGTGCAGGAGACCCTCCTAGCCGGAGTTGCAATACAACCATTTGTAAGCAATGCCCCAAATATATCTGGTTGGCAATTAGAAGTATACGGAGGACTCTGGGCATTAGCTCTGCTGTTAGACTTCCTTGCGTTGACAATCACTGCCCTTTTTCTAGGCTATCTGCTTGGCAACCCAAGCCATCTTGCTTGGGTCTGGGTGTGCAAAATTGGGCCACTGATTGGCATCCCCGCAATTCTGGTACTATTTGACACACTATGGAGTCTTATTGCCATAACCTTTAGTTCATGGGTGATCTATGGGCCTCGAGTTGGAATCTGCAGTTGTTGCAGGTTTTGTTGTTGCTGCTCCTGTGGCCATCGCTATATCCTTTAGAAAGGCCTCAAAAAAAGTTGATGCCTTAGAATAGAAAGCTTGCAATCTGAATTATTTACTTCTACAACTATACAAACCATATTGGAAGAATGAAGTATATTCATCGACATGACTGAAATTATCACCAAAAGTTCAGGGTGTTCTGATGAGCGGTGACTGTCATTTACAAGCTTGTCAAGACCTCATATGAGTAGTGCCTGGTGTGTGGTTACCAAATGGTGAGTGAGGCTGCATATAACAAAAGCTGTCCCTGTATGTCGCGTGATTTCACTGGATTCTAAGCAAATTCACTGGTTATAATAGTGAACGGGACCTAGTGGGGAGGTAGTGAATTCGCTAGGACTAATGAATTGCACCCACATTTTGTAGTAGCAGCTGGTAACTACTGGGCATGAATAATATTTTTAAAAATCAATAAATTGAGGCTGTGTTCCTCTATCAATTACTGGTAGAAAAATGGCAGGTCCTGGAAGACCTGCAGATTGTGAAATTTATACCTACCATAATCTAATAGAGAAAATAACTTGCCAATTTAGCAAAGAAAAATGATTGAGGCAAGAGGGATAAATTAGGTGTGAGAAAAAAGAGGATTGAGTGAAATTTTGAATAGGGATGCCTCTTACCCCTGTTTCAGAGGCTACAACTTGCAAGTCTTAAATCTTAACTACCTCTGCAATTAGTCAAATCTACCACATGTAGGCAATCTAAGTCTCATTTTGTGTATTTGAAGAAAAAAATTTCCCCAAAAAAAGGTAACTACAATGAAACATTGGAATATAATTGAATGTGAAAACATGGATCCAAATAAATAAAAATCAGGGTTGAAAGAAAATTCATTACAAGACAAGAAAAACCTTTCCAAAGGTAGTCTATATGGACAACTATACAAAACTACTCTGAGTATTGACCCTTTTGTTTGTGATCCTTACTTATACGGTCAGTCCTATATTCAAGCTTCTTGGCCAATATGAGAGGATCAATGAAAAACTTTGGAAAATAATTTGGAAATTTTCATAAGTCACATAACAACCTAGAGGACCAAGCAAAGCTTTTTGAACCATAATACACCTTACTAAATTTGGTGTGAAAGTATCTACAATTTAATTGTGAGAAGATCCATATGACAAACATGGTTTTTAAACAAGGTTTTTTGGTGTTTGATCTATTTGAGCTATATGGGTGGGTACACATGGCAACTTGCAGATTTTCTCTCTAAAGCTCTTTCTTCAGACAAGTCATGAAGTTCAAAGTATCAGAAAACATGGCTATAATTCAAATACTACTGTTCCAACATTTGCTAGCATGAAGCTCAATGTGCAACCAATCTGGATGGGAAAATATTAAACAGGCCAAAGGAAAGGAATATTTTCCCTTCTTTCATGCCCTAACCCCTCTTTGTATGAGAGGACTTATTTCCCCCACTGGCAGGCACCAACCTTTATCTATATAGGAAATACCAATGTTGGGTGGTTATTAAAATCTTTTCATTCAAGAACCGAGATGGTTCTCACATTTTTTTGAAAAAACATTCATACCTTGTTTGGTCCTTTATTTTGATTTTTCCCGATGCTCAACTGGTTCTTTCACAATTGATTCTTAAGATTAGTCAGTTATATTATTCAGCCGGTTTTTTAACTTCACTTTCAGATTTTAATATTAAAATCTTTAAATATTTTTCAAATTTTCATAGGCCAAAAAAAGTCAACAATCGTTACAAAACTCTAATATCTAAATAAAAATGTGTGATAAGATTTCAAACATATAGAAGGCAAAGAACAACAGATTAGTTTTCAATTCATCTTGCTCAAATGAGTCTCCAAATTTCATCTAATATCATGTTTTAAGTATAATTCAAAATCTATCAATTGTACCAAATTATTAGAGGCCTTGCAATCCACCATCATGTCATTTGACCAATTCTTATTCACAAAGATTAATTTTTCAAGGTTTTTTAAAAATTGTAAGTGACATCTTCTCAAATTGATAAGAATTTTAACAAGGGAAAAAAATTTGAAAATTTCAATTTGAAAATTTACAATCCCTAAGATATATTTAACTAAAAAGCCAATAGTTGAAAACATAGTTTCATGTTTCCTCCACCACTCCAAAAGACATTTGATATATTTTTGCATCCACCTAATATCCATGGAATAACAATAATTTTCAATGGACAAGTTCCTTTGCAAGTTCATTGGTGTTGGCCACCATTTCAAAAATGCTTAAGCTATTATCTTTGTCAATTCTATAATCAAAGGAATTTTCAACTTTGGACAATGGATGCAAATGTTGATGAAACTTCAAGAGTGTTTCAATAATGCAAGCCCTCGTCCATTCTTGTTTTTTCTTTCCTTGATTGTTTAGGCATATTTAATGGAAACATGTTTCAAACCTTTGGAGACTCTTTATTTGATAGTTGCATATTGACAAGCCTTAGAGAAGGCACATCCAAAACAAGTCCCCTAAAAACTTTACATCACACCCAAAACTTCACAATGTGCTATTGACTTTTCATGGTGTTTAAATTTACACTTTCATTTTTGACACAAAGAAGGATCTTTTTGGTTAATCCATATAATTATTCTAAAAGATCTTGCAAACCTTTTACAAATGTTTGCCTTGATATCTTAAATGTTTTAAATTAACCAATTATCATGTGTTTTGGTATTTAATCTTCTCCCAAGACATTCACAACCAATCAAAGACATCATGTACCCCTTTAGACATCCTTAATTCAAAACTTGTAGTTGTAGAAACACATTCTACCAAAACTAGTAAAATGTATGTTTGTTTTGTATTTTCAACCAAATCTAGTAACATTTCCTAATTAAAGGTTTTCTTAGATGGGAAAAGAATAGAAAGGCATAATTGCATTTCCAAACACTTTAACTAGATGTTTTTGAAAAATTGAATGGGCACATGATTTTTGAAAATTAAAAAACCCAAATTTCCCAAAGGTAGGTTGTACAAAGGTGAAAAATATAGGTAGATATGTAAGTAGGTAGGTGAGAAAGTATAAATAGATAGGTAAATAGATAAATAATAACTAAATGGGTGGGTAGGTGGGTAATAGGTAGGTAAATAAATAATTAAATAAATAGGTGGGTGAATAGGTAAGAGGTAGATATATATGGTAATAGACCATCTCATTTTTATTAAAGATCATTGACCATCTTGATTAACTAGTCAATGGGCTTATTCACAATTAAAGTTCCAAAAAAAAGAAAAAGCACTACATGACTTTTATGGGGCTACTTTTTGCAAATAACATTTATTTAAAACAAATTCAAATGAGCAAATTTGAAACATCCAATTTAAAATAATTCATGTGGTGGTGAGTTTTCACATTCACAAATAATTGTGCATGAATGTTTTGGTTTATAGCTAAAAACGTTGAAATCCCCAAAAGTTCCCAAAATGAATTTCAATGGACAACCAAACATGTTTTTTGGCAAGATTATTTTTTGCACATTTGACCTACACCTTAAGCTAGACATTTTGAACATATTGAACATAATTTTTGTCAAATGGTTAAAAAATGAGTCTTTTTCTTTGCAACCCTTTCTTTTAAAATTTCAAAAGTTTTGAAAATTTTCTGTAATTTGGTTTTGCATCAAGTTCATTTTATGAACATGTACTATCATAGAGAAGGGCATGTTTTTATTATACAAAAAAATTGAAATCAATTATACAACTTTATGCATTCATTTTGATTCCTTTTTAAAAAAATGCAATTTAAACATTTGATATAATTAGTTTACATGACTCAAAATGACATTTACATAGTCTCCAGATTATTTAAAAATATTTTTATTAATTTAACAAGACATCGTTTTATCTATTGACATACAACAATCCATTATAACTATTATAATGTAAGATAAACAAAAATCCAAAAATGTCCTTTACAATTTTTAAAATACAAGTCATTGTTTTTTGATACCCCAATTATGAATACATTTTAACTTGATTAAAAACCATTGACCATTTTGACTAAGGTTGTACAACTTAACTATGTGTATTTAATCAAATATTTGCCAACAATTTCAAACACAACTATGCCAAGAAAGTCTAGGCCCAAATTTTAGTCTCTATTAATGAATATGGCCAAACATATTAAGTGGGTTACACATGCTTGTAGCCAACAATTTCAAGTGCCAAGAAAGTCTGCCTATATTGTTAAAACCCTCGGAAACATTAGCCAAGTTGATTTAGAGGGCATGTTAGCATGTGGAAGAATGAATACATTTGCTGCCCCTTTACGTAGGCTGTTCCACTCACACAGACGGCATTATGAAAATATGTTGAGGACCAGCTTCTGGCTCCTTTTGTCTTGGGCTCGACATAATTACTAATTATAAGACACTTTGAAGTTTGTAAAGCATTGACCTGATTTTCGTTTGTTGGGATATTGTGTTTAGATTCATTATAGAGTATAGTAGCTTAAGAGATTTTGGCTCCTAGGTAGTAGGTCTAATTTTATATGAGGATATTTTGGCTTGAGTTGAGACTTGAGATTAATTATATAGTTATGATATCTTGAAGGATTGGGGTTTCTTGAAGAGGATTTTTTTGAAGATTATATTTTTGCATGTTCAAATATTTGAATTTCCATAATTCTTCTTTTGCATTAAGATACTTTTTAATATATATGGCAAGGCCATGGTGTGGCACACCCCTTGACAACTCTTGTCAGCCAGAATATTTCAAGACAAGCTTCTGGTCTATAAATTGTTTTCCCTACCAGCTTTCTTATTACCTTGTTTTCTTCCCAACTCTTTCTAAACTGTGGTTGCTACTGGGGATATGGTTTTTAAAAATAAATTGATATTGTGTCATTGGCTAGCATCCCAAGAAGGATTTAGCATTAAATGATAACTGTTTTTTAGAACTTATTTAAATATTTTTCAAATGTTACTAAATTAAAATCAGAGTCCAAATTTGGTTTTTTTATTAAAAAATTGAGGATTTTTCCCTCCAAGAAGGGAATTTTTTTCAGAATTTTTAAAAGTATTTTTCACATTTTAACAATTTTTCTCCAAAACAAAAACCACTCTTGCTACTAGTGAATACAACTAATTTCAAAGTGCTATTGAACCACCATAAACTCTTTATTATATGTACTATAATAATGGGTCTTACTCTGCACTGAAGTTACCAAAACTCTAAAACTGCTGATTTCTGTCCCAGGCTTCTTGCCCATGAGATTATGGACCATGGAGGCAGATACACCATAGTACAAGGGCAGCTTCAACACATGTCTGTCAAATAATTGATTAATTTTGAAGATTTCAAGTTGAAAAATTGAATATTCCTGACTATTCCAAAATATTCTCTATTTTCCTTTCACAAAATTGTCATCTTTGAAAAAACAAAAATTGAATATTTCAACCTTTCTACCAATAATATAATTAGTGTCAAAGCTGCCAAGGCACCTCAAAACAGAGAAGCCAGGCCTAAAGTGTTACCGTTCTCCAAGCTCAAAGGAGCTTTGCTCACAAAAAAAAACATAGAGGAGCAGCACAATCGAAATCAAAAAAATGAAAATGAAAAACAAGGAAAAGCTACATGGCCAAAGCTCGAGGGAGCTTTGCACACAAAGAACTTATGTAAAGCACTCAAAGAAATGTTCTAATGTGTTTGGAGGGCACCTTATATCCATGAATATCCTTCTCACTCTCAACACCTCATGATAGACTTATGCTAAGTTTCACTTCGTAAACTTTTCCTCGGTTAATGCACATGGGGGGGAACACTTCTAAAGATACTTAAAGATGCCCTACTTAAGGATTACTTGCCCATTCACATTATCGGATGGTTGGAGTAAAGGCATGTTTACCTTTTGGTTACACAAAAAACAAATTAATATTGCATATAATACTAGTTCATTGACTAGGTGTAGGTCATTGACTAGGAGGTACCTATTCAAAAGTTGACCAAAGTTAGTTGGTAGAATGAAATAAGAGTCAAGACATGTGTTCAGAGAAATAGTCACCCCCACTTGGGCAAATTGTCTGTAAAGAATTTGGTAGAATTTTAAAAAGTGTATGTGAAGGGTGCCTTACCCTCAGTATGATCTCTGACTCAACAGACGATGATGGCAACTTGCAAGTAAATAACCTTCTGCATCAGGTGCTTCATCTCCTCTCAAATGAATCACAACCATCTTGTTCATGAAGGCCAAAATTCTAGCAGCTCTTTACAGCTAGTAAGGACCTCAAACAGGTTGCTCTGGGAATTGGGATCCCACACTTGGCTCAGCTCATGCCTCAACTAGTGCTTGTGACATATATA
>Ga0116231_10013343_pt1 | contig 11589 bp, 11 predicted proteins | sample S1TSphgellanicum_2_FD_89695 | JGI IMG/M metagenome (GOLD analysis project Ga0116231, IMG submission 89695) | Host-associated microbial communities from peat moss isolated from Minnesota, USA - S1T2_Fd - Sphagnum magellanicum MG | ecosystem: Host-associated > Plants > Peat moss > Unclassified...
CAGTTTTTTCTTTGAATAATTTGATCTATTTAAAAAAAGATTTTCAAAAAATTCGTTGCCTTGACTTTTGAAACGCAAATTAACGTAAGTATATTTTCATATAAAGATTTTTATCGATGTATTTGTTCTTCTTTAGCTTGATCAGATTAATCTGTTTTCAAAAAAATCTCGTTTTCATTTTTTCATTTTTCAAAATAACTCTTAACTACTTTAAACAATTAAGGAAATCTAATTGTTTGATTTTTACAAAAAGATTCTACTTAAACTTTTCTAGTATTAAATTAAATATTATATTAAATAATACTTAACTAAATAATTATATATGAATGTTATAAATATTTTAGTCGTAACTTCTTTTAAAGATTTTACTAATTTTGAAATAAGATTTAGAAAAAAATCTTGGTAGTGTTTAATTCTTTTATAATAAATCTAAGAAATAAATTCAAAAAAAAACTACTATGAGATTTATCTTAACTTTTTTACCGGTTATTTTAGCAGCATCTTGGGCTCTTTATAATATTTTCTTTTTAATTAAGAAAAGTATTCCATCATCATAATTTTTAAGAAAGGGTTGTGAAACTCATATTTCACAATTCTTTCGTTAATTTAAATTTTTAATTCATTTTTATGAAAGATTTTGTAATAAAATTCTAAAAATTTTTTATTTCTCTTTAATAATATATCAGGATGAAGATAATTAGGGTAACCTTTTAAAAGACTAACTTTTGGTGGATTTTCTTTTGATAATACAAAAGTACCGCGAACACCATCTGAGGAAAAATTTTTCTCTTTTATATCATTTAAATAATGATTATTATCAATATTTTCAAAATAACCAAGTCTTAAAGCAATCCAATTCACAAATTCTTTATCTGGAGAAACTAAAGAGACAAAAAAATCTCCTTTTTCAACTAATGAACTTGAAATAATTGATTTTTTTTGTTCATAAAATTTAGATAATTTTAGTTGATTATAAATTTCTGGAGAAAAGAGAAATTTTGGAGAAAGAATTAACCAAAAATTTCTTTGTTTTTTTCGAGAAGAAAAATAGCCAGTTTTTTCTCTGACAACTTCTTCAAAACATTGATTTTCTAGTAAATCTTTTTGTGCCATAACTAAATAATGATAAGTAATTTGATTCATATTTAACATAAGTCTTTTTTTAAATTGACTTCATAAAACTATTATACTATATTAAAGTTTAGTAGAATAAAAAGCGGATGTGGCGTAATGGTAGACGCGCTAGACTTAGAATCTAGTGAAAAATTTCGTGAGAGTTCAAGTCTCTCCATCCGCAAAACTAAAAAAGATAACGATTTTCAAAAAAATTTTGAAAGTTGTTTATTATAAACTATAATCTAAAAAGGTATTGATGATAAAATTATTTATAAAACAGCAAAAAAATATATGAAATATGCTATTGTTCAAACTTCAGGAAAACAATTTTTGCTGAAACCAGATGAATGGTATGATGTAGATTACATAAAAAATGGGAAAATCGGAGATTTTTTATATTTCAAAAAAATTTTATTTTTTCGAAAAGAAAAGCAAGTTCAATTAGGAAAACCTTTCTTAATAAATAGTGAAATTTCAGTAAAAATTATTCAACAAGTAAAAGGACAAAAAATAACTGTATTAAAAACAAAGCCAAAAAAAAAATATACAAGAACAAAAGGGCATAGACAACTTTATACTCGTGTACAAATTGAGAAATTAAATTAAAAAAGAGGAAATTATGGCACATAAAATGGGTGCAGGAAGTACCAAAAACGGACGTGATTCAAAAGCAAAACGTTTAGGAGTAAAATGTACAGGTACTGAATCAGTAAAAAATGGTTTCATTTTAGTAAGACAACGTGGAACAAAATTTAAACCTGGAATCAATGTTGGCTGCGGACGAGATCATACGCTTTATGCATTAAAAGATGGATTTGTAAATTTTACAAGAACAGGGTTTGTAAATATAATAGAACATATTGAAAAATAAGCGGAAAAAATTTTCCGCTTATTTTTTTTTACGTTTTCCAAAAGGCATAGTAGGAGTTTTAATGCGTAACCAAAAAAATATAGAATCGGTTAACCAATACATTCCTGGATAAGTAGCAAATTTTCCTTGAATAGCTTTTATATATAACGAAGTATAAAAAAAAAGAAAAAAAATAAAAGTATTGAAAAAAAAGAATATAGCTACGATCTTATCAGTAAAAAGAATCTCTCCTTCATCAAAAGAAAATTTTGATACTGGAGCAGCAATTTCTCGATGAAATATTAAATCCCAATAACTAATTACCAATCCTTGAAGCATCAAAACAGCAAATAAAAGAAGAATATTATATCTAACTAACTTTGAAAATTTAAAAACTGGACGAATAATCATAAGTTCAAGAACAAGATAAGAAAAAAAGAAAACTTTTTCAGGACTTGCCCAAATTTGTAAAATAGGGGATTGTAATATAGCTGCTATTAACGGAAAAATTGGATCCAGTATTTCAGGATAATAACCTAAAGAATAAACTGTACTCAAAATAGAATAAACTAGATCAATAATCGCAAAAAAATATATAAAACTTAATTGAAGTACTTGAGCAAAATTTGGATATTGAGAACCAAAATCCAACAAAATTTTTTGAGCTATTTTAAAAAATTTTTTAAATAGTTTAATAAAAGTTAACCAAATAGAGAATTGAGGAGAAGTTTGATCATTCATGCTTATTTCTATACTCTATGTTTTAATGAATTTTTTAAAAATGATAGATTTTCTTTTATAATAATTAATATATTATTTTATCGATATTCTCAATTTTTGGAAAGAATAAAAGAAAAAACTTAAAAAAAAATGAAAAAAAGAATTTCAGAAATAAAAACAATAGGAAAATATATAAGCGAAAAAAATGACGAAGAATTAATTTTTGAAATTGAAAAATTAAAAAAACGAGCAAAAATAGAAAATTTAGAAACTATTTTACCAGAATGGTTCGCTGTTGTACAAGAAGTTTCATTTCGTCAAATTGGATTAAAGCATTTTGATACTCAATTAATGGCTGGAATTTTTTTACATGAAGGAAAAATTGTAGAAATGAAAACTGGAGAAGGAAAAACTTTAGCTTCCACTCTATCTATTTCATTAAATGCTTTAACAAAAAAGGGAGTACATGTTGTAACAACTAATGAATATTTAGCTGAAAGAGACCAAAAATGGATGGGAAAGATCTATTCCGGGCTAGGATTAAGCTCTGGTTTAGTAAAAAGTACAACCTCAACAGATCAAAAAAAAATCAGTTATCAGTCTGATATAACATATATAACAAATTCCGAATTAGTTTTTGATTTTCTAAGAGATACTTCAAACTATTATCCAAATGAAATTGTACAACGACCTTTTTATTATTGTGTTATTGATGAAATTGATTCTATTTTAATTGATGAAGCAAGAACACCTTTAATTCTTTCTACAAATCAAGGAAAAAAAAATATAAATAAACTATATTTAGCCAAAATTATTGCAAATATTCTTGAAAAAGAAAAAGATTTTGAAATTAATGAAAAAAAAAGAGAAATAAATTTAACAGAAAATGGATATAAAAAAGCAAAAGAAAAATTAGGGAAAAAAAGCTTATATGATGTTGACGATCCTTGGATTTTAGAAATCTTAAATGCGTTAAAAGCAAAATATATTTTTAAATTAAATAAAGATTATATTGTCCTGAAAAAGAAGATATTAATTATAGATGAATTTACAGGACGAATTATGGAAGACAGAAGATGGAGCATGGGAATTCACGAAGCTATTGAAATGAAAGAAAATGTTCCAGTTGGGGGAGAAACTAAAACTAAAAGTTTAATAACTTATCAAAATTTCTTTCCTTTATATTCAAAAATTGCAGGAATGACAGGGACAGCAAAAACAGCAGAAAAAGAATTTAAAGATATTTATAATCTAGAAGTTATAGTGATACCTACAGAAAAACCAATTGCAAGAAAAGATCTTTCAGATATCGTTTATCAAAATGAATTATCTAAATGGAAAGCAGTTTTAAATACTGCAAAAAATTGCTTTCAAAAAGGACAACCTTTACTTATTGGGACTTCCAGCATTGAAAAATCAGAATTTTTATCTGATTTATTTACTCTATCAAATTTACCCCATGAAGTATTAAATGCAAAACCTGAAAATATAGTTCGTGAAAGTGAAATTATTGCTCAAGCTGGTAAATTAAAAGCTATAACCATTGCTACGAATATGGCTGGAAGAGGAACAGATATTATTCTTGGCGGTAATCCTATGTTTACAGTTAAGGAAAAAATTGAAGAATTAATTCTTGAAAAAAAAGATGAAAATTCAGAAAGATTTAAAAAATCAATAGAAGCAATTCTTATTGAATATTCAGAAAAAAAAGATTTTTCAAATCTCGAAAATGAAATTAAAACATTACCTTTTTCTTTAGAAGAAAGTCTTCCTTCATTAAAGAATCTATATGAAATTTTATACAAAGAAATTTATCCTCAATGGGAATACGAAAATAAAATAGTAAAAGAATTGGGGGGGTTATTTGTTTTAGGTACAGAAAGATATGAAACAAGAAGAATAGATAATCAACTTAGAGGAAGAGCAGGAAGACAAGGTGATCCTGGGGTTTCTCAATTTTTTGTCTCTTTAGAAGATGAATTAATAAAAGTTTTTGGGGGAGATAGCATGAAAAAATGGGTTGAATTTTTAATTGATGATAAAGACACACCTTTAGAATCAGATTTTTTAACAAAAACATTAGAAAATGCCCAAAAAAAAGTTGAATTCTATAATTATGATTTAAGAAAAAATATTTTTCAATATGATGAAATACTAAATAACCAACGTAAACAAATTTTTAAAGCGCGAAATGAAATTTTGAGAGAAAACTTTTTTAATGATTTCATTTTAAGATATGGAGAAAGTTTTTTAGATAAAAATCTTGAAAATAATAAGGAATTAAAAAAATTATTATCATTCTCTCCTAAATTAGAAAAATGGTTTTATTCTTATTCTATTCATAAAAAAGACGAAAAGAAAATGACAAACGCTCTTCTTTATAAAGAAATTTGGATTAGCTTAGAATTAAGATTAGCAGAATCTAACGGTTACGAGTTTGGGTTATTAAAAAAAAATAGAATTACTATTTTACTAGGAATTATTGACTTTTATTGGACAGAACATTTAGAAAGAATGAATTATATAAGAGAAACAGTAAACTGGAGAGCTTATGGACAACAAAATCCACTTGTTGAATACAATATAGAAGCTTTTAAATCTTTTAATTTAATGTTGGAAGAAATACAAGAATGTATGCTATATTATATATTGAATAATCCCATACAATAAAATTATGTCAAAACATACTTTAAATGGAACAAAAACAAAATCTATTAAAACTTCTGGATTTCGCGCAAGAATGTCTACAAAAAGTGGTAGAAAAGTTATTAAAAATCGAAGAAAAAAAGGACGCTGGAAATTATCAATTGGATAAAAATTAATTTTTTATGAAATTATTTTATATAAAAAAAGCTTTTCAAATTGTCAGTAATCTTTCTTTTGGAATTTTTATCTTAGGATTTATAGCTTTAACAAGCTCATTTGGTTCTTTGATTGAACAAGATGAATCTAAAAATTTTTATGAAATAAATTATAGTAAACCAATTTATGGGTTTATTAACTCGTCTTTTATATTTTTTTTTGGATTAGATCATGTCTATACTAGTTGGTGGTTTCTTGCTTTACTTTTGTTATTTGGAATTTCTTTAATCAGTTGTACAATTAGAAGACAATTTCCCCTTTTTTTAACTTCAAAAGAATTTTTTTTTAAAAAGAAAAAAAATTCTTTTTTAATATTACCATTTTCAATTAAAATAAAAACTGGCTATTATTTTAAAGAATTTCTTTTAGGAAAATTAAATAATTTACAATTTTATTTGTATCAAAAAAAAAATGCAATATATGGATACAAAGGATTAATTGGAAGAATAAGCCCTATTTTAGTTCATTTTAGCTTAATTATTATTTTACTTGGTGCAAGTCTTGGAGCTTTCTTTAATTTTAACGTGCAAGAAGTTGTTCCAAAAGGGGAATTATTCCATATTCAAAACCCTATTCGAATCGGATGGTTTTCAACTATCCCGCAAATAAATGGAAGAATTAATGATTTTTGGGTAGAATACGAAAAAAATCGTATTCATCAATTTTATACCAATCTATCAATTCTGAATAATTTTGGAGAAGAAATTACTAATAAAACTATTTCTATTAATAATCCATTAAGATATAATAAAATTGATTTTTATCAAAGTGACTGGAATTTACTAGGAATTAGATTAAAAAAACAAAAAACTAATCAAATTTATGAATTTCCTTTGTTTCCTTTAAAAAATGATACCAAATCTGGAATTACCTGGATTAAGGAAAAAAACCAAATAAAAATTTTAATCATTGACAAATTTAAAAATAATATTTTAATTTATAATCAAAATGGAAAATTTGTTGAAGAAAAAAATATAGGAGAGAAATTAGAAATAAATTCGGATTTTTCAATTATGGAAATTTTAAGCTCTACAGGAATGCTTTTAAAATATGATCCAAGTATTCAAATAATTTATACCGGGTTTGGAATCTTAATGATTACAGCTTGCTTAAGTTATTTACCTTATAAACAAATTTGGGTTTTTACTAAAAAAAATTCCTGTTGGATAGGAAGCTCAACAAACAGAGGAAAAATTAATCTGGAAATTGATTTTGAAAATCTCATACGTTCTTTAGAATATGAATTAGTAAAAGGTAATTTTTCAAAAATAAAAAAATAAGTAATATTAAAAGAAAAAGAAATTGCAATTTCTTCTTCTTTTTGAGATTATTTCATTAATTTATCCTTAGTAGCTCAGTGGTAGAGCGGTCGGCTGTTAACCGATAGGTCGTTGGTTCAATCCCAACCTAAGGAGATTAAAAAAATATTCAATAAAATTGATTATAATAGAAAAATAGATTTTGTAAAATAATTTTAGAGGAAAAAAACATGAGTCATACGGTCAAAATTTACGATACTTGTATTGGATGCACACAATGCGTAAGAGCTTGTCCTACAGATGTTCTTGAAATGGTAGTTTGGGAAGAATGCAGAGCTGGACAGATAGCCTCTGCACCAAGAACAGAAGATTGTGTTGGATGTAAAAGATGCGAAAGTGCTTGCCCAACAGATTTTTTAAGTATTCGTGTTTATTTAGGGGGAGAAACTACACGTAGCATGGGATTAGCCTACTAAAAAAATTTTCCTTTTTTAGTTGAATTTTTAACTAAAAAAGGAAATTTTATGAAATAACCCAACCATAACTATGAAGACCCTTACCTAAAAAATTAACACCTAAATAACAAATCCAAATAATAAAAAAACCAAAAGAACCTAAAATAGCCGCTTTTTTACCTTGCCAACCCTTTAATAATCTAGAATGAAGATAAATTGCAAAAATAAGCCAAGTAATAAAAGCCCAAGTTTCTTTAGGATCCCAACTCCAATATGAACCCCAAGCTTCATTTGCCCATACGGCACCTGAAATAATTCCAATTGTCAAAAAAGGAAAACCTAATCCTATAATCCTATAACTCCATGTATCAAGTCGCTCTAAAAGTGAAAATTTCAAAATATTTTCAGGAGAAGGTAAAAAAGAAATTGAACTTTGTGAGCTAAAAATATTAAATGGAAATTTCAAATTTTGAGAAAGAAAAATAGAAAATGCTAAATATAACAAAGAAAAAAGAGAGCCCAAAATCAAAGTAGCATAACTAATCATCATCATGCTTACATGCATCATTAGCCAATTTGACTGCAATGAAGGAACTAAAGGAAGCGCTTTTTGCATCTCAATAGGAAGGGTTAAACTTGAAAAACCTGAAAGAAAAAATAAAATAGGAGAAGAAATAGCCCCTATTAATCGACTTTTCGTTTGAAATTCTAATATTATATGAATAATAGAAATAGCCCAACTTAAGAAAATCAAAGATTCATAAAGATTACTTAATGGAAAATAACCTTCTCGAATCCAACGAAATGTTAAAGTAAGAGCAAAAGAAAGACTGCTAAAGAAAAGAAATCCTTTTCCTAGTTGAAAAAAAGTTTGATTTTTTGGCAATGCTAAACTAATCCAATAAGATAACATAGCAAAAAAAAGAGAAAAGCACCCTAAAATTGGAAACTTATAATCACTTATTGTAAAAAATTCCATATTTTTTTATAACTTTGCTTCCTAACTTTCTATCAATTTTAAAATAATATAAAATTATTCTTTAAAAATTTTTTGAAAAAGCTTTGGAATATTTACTATATCTTTATTATAAGAAAACATTGTGAAAGAAATTTTTCAAAAAAAATAATTCTATACCTAAAAAAATTATAAATTATTACGTTTGGGATAAAAAAATAAAAAATACAATATATATTCTTTTGGAAGAGGGAAAATTATGACAGCTACTTTAGAAAAATATGAAAGCCTAAATATCTGGGAACGCTTCTGTTCTTGGATTACTAGTTTAGAAAATCGCTTATATATCGGATGGTTTGGTGTAGTTATGATTCCAACATTATTAACTGCTACAACATGTTTTATCATTGCCTTCATTGCTGCTCCGCCAGTAGATATCGATGGTATTCGTGAGCCAGTTGCAGGATCTTTATTATATGGAAATAACATAATTACAGGTTCAATTATTCCAAGCTCAAACGCAATTGGAATTCATTTCTATCCAATTTGGGAAGCTGCTTCCGTTGATGAATGGTTATACAATGGTGGTCCTTACCAACTTATTGTATTACATTTCTTAACTGGTGTTGCTTGTTATTTAGGACGTGAATGGGAATTAAGTTTCCGTCTTGGAATGCGTCCATGGATTTTCGTAGCTTTCTCTGCACCAGTTGCAGCAGCTACAGCAGTATTCTTAATTTATCCAATCGGACAAGGAAGCTTCTCTGATGGTATGCCTTTAGGAATTTCTGGAACATTCAACTTTATGTTAGTATTCCAAGCTGAACATAACATTTTAATGCACCCATTCCATATGGCTGGTGTATTTGGTGTTTTTGGTGGATCTTTATTCTCTGCAATGCATGGTTCTTTAGTAACTTCTTCATTAATTAGAGAAACTGCAGAAGGAGAATCTACAAACTATGGTTACAAGTTTGGTCAAGAAGAAGAAACTTATAACATCGTTGCTGCACATGGTTACTTTGGTCGTTTAATCTTCCAATACGCAAGCTTCAATAACTCTCGTGCTTTACATTTCTTCTTAGCTGCTTGGCCAGTTGTAGGTATTTGGTTAACTGCTTTAGGAATCAGCACAATGGCTTTCAATTTAAATGGTTTCAATTTCAACCAATCTATTGTTGATAGCCAAGGTCGTGTAATTAATACATGGGCTGATATCGTAAACCGTGCTAACTTAGGAATTGAAGTTATGCACGAACGTAACGCTCATAACTTCCCATTAGACTTAGCAGTAACTGCTCCAGTTATTGTAGGATAATAGGTAAAAGCAGCTCTAAAAACTAAGTAAGTTTTTAGAGCTGCTTTTTTTTTTATTTATTTAATAAATATTGAGAAAGATAAAAGAATTTAAATTTCGGCATTGTGCTATTTTCCCAAAGGATTTCTCCAGAAGTATTTTTGCCGCTTTAACGTTTCACAATCATGTTCGGAATGGGATGATGTGGTTCCATTATGCTATAAACACCGAAATTAAAAGTAAAAAACTAAATATTGCTTAAAAATATGGTTTTTTAGTACATCTTGGCTGAATACATTACTGTACTTACACCTAATGCCTATCAAGCGGCTAGTCTAGCCACAACCTAAGAATACTCATCTTGAGGACGGCTTCCCACTTAGATGCTTTCAGCGGTTATCCTAACCATACATAGCTACCCAGCGTTTACCGATGGCACGATAACTGGTACACTAGCGGTATGTCTTTCTCGGTCCTCTCGTACTAGAGAAAGGTCACTCTCAATATTCTAACGCCCACGCCGGATATGGACCGAACTGTCTCGCGACGTTCTGAACCCAGCTCACGTACCGCTTTAATGGGCGAACAGCCCAACCCTTGGAACGTACTACCGCTCCAGGATGCGATGAGCCGACATCGAGGTGCCAAACCTCCCCGTCGATAGGAACTCTTTGGGGAGATCAGCCTGTTATCCCTAGAGTAACTTTTATCCGTTGAGTGACGCCCTTTCCACACAGCAGCGTCAGATCACTAAGACCGACTTTCGTCTCTGCTCGACTTGTTTGTCTCACAGTTAAGCTTCCTTATGCCTTTACACTCTTAGATCGATTTCTGACCGATCGGAGGAAACCTTTGTACACCTCCGTTACCTTTTAGGAGGTGACCGCCCCAGTCAAACTGCCCACCTGAAACTGTTCTTTATCCGGATTACGGAGTAAAGGTAGAATGTCAATTTTATCAGAGTGGTATCTCACTGACGGCTCCAATATTCCCACAAGAATAAATTCTTAGCCTCCCACCTATACTGCGCAAATAAAATCGAAATTCAATTTCAGGATACAGTAAAGCTTCATAGGGTCTTACTGTCCTGGCGCAGGTAGTCCGCATCTTCACAGACAGTTCTATTTCGCCGAGTCCCTCCTTGAGACAGCTTCCAAATCATTACGCCATTCGTGCGGGTCAGAACTTACCTGACAAGGAATTTCGCTACCTTAGGACCGTTATAGTTACGGCCGCCGTTCACCGGGGCTTCAGTTACCAGCTTCGCTTGCGCTAACCGACTTCTTTAACCTTCCGGCACTGGGCAGGCGTCAGCCCCCATACGTCGTTTTACAACTTAGCGGAGACCTGTGTTTTTGCTAAACAGTTGCTTGGAACTTGATATTGCAGCCTATAAGGCACTCTTTCTTCCGAAGTTACAGAGTTATTTTGCCGAGTTCCTTAAGGAGGGTTCTCCCGCGCTCCTTGGTATTCTCTACCTCCCTACCTGTGTCGGTTTCGGGTACAGGTAATTATTACTTATGGCATTGCGAGCTTTTCTTGGAAGTATGACATCAACTACTTTGGTTTTTAACCTTGCATTCATCTCTTAGCTCAAATTATTTTCTCTAATTTTCAACGCCTTGTAGATTTTGACCGGAAATCCATTAGCCGGCTAGTTTAGCCTTCTTCGTCCCTCGTTACCAGTAATAATTAGTACAGGAATATTAACCTGTTGTCCATCGACTACGCTTTTCAGCCTCACCTTAGGTCCTGACTAACCCTCCGTGGACGAGCCTTGCGGAGGAAACCTTAGGGTTTCGGAGCATTGGATTCTCACCAATGTTTTCGCTACTCAATCCGACATTTTCACTTCCATTTCGTCCATATCCGCTTTCGCTAATACTTCAGCCTAAAATGGAACGCTCCCCTACCGATATAATTTTATATCTCACAGCTTCGGCAAATTGCTTAGTCCCGTCAGTTTTCGGCGCAGAACTGCTAGACCAGTAAGCTATTACGCACTTTTTAAAGGATTGCTGCTTCTAAGCAAACCTCCTGGTTGTCTAAGCCTTTCCACTACCTTTATCACTTAG
>Ga0116231_10013344_pt1 | contig 11587 bp, 5 predicted proteins | sample S1TSphgellanicum_2_FD_89695 | JGI IMG/M metagenome (GOLD analysis project Ga0116231, IMG submission 89695) | Host-associated microbial communities from peat moss isolated from Minnesota, USA - S1T2_Fd - Sphagnum magellanicum MG | ecosystem: Host-associated > Plants > Peat moss > Unclassified...
GTTTGAATCAAATGATTATTTAAAATTTAAATGCAAAATTTTCAGAGCTGAAATATAAATTTTCATATTCATATAAAAATATTCAAAATCAAAATGTTTATTTTTTAATCAATTAATAATTTTCTGACTTGAATTACTAATTTTTGGATTCGAAAATATTAATTTAAAATTCAAAATCAAATTTTAGATCAAATATTTTTTTTGAATTTAAATTGAAAATATCATATTCAGGTCAAAATTTTCAAATTCAAATATTGTTTTAAACAATTGAAATAGTCATTTTTAGATTCAAATATCACATTTCAAATTCAAATATTCGTTTTTTAAGATTAAAATAACAGTTTTCAGAATTGAAATATCAATTTTCAGATTTGAATAAAAAAAATACAAAGTTCAAATATTAATTTTGAGACTCATTATATGAACAATATACATACGTATGCATATTATATATATAAAATTTTAATACATACATTAAAATACACCCCTATGTCATTGTAGAATACCTTTAGGATGCAACTAATTTGGTGACTATTGCAATTAATGGGACATATCAACCTATTAATGGATGAAAGTAAATGTAAAATTGATGCAACCAATAGGATGAAATTTTTAATAGTTGTATCATAGTTAAGAAAATGACCAAAATAGTTGAAAGTTGGTAGTGTAGTTGCAAGTATTCCCAAATCTAGTCGTAAACGACTACAAGTCACATGTAGTCATAAATGGAGTGATTACATTTTGGCTGATTTCTACTAGTATTGTAGTATGTCATATTGGGACAAGAATCACCAAATCAATTTTAAAAGACATACAAACCATTTGATCTCATCAAGTTGTGTTTGTTTTATGGCAATATTTTCATCTTTTATTTTCATATGCAATGTGAATAATAGTTTTAAGGATTTCCATAAGCTACAAGGATATTTTATAGTCATATAATAGGAAATCATGATATGATGCAATGTGCTACATGCAATAAATCCTCATTTGCACCAAGACTTAAATTATTAGAAAAACAATGAAAAAGAAAAATCCTTTTAGAACAAGAAAAAAATTCAAATGTTCTTGAAATGAAAAACACGAATTCATTTCATATGAAATTGAAGCATGAAAAACATTGTAATGCAACTTGAATTGAATTTGAATTTAATATAGATTTAATTGAATTGAATTCAAATACATTGAAAGGAATTTGAATTCAACTAAATTGAATTCCAATTCAATTTAATTTATTAAACAATTATTTTAAAATTAAACTAAATTGAATTCAAATTCAATTAAAAACAAATGAGATGCAAATTGGTGGAAAAGGTGTTGAAAATCTTCTTATGAATATGGTGTTTGAAGATTTTTTTAAAAAAAGACACAAATTTGAAAAGACAATTTTCCATGCCTCTTCACTTGGGAATGGGCTACACAAATTCCAATGTGGAATTGTCCAATCTACAATGACAACTTATGGAACCTAAAATTGTCCTACCTAAACTAGTTCTAATGAATCATTGTCATTGGAATATATATAGTGTTGGTGTTTGGCTATGATTTTCATAAGGTAAGAGCTAGTTTGGTGGCCATTGGGAATAATTGAAGTATATAGCTTTTGTCAATTATCAAATTTTGAACATAGGCAAATTTGGCAATTTTGATATTTTGAACATATGCATTTTGATGATCATTGCATTTGAATGTCTTTATTTTGGCAAGATGTAAATAACTAAAAGCAAACCCTAAATCGCAATACCCATACAATCAAAATTGTTCTAGTCTCATTTCAAAAGTAAGCTTTTCCAAGGCAATTGAACTCCAACCATGAAGGTCTTGTTAATGTAGAATGGAAGTTTCAAAGTCCCCACATGCTAAAAAAACCCTATAAACAACTAAACTTTGTAACATCTAACCTCAAGCACCAAGAGAACACCCATTTCTTGTTTTTTATCTAATATCAATATTCAACAATTAATTGTTTCACAACTTGCATGACTACCACAAATGAAAAAGAACCAATACATATGCTTGCAACTAAGAATAATATACTGAAAGAAATAAAAAATAAAGTGTTGCAAATGAGCAATTCTACTACATTCCAAAACACATTGAATTTGTTGTAATCTAAAACTAGTAGAACCCAAATGTTTCAAAAATAAAAGGTGCACATTTACAATACAACTTGGAGGCTAGAACATTAAAGTTATACCAATTTGCTTTGTATTTGACCTTTTCATCTTTCCAATTTAGAATAACATCTTCATGTGGAAAAGTAGACAAGTTGAAAAATTATAATTGAACATGTGAACACAAATATCAAGATGTGTTGTTAGATGGTTTCATAGCCTACTTTTCATGAGGGTCAAATTGTGCAATGTCCTTTCATTCTCTGCATAACCCAAGACATGAATGATAACCATTTCAACAAGCTTGCTACAATCATTTAACTTGTGGGACAAAATGAAGGAGTTATTGATCTTCATTCACAACTTGGAAACATAACCTTCTTGTTAAAGTCTTCAACCATTATTGATTATGCATTAGGAGTCATGATCAACCAAAAATATTGCACATCAAACAAATGTGAATCCAACAATGGGGGAACAAAGATTTTAGCTTTGGCGTTTTTGAAACATAGAAGGAAGCTTTATTTATAACCAAATGAACTAGAAATACCATGTAAAAAAATCTTGTTCAACCAATATTGGGGATAAACCATTCCCATTGTATTCATTATCTTATGTTCTAGAAATCTCCATTGTAAATCAAAGTTTGGGTTACCTCTATGCATGTGCATCAAACTTTGTGCCATTATGATTGCATTGGCTTAATGAACTACATGGTAGATCCTTCATTAGATCACATGTGCACAACAAACATTTGAATACTAATCTTTAAACCAAAAATCTTTTGTGGATTATGTAAAATTATGCCACCACCTTAAAGGCAACATTTTATTGGGTGGTTGATCAAAGAATTGAAGGCTTAAAGAAAAATTATGGATTAGTGTACAAGTGAAACAATTTGACCTTTGTAAAATTAACAACATTCACAAATTCAAGAATGCACACATTTTGCCACTACACAAACTTCATCAAAGTTTGCACTACCTTCAACATGGGCAAAAGGTAGGGTACACCAAAAATGAACTCAAGGTTGTCAAGCAAAACCAAGTTGTCTTGAGTAGCTTTGTTCTTTGATGAATCCAAATGTGTTTTCACAATGAGGGACTTGTGTTTTCACACAACACATTTTAGATGGTCTAACATGTTAATCCAATGTGTCTTCATGTTCTTCAACAACTTCTGACCTTTAGGAGCTAGTGTCTTTGCAAACTTCATAAATTCCAATTATTTTTTGGAGTTATGAATGAAAACACACTAAAACATTGCCTTAATGCAAGATGTCAGAAGCATTTTTTTTATAGTACAATGATTGCCTAGTTCAATGTGTAACTACACATTGATGAAGTAAAAAGTTGTGTCTCCTTCACTTGAGTAGTAACACTTGTGTGATGCCCATGTAACACAAATTACCATCACAACCAAAACATACCCACTAAAAGGCAAGTTGTTCCTTAGCTAAACCTTCAAACTTGACCACATTTTACTAAATAATGGTAGTAATGTTCTTGATTATTGCACCCATTTAAACAAGTTGAAACACATAAATAAAATTGGAATGAAAAATCAATTTTTCATCTTGTGAACATGCACTTTCATCCACTATTAATTGTTGATGGTCATCATTTCATCTACATTCAAAAAAAATAAAATAAACTCTTGCATAACAGTGTTTTTGTTTTTCAAGTTGGCATCATGTGTAAAATCTACCATTCCCCATTCCTTATTTTTAGTCAAATGTTTCTTTGGGTTGCTTTTCAAATTCAAAAACATGTATTGATTTTTAAAAGTTTTGAATTTTGTCATTAATCCATGGTTTAACAAATGAAAAATACTCAAGAAAATTAAATCACTTTCTTTTTTGAAATTCCCTTGAACTTGGATCATGAGTTCCAAATTAAAGCACATAAGGTGAATGCAAGCTATAGTGGCTCACTTTTGGTGTCACAATGACAATTTTTATAGGTGCTTTGTGTTTAAATGTTTATATAGTGAATAATTTAACTTGAAATACATTAAATGATGATTCATTCTAGACTAACAACTTGATTATGAAGACATTTGCACAATTATTTTTGAAAATAATGCATTCATTATTACTAGTGGACTTTTGAAATAAAAAATGTGGACTGGTCAATTGGCTAGACTGTTAAGAAATTAAAAAATTCATATTGAATTTCACTCCAAATTGTTTATAGGGACTAAGAATGGGTCAAAGAATGAAATGATAAAGTTAAATGTGAAATCGTTTTTTTTTGAAACCTTAACCAAATGATAGTTATGAATTTTTGAAGTTTTAGAATTGGACCTAATTTTAAAAAGTCTTTTTGAAATGATTTTTTTTGTGTTTGTCAAAATTTCTATGCCCAATGGGTACTACATAATTGAAATATCTAAGTGGGTTTTATTCTTATGGACTTTATGGATTTTTCTTTAGGATTTCCAAAATGATTTCAACATATTATATACTAGTTAACAACAACATTTTTCAATATGGGTTTTCACCTAGTTTTTAAGTGTTTCATAAGTGAATGAAATTGTAATAATCAAAAGTTGCATTAATGAAAATTTAGAATTTAAAACCATATCCACATGGATAATATATAAAAACATGTTAGGGATTCTTGGGAGTCTCACATTTGTTTAAAATGAGTCACTATAGCTTGCATTCACCCATAAGGATGGACTCATTGCTTCTACTAAATACTCTTGTTTTAATTTGTTGTAAGTTGGATCTTTTTTGTAGAATGACTTTCAACAACAACATCAAATTAACAATAGTTATATCATGTGATGACCAATGTGTTTTTAGAAGGTCGTTCAATTTAAGTGACATGAACTTGTCTTTTTGCTTAATTGTAAAATATTTGGCATTAGGCCATTTGGTCTTAAAAAAAATTGATACCAAGAAAATCATGTGGCTTGAGTGTTTTAAATAACTTTTGATTTGTCATAAGACTTTTTAGGTTTTTTAACAAGAGGTTTGTTTGCACATGAGAGCTACGAGGCTAAAATGGATCAATGGTTGAAGAAATGGCAAAACTTGGGGTCAAAACACATAGAGTTGGATTCAAAATAAGAATCAAAATGTTAGAACCTAACCATGTAAAAATATTGAACTTTAAACAAAGCGAATATAATGGAACCTTCTTTATTGCAAATGTAATGGGATTGATTATTGATTCTAGTTGGACTTATTGACTTCAAGGAGACAAAAGACAAAGCTAAGAGCTTCAACACAACAGATTTGAAATATGCACAATGCCAAACCTCCCTAGTTTTTAAACTTTCACAAACAAGAACACAACATACACACAACGTGGTAAACAACATATGAAAAGCATCAAGGATTCAAGATAACACACCCACCAATGTATGGTCTTGGAGAATTGCAACTTGCAAATTGACAATACTCAAAGAAAGTTCTACCTTATATTGTATTCAACTATTTCACACTTTGCAACTTAACACCTTGAGGCTTGAACATTACATTATGCATGTTTAGAAGCTGGATTGATGCAACAATAATAAGTTGTAACCTATTACTCACATTGAAGGTTGAAGCTCAACAACTTGTAAGACCATTGTGATTCACTCACAATTGCCTTTCAAAACAAAATCTTCATTAAAAGAAATCACAAAAAAACACAATGCACATAAAGCTTAAGACTCACAATTTACAAGTTGCATTTCAACTACAATACATCTTGATTGTTTACACCATCATTATTAAACCTTGCCACCAAAGAACACATATTGGAAATGGAGGAAAAAGATTAGTTCTTTTAGTGAACTTGCACATTGTGTCATTGATATTTAGATAAAGTTTTAAAAATGGAGATGGGAAAATGGATGCATGCAAACTTAAGTATATGGAAACATGTCCCATGAGTTATAACCAATGTTGGATGGTTCTTTTTTCTTCACATAACAAATTTCCAAGTAAAGGTTAGGTATATGGACCTTTGTCTCATAATTCTCAAAAATCAGAGGACTAGTTCATACCAATGAGAAAACATTTGGTTATCACCATGGTTATCAATAAGGTTATTAATAACTTATATAGTGATTATTGAGTTTTTAAAAAATGGATAAGAAACCTACCCATGTAGTAGTTAGCATCCAAAAGAACCAACAAGACCCTTATGGTCTGAATATTGAGATTTAATATTTTAAATAACTTACCCACATAGTCTGTAGGATCCAAAGAATTGGAAGGACCCTTGTGGTTTGGGTATTGAGTTTTCAAATTTAAATAAGCTATTCAGATGATTGGAATTTCATTCAGGTAGGCGATCAATCCTAAAACCTTAAACCTTTTTTTGATAGGAAAAAATTATAAAAGAACCCCCTATAACCTACCCATCCTAGGCTATATAACAAGCAGTTCTAAGGTGGATATGTGAAAACCTTACAACCTTTATGCATAATCAGCGATTATTACTGAAAAAATAACCGAGTAAATGGTTAAACATGGGGTATTACTTTGATAGTGAAATTGATAATTGGGTAGTCTAAATTTTTGATATTATCTAAATCAATATTGATTTGGGTCAGCCCATATCTACAAGTTTATAAAGAAGAATTTTCCAAATTTCAAGACTAAACCACCCTCTTCCACATTGTATTCCTATGCCACCATTTAGGGTGATTTAACACAGCCTGGTCACTTCAGCTTGGGTGATTATTAGACTCCTTGATGCATATGGAAGTCCACATGGACACAGATGACTAAATGAGTAACAGATTCAAGATGTTCAGCTTGTAAATGCTCATACACATCAGCACAAACTTATGGTCAAGGCCTTATTGTGAGTTGAATTCCTAAGCTTTTTAAAAGGGTGTTTTCACACATATGAAAATGAGAATTGCATGTTGATTCAATGTAGATTGAAGAAAGTGGCATCAACTATGGAGATTGTCCAAATTGGATACCACTACATTAAAGTCAATTGTCAAATTGTATAAAGACAAGTGTAGAAGAAGACATAGCAAACACCAACCCTTTCTTCATGACCAAGATGGAGGCTGTTGTTGGAACCAAGTCCCAAGGTGAACATGGCAAGGCGAGTACATTGAACAAAGCACAATTTGAGATCCCATTAGGTGGGTGGGGGAAAACAAATAGTTCCCAATCTAGCTTAATAAGGACTTGTAGGACCCATTAAGAGATTTGATTCTACTTGGCAATGAAGAAGGCATGAAGTTGAGAACTTGAATGATACCTAATCCACATTCATATCAAATTTATTTATTTTAGTTTGTGAACCTTGCATGGGATATTCACTAGTGATCATCCCCATTCATGTGATGGATTTTTGGTAACATAGAGTATCATAACCAAAGATGATGGTTGAAATTTTTTTTGCTCTTCAACATTTTACAAGCACACCAAATAGACAACCTGTTGTTGATACTTGAGACCAAAAACCAACTTGGGTCATCCTTTCAAGGGTTGGACTAATCCAATTGCATTAACTGATTATTATATAACTGGTTATCTTCCCTCAGATTTTCAACTCTGAAACCCACAAATGGTTAGCAATTAACCACTTCATTTGAAAATGAAGGAGGGGAACCACTCAAACACACTTGGTAAAACACTTCCTTTTTGACATTCAATGAACTCGGTTACCTTTAAGGATCATAATGTTTGCAAATTATTTTAGTCCCTTAACTACCGGTTACCAACTTGGGTGTCATTGAATCTATGGCCAAAACTCAGAAATTGATTAGAAATATCCTCCATGGATAATGGGGTCTAACCTTGATCAATCTGTGGGTATTGAAATTGCTTCAAGGTTGATATGTAAGTTATGAAAGCTTTGAATACACAACTTTCAAGTTGGGTAATCTTGTACCTGATCAAATTTGATGGTCATTCAATTATGTTTTAGCTTGCCGATCTTTTGAAAACTTCAGTGCCTGAAATGTCAAATTTTCAAATTAGAGGTGCCCTATGTCGAAAGTTCTGGAAACTTAAGGGCAATAAGCCTTTGTCACTAGCATGTTGTTCATGTTTTCTCCTTCTGAATAGAAGACTTATTGTATCTGTACATGCTTAACTTGGCAAATAACCAGTTTATTGTTTTACTTGGTGAAAATTTGTAATCAAGCAAAATTGAATTTTTTTTGAAAACAAAGTGATTTTGGAGGTTCCAATTGCCAAAGTTAGAGAAAGAAAGTAAAATTCACCAAAATTATATATGTGGTCTTTGCTGTGTAGCCAAAAATATAAAGGGATGATTAAATGTTTGTACCTCGTATTTGGTTTCTAATAGGATTGGCTAAATTTTCCTAGGGATGATTACCAGTTTTTCTACATTTTCGTATCTATGGTCATGGCTACATTAAAATTCTTAAGGTCAAAACATTTTTGATAACATGGCCTTGAGCTTTGGTGGAGAATGGGGTAGTTTGGATGCACATGTTTGATGAATATCATTGTGTAGATGTAAAAATCTGACACAAGTTTTGGGAAACACATTTCATCCAAAATTGGAGGTTCAAGCTCTCATCCATTATCAACATCACAAATCCTCCATCAATTTCACTACAAATTCACTACTTTCTTAAGTCTATAGAGGAAAAGTGAAGGGGGACAAACAATACCATACTTGTGATTCACAATTGGAAATTTTTATCAAATTATTAATTAATTAAAGAAAGCCCAAATATTTTTGAGAATTATTTAACATCGAACATCACTTGAAAGTGCAATATTTTTTTTAAAAATAAAGGAAAATGAAAACGATAATTAAGAAATGCAAGGAAAGATGGTCTATATCAAAATGGATGAAAAATGATCATTGTTTTCATTCATGCCAAAATTATTAATATTTTTATAATGAAAATTGAAAATCTTCAAAAATGTTATATCACATCCCCAAATGTATTTTAATAAATAAATAAATAAATAATTTTACACCTCTTTGCCAAATCTAATAATGTACTATAATAATTGCCTAGCTACATATTGAGAATGTTTGATTCATCCATAGGGTTATGTAAGTTCCCAAAGCTCTTAAAAACAAACTTGGGTTATTTAAGAGGTAACCCACATTATACAATATAAGAAAAAAAAAAAAAAATCCTTTTCAGCTATTGTAGAATCTAATGTTTGATTAGCTTGTAATACTACAAGCAATGATTTCTTATTTTGACAAATTTTGTATGGCTTTTTGTCAACTAAAAAATTTGGAACATTTTCGATTCTTTTTTTCTAGTGTAAATACCATTACTTTTTTATATTTTTGAGGATTTTGTTTTGCCAAATTCTTGATATCACATAATGGGAAAAGAAAAGAAACCCTGACTACCAGCCTTGTCCAATGAGATGAAAGGGCTAGAAATCTATTAAGGGATGCACAAAGAAAAGAAACCAATCATTTTGGTATGGTTGTTGGACTTGGCTTCTCTTGGTCTCTAGGAATTTGTCACAAAATGCCATTTCTTCATGCACAAGTGAAATGGGTTTTTGTGACACCTGCAGATACTAATGTGATGAAGAACTTGTAATCTCTTTTTATGTCTCTCTCCCAAAAGCAAGCACGTGAATGACATGGAAGGTGACTGAACACACCGAGTTTGGTTTCTTGCTGTTTATAATTTGTCCATTCCAGATAAGTTAGCAACCGCGCCCTTCCTTCCATGAGTATCATGGACCAAGCAAGACAACCTGAGAAGCATGAAGGGAAGATGATGACTGGGTCTGGGGACAGACATCCCTTGCTACTGCTAATTATAAAAATGATAACTTACACACAGTTGTGCTGCTGTAGTCCACTATTTTTTCTAGTATTAAAATGATTACCTCTTCAATCCAAATGTTTGAGCTAAACCAGCTGAACCATTCCTTTATGCAAGCATGAAGTTCTTGTGTAGGCTAATGTTAGCAACACATAATTTAATGAATAAAATAGATAACTAAAACTTGTCACTACTTTTGACTTGTCAAACAAGGAGAAGAAAGCTGTTGATCTCTTTAACAACTTTGGAGTTGATTAGGTATGCTTTTGAGAATTTCTCACAATGGTCCAATTGCTTTACTCCTAATTCTTTACCACCCAAGCTGCCAGTCTACAATGATATTTGCTATATTTAGCAGTGTTGGGTGGTTATTAGAAATAGGAACAGCCTTGCATGATTATCAGGGTGGTTATTGAAATTCATACTTGCATTTCTCAAAAAAATCAAAGACCCAGTTCTAGTATATATAATCTTGGTTCTCAAAAAATTGAAGAAGTGAAATGATCAATCAGAAAACCATAGGTTCTTTCATGAAAACTGTAGGTTCTTTCATACCTGTAATTCTCAAAAAATCAAACACCAGGTTCCTGTATACAATCATGGTTCTCGAAAAATTTGAAATGTCATATAGTTGGCCAGAAATGCATCACTTATTTCATGAGAACCGCAGGTTCTTTAAGGGTTTTGAAATAAGGGGGACTGACAGTTGTTTGATTCCGATTTTTTTTTTCCCCTAACAACTGGAACTAGCAATTCTCTGAGTTCGAAATATTAAAAACAGAGCTGGCAGTTCTTTGAAAACTCAAATAACCGCCCAACACTCATACTTACCCGGCTATAGTTTTGCATATGTATCTTGAAGACAGAATTCCTGACAAGTAAAAACAAGGTGATTACTACACTACTAATTTTATGTACTACCCAAGTTCTATGTGTTTGCTTCTGTTTCAGTCCAGTTTTCAAGAGGTGGGAGAGCAGTGCAGATGATCCAAATTATTTACTTAGATCAGTAAGATTATCCATAAAGTCGCCCTGTCTTTGGGCCCTAGTTTGACCTCTAATGTAATCCCTGTTTCATCCCCAATTTGAGTGTAAGGGTGCTAAAGTGAGCGAAATCAGGTACTGTTTCATGAAACTAGGTATCAGTTCAAAAGATTTGCAGGATCTTTGTTTCTCGGATTTTATACTACAGTACGTGAAGTATGCTGAAACTTAACACAGTTCCAGACAAAACAAGGGGTGTATCACACTGTGGTCTTGCCATTTACATTAAAAAAGTATCTTAATTCAAAAGAAGAATAATGAAAATTCTAAAAGAAACCAATATCCTTCAATATATTATAACTCTATAACTAATCTCAAGTTTCAACACAAGCCAAAATATCGTCTTTCAAAAATCCTCATATAAAAATAGAGCTACTACTACCTAGGGGCCAAAATCCCTTAAGCTATTATACTCTATAATGAATCTAAATATAATGAATCCTTGCCCTCGTTAGCAAGGCCAACAAACAAAAAAAAGAGTTTTTGAGTACCTACCTAGCCCCATGAACCTATTATTCTAAAGGTAGAAACTATTTCTATTCTGTCCAGTGTACTGGGTGACTGGGCATCTCTTTAAAAAAAAAAAAAAAAACAATCATTTAAAATCATTTAAAAAATTTCTTTGGCAAATTATAACAATTAGTGGTCATTTTTCCTGTCTTTTTGGGGCAAATATTTTTTTA
>Ga0116231_10013346_pt1 | contig 11586 bp, 5 predicted proteins | sample S1TSphgellanicum_2_FD_89695 | JGI IMG/M metagenome (GOLD analysis project Ga0116231, IMG submission 89695) | Host-associated microbial communities from peat moss isolated from Minnesota, USA - S1T2_Fd - Sphagnum magellanicum MG | ecosystem: Host-associated > Plants > Peat moss > Unclassified...
AATGCTCTCGCATTGACAATTCGGACATCTGCAGCCCAAGTTATGGGCAAAAGAAGGGCCGGGAGTCAAACTGGCAGTTTGACTCCCGACCACTAAAAGTCGGGAATCGACCTCTTGTCGACGTCCGATTTGAGCGTGCGACATGGCGTTGGAAAGATCTCAACGAGGGCTACAACTTTGGTTGAGACCTCGTTGCGATCCAACTCTGCAGTCGGGAGTTATGGCGGTTCAAAGTTCCGGGAGTCTCGTCGGGACGATTTCGGGACTCCATTTCGGGAGTCCCGGGAATTTGTGCCATTCGGATGTAGCCTCTGCGACCAGCCGCAGATAATACTATATGGGGGAAGGTGGTGGCTTCCCCCGAGTCCGGGCCGTGATGAGTCTTGTGTGTCCAAGTGCTCGTGGCAAGTCCCAACACCTAAGGGTGTCCCGAATGCTAAACTAACCCGATTTGGTTAGTTTTTGGATGTAGATTCACACGAGCTAAGCTAGTCCTTCTTCCTAGTCTAATCCCTGGGCTCCCAATTCGACCCTCTACCCCTTTTTAGAGTTGGAAGCCAGGAGCGTGCTACCAAGTCTCAACTTTCCGCAACTTGACTTTGTGAAACCCTCAAGTGGGTTTCACCCTGTGACTTGGGAACGTGTCAATAATTGTCTTCTAATAGCTAAATCTAGTTGGTCAGATTGTGGAAAACAAAAAAAAAATCTATTCAATTTGTCATTGTTTTCAACCTCTTGAATAAAGGTAAGCCTATGACATATTATGAGGATTTCCAACCTTTTTAAAGTCTTTGAAACTTCAAACTATCCCCAAAAGACATTGGTTTAACAAGGTTGGTTAGGAAATGGTAGGACATAAACAACCTTGAGGTAAGAAAGGCTATTAAAGTTGTTATCCACAATGTCTAGTTTGTATCCTTTACATTTGTGATGAGGTCATTTCCATGGATAATGCAAGTTGGGCAAGTGTGCATGGTTACATTGTGCAAGATTAGTGTCACATACACTTGTTGTTGAATGTGAAACATGTGCCTTCTAGATATGGGGCTAACAATCTAACTTTGTTGATCATGAAATTTTTAATGACATTATAAGGAGGTTTGAAGGAAAAAGAGCTTGATAGGTTGGCATATTTTGGTCTTGATGAAATCAATACTTTCCAAGGCCTTAGATCTAGAGTTATAGTTTAAACCCAATGACAATATGCTCCATTCATCACCAATGTGCATTGTATGCTTCATTGGACAAATTTGTCAATACATAGCCTCTCAAGCCTTTATTTGGTGTCTTGAATTAAAGGTATTTTGCAATGTTTATATGTTTGTTTTAACCTTGGCCCTGATAGACATTTGGATTTATTAAATTGGTTGAGATTATGGAAATTAAGGGCAACAAAATACTACATAACATCAAAACTAGATGGATATCCATGATTAATCACGTCAAGCCCGTGTTGTTCAAATATCGCATTATTTTCATGAAGATGACATTGGATGCACCACCATAGCCTTTGCCAAGTCTAATATGTGTTTGTTAATTGATGTAAAAACATTGTTGGGGTTGAATGCCATTTACCACTCCTAGAGGCAATCCATTATTTGATCAAATTTTCTTGGAATTGCATGATGTGTCTATGTATGATTTCATAGCAACAATTAAAATGTGTGAAGGGAATTTATAGTAAATGTATTGTGACACCCATTATTGTTTCCAAGTGATGTGTTCACCAACTTCCATGCCTCAATCAATTTTGTTCATGAAAATATAACTATTTGTTGGGTTATAAATGTGAACATAGGAACATTTCATGTGGTTTTTGCGTTTGCTTGGCAACATTTGTTGATCAAATGGGGACAATTGGTTTTGTTACAAGACATGCGTATGAAGAAGGCATGGCATTTGTGAAGTGTCAATGTACTAAAGCTGCCAATCAACTTATTATAGATTTAGAAAACAAATTCCCAACCCAATATTTGATGGACACATTTGGGGTTGTGTACCCTAAATGTTGGTCATAACCAAAACTTGAAGTGAGGTTTTATGTTCATTTGGCAACTCTCAAAACTTCCTTTTGCTAGCATAATAGGGTAAGGCCTAATGAAGTATGGGTTCCTAGATTGTTTTCAACCATTGCCTTGACCTTTAGAAATCTTTGTTTGTCCTTACCATGAAGAACAATTAAATTGGCAATGCAAACACCATTTGATTTCAACTTGTTTACCAAGTTGTGGAGGATCCTTTCTTCATCACAATTTTTTTAGTACAAAATTCATGAATACACGAGGTTGATTAAACTTGTGACGCAAGTTGTTGGTTTACCAAAGGATGGTCAACATTTTCCTATGCTCACATTTATGAAAATTAAGGAATTTGATTGATCACTAGTCATTTGGATGTTTTGCTTTAAAAAATTCACCATGTAGAACTTCCCCTTTGGACCAACAATTCAAAATTGGAAAGAAAATAGAACTTGGTATGGTGCAAAACCTTTGAAGGTGATTATGGATTCTATAGTTGCCTTTTGTTTCCATGATCCACGTTGTTTTGGATATGGTGATTAAAAAACCTTCAACCAAGTTTCAACCCTTTTTTGGACCTTTAGGAAACATGAACTTCACATTTGGTTTTTACTTGGAGGATGGGTCTTTAATGTTTTTTTTGTGCAAGTTAAACCTCTTTAGGCTAGGGTTTGATTCTCCCATATAATTTTGTTGCAAAAAAAATGGAAACAAAAAACTAATCATTCACAAAAGAGTTGAAAAAAATTGACGGTTTGTACAAAACTAAACATTCTTTTGTATTAAATCATATTTAGGGTGAGAGCATGAATACATGGATAGTTTGGACTACACATTTGTAATTTTTTTGGATTACATACAACCATAAAATTTAAAACCATATTCAAAATTAACATTTTCAATTTTTTAATTATCATGTTGTCATAGCCTTTAATGGGAATCATCATAAACTTTTTGGATGAATTCTAAGATGATTACGAATTCGTAATGGATTTTTGAAATGGCAACACTATGTTTGTCACACAGAAAAAATGAAAAATGTGGATTCAAAAAAATGTCAAAGTAGTGTCAAAATAAAAAATAAAAAGTCATCAAACGAAGAATTTATTAGTGAAATGCATTGAAAATTTCCACATATATATATATTTCAAAAATTTCAAAATTTAATAATGTGATTGTTGTAAATTTTTATCTTTGAAAATCCATTTCACATTAAAATTTTTAATATTTTTACATGGATTTTTTTATAATAACATGTTTAGGGATATTCATAGGTTGGCTTATTAATATTTATGATTAAAAGCATAGGGGACAATTATAGGATTTATGCTTTGATAATTGTTAAAACTACAAACAAAATCGCTAATGTTAGATTATGGACTCTCAAATGCCACTTTTGAACCACCTAACCATGTTTTGCCCTTCAACCAATTTTTTATTGCCCCAATGTAATGGATGTACATGTTTACATTTGGGTGCACATGGGTTGTTTTGAAGTCTACCCATCTACTTGTTGGGTTTCTTTTCAAAATATGAATGTTGGATAACTGATTTAATCATGCCTCTCTATCATTTGTTTTTTTGGATTGTCACTTGCCTTTTTTTATCACAAGGTTTCATGTCATTATGAAAATTCATATGATTAATTTTAAAAATGAAGTTCGTTTGATAAACATACAAATAATTAGCTTTAATTCCTTTAAATCTTACTAAAGATTCTTAAAATTTTGATTTGAAAAGTTATGCAAGAATTGATTGAAATTAGACACATCAATTTTAAAATAAATATAAAATTTAATACAATTTTTTTGGAGATAATTTTTTAAATAATAATTTGAGGTTATTTTAAAAACTTCAATAAGACTTTGATAAAGATTTAATAACAAAAATCATATTGAAATTAATTTATAATTGATTTATTTTTTTGTGTTGTTGTTGCCTTTTATGTTATAAAAATTTATTATTGACCTAAGATAGTAGACATGCATGTTTGATTTAAGCTTTACCAAGCATGTATGGGGCAAACACAACTAGCTCCCCTAATTGTTGAAGACCTACAACCCTTTTGGCCATTTAATTGGGCAATTCAACACATAATATGCTCATGTGGTACTTACAACTCAAAGAAAGGCTAAATATGTAGTCAACTTAGTTAACATGGAAATGTGAAAAAAATCAACATTGGTTGAGATATGATACTTTCCACCTTCAAGGGCCATGGTGAACTAACACCCATGTTGGTACTTGGTACCTTCACCTTTTTGAGTGAGGCCTCCAAATGACCATATTAAGCCCAAAAAATGTTGGATTTGAGGTTAGAGACCCCGATTTAGTCTAAGCATGGGATATTTGTAATATTTAAAAATAATTTAAATAAAAATTGAGATTTTACTATATACCAACCAATGTGTTTTTTTTTTTTCATGTTCCACCAAAAATGGAGATTAATCACAAGAGGATTTAGCCAAATCTTGCTACAAAACACATGGAAAATCCAAGAATCCTATTACATGTAGAAAATTGGCTAGAGGTAGGTAGGCTATGTAACTACTTGTCTGTCTTGAAATATCTTGAATGAAAAATATAAGGATGAATTATTCCTTGAAAAGTTGGACAGAAAAAAATCTAGACCTTGGATGACTTCATAAGTGAGGACCAAGGGGGTGGGCTTTATGGGAATAAGGGCCCCATGAGGTGGAGCCAAGCATGGGCCCAATTCTTGTAAAAGCCCACCCCCAAGGGGCTATACATGGTGTAAGAAATTTGTGTTTCTTTTTAAATTTAATAATTTGTTATGATACCCAATGGGTACCTATTGGATACCTACCATACCACATATCATGGGGGAAAAATGACAATGGGCTTTTTGAAAATGTACTTTGCAAAGTAACTATGTTTTTGTAAAGCCCACACTAGCTCTTTATTTTTTTAGGTAAGGTGTTCTCCATGTACATTACAAAAATCAGCTCATGTTTTATACAAAAATGAAAATCTTCCAACTTGAACCAATGTGGCCAATGTTTTTATACAAGCACCTTTTTTTTTAATTTTTTTTTACCATATCATAGAAATATTAAGTTGCTAAACACCTCTTCTACACTTCAAAACATTAGAATTTAGTAAAGATGACTTTTGTGCATAACACATGCATAAAAACATTGCCATTCAAAATGAAAGGTAATAATAATCAAAATATTTTGCAAACAAACCCACCAACTATGCACACACCACTTCACACTTGAAATCCTATTTTCAAGGTGTGGAATGGACCTATGCAAGTATATGAATGGTGCCTACCCCTTCCCTTTCTTCATCCGTGCCTACTACTCATCTAGTTTTGAAAACAATGACATCCCAAGACTTTCAACATGAACATAATAATAAAAGATTCACACCAATCAAATTCCCCCCATAATCATGTTGATATATACTACGCACCTTGTAACTCATTTGTTTCATTTTTCCTATGCACCAATACTCATGTCATGCTTACGGTTTGGGTACTTGTCAAGTGAACTTATGAAAGAGTAGGCCCTCTTTCGGAACTTGGTTGGTAACGTAACACCATTTTTAATAATCTTATTGTATGGTGCCAAATTGATTTTATAAGTGTGACATTGTATTCGAAGGTATTGATTCTTGTTATTTGATGGATAGCAAATACGAATTGAATTTTTGAACTTGTCATTTTTTTTTAATGTTCAATTTGTGAATTTTTCCAAAATTTAAATTACCAATCTTGGGATGTGTTCCATTTTTTTTCAATGGTCATTTTGGCCTTTAATATATTAAAAAATTTGCATAGAAACAATGCAATCTATGGTCAAATCTTGGAATTCAAATTAACAACAAGAAGAAGGTAAATGAAGGTATATCCATAATAAAAGGAGCCACACCCAACTCCTTTTGCAAACCAATTGAATAAAGATTTAACATTGAAAAGTGACATGATGTGCAATCATTGCACAACATTTATGTTTCAATTACATATTTAACTTTTTTGAAATGTTTTTATAATAATTTTTTTCCTTTTTAATAATAAAATTTATCCTTGCATTTATCCAAGGGTTATGGGAAGGAAAACATTAGATTATGAATTTTATCATTTATTTTTACATCAATCCAAACAATGGTCCCAAACCATGTAAAATGTAATAATTAGTCAATTTCATCAATATGAAAAGAATTAAAGCAAATTTGCCTCAATTTTGAAGATTCTTATTCGACTTACTCAAGATTTTAGGAGGGGTTACAAGTGTTAAATTACTCTTTTTTTCAAATGTTGATAGAAGTGATTCATATTTTTTAATGTCATTCTTGAATGTATATTACATCATAATGTGTAGATTACATGAAAAATATTGAATCCTAAGTCAAGTTGAAAATTTAAAAGTGTGTTATTTAAGAATGATTACACTTGTAATGGCTCATTTTATCTTAGACTTAACCATGAATCCTTCCTTTATTTTTTCCACCAATAGTCAATAAAATACATCCATCCAAATATCATTTCTTTAATTTGATGTGGAGCATTGAAAGATTACTAAATTGTAGTTCATGTAAATGAAACATTCATTTCCAAAAAGAAGTGATCATAGTTTGTCATCTTTATATGCAAACTCAAGGCACATGCTAAATAACAAGTGGTGGGATGTCTAATTAATTTCATGAATATGTCTTTGTAGGAGGTGTGCTTAGCAAAATTAGCCACCAGTGGCCTAGTGTTTTTAAAGATTATTGGAATTGGCCTACCTTACCCACATGTGAGATTTGGCATAAATTAATTAAAATTGAATGTGTTTAAAATTCTTAAATTTTTTCCAAAAAGTTGAATTTTTGAGGAATTTGTGAAACCATTTTGTTTAATATTGAAAAATTTGTAAAACCATTTTGCATAACATGAAGAAAATAATATAACATTGAATGTTTGAGGATCCAAAACATTTATTTGAATGCAACAGTAATTCATTGCATTCAAATAATTCATACATTGAGCATATGCACTTCCCATCACTGAAAGCACTTCATCTTCAAATAATTGCTTAAGGTCCTATTCATCATGAATGTTTTCATGCAAATATCATGTCCAATTATAGAAAAAATAACATGGAAAAACACACCTCTAGGTTTTAAAAGTGGTATCAAGGGTAAAAAACATGTTGATTCTCAATTTTACAACAAAATCGAAACCCAAGGTGCATTCCCTAGTGCCCATCAATAAAAATAGTGTTGGGAACTTTGGGATGGGACTAAGATGAACTCACAAATTGGAATTCAAGGTGGTGAAGTCAATTTACATAAATAAAAAAAAGTGTCAACAATACAAATTCGAGTTAAAATCGTGCATGGATTAAGTTTCAAGTCCAAACACACTAATTCAACATAGCCCAGACTTGAGAGGAGCCATCATTTTCCTCCTTGTAATATACTTTGAGATTAGTGGTGGGGATTGCATTGAAATGGCAAAAATCTTAGGGATTACAAAATCAAAGTCTCAAAAATCTCCAAAGGTTTTAAGTCATGAATCTTACAATTTAACGGGGTCATAGTTATTGCATATGTGAACTTTGAATTAGGAAGTGTTAATGGAAAAGTTGTAGTCCTTGAAAAGGCCTTTCATCATATTACACGATCTAATTAGAAGTCATTTGACCATTTTGTTGGGAGTTGAACACTTGTTGAAATGACTTCAAATGGGAATGTTGAAATTCAATTTCAAGATTTGAGACCCCACCTTGGAGATGTTGGGATTCACACTATCATGCTTGTGGGAGTGTGATTGAGTCCAAGGACACTCTCCCAACCCACTCCTTTTGTCATGCCTTAACTTTAGTCATGAGCCCAAAGCTAGGGTCATGACAAAGGGTCTTGGCAAAATCACATCTATGAATTGTAATTTGGGAAAACAAAATTGGCAAGCACAAACAACACACAAATGAGAGGAAATTCTTTCTTGATCCACAAAAAAAGGGTGTTACATTTATGTAATGACTAAGAACCAAGTAACCAAATGAACTTTTGATTTACAAGCAAGAGCTCACATTCTTTCCACCACACCTTGGTGCGAGATATGGAACAAGAATTTGATAAACAAATTGTTGGCACGTCTTTAGATATAACTAATGATTTTATGTCAAATTGAGAAGTGAAAGTCATGGTCCAAATGATTTGTTGTAAACACAATTTGGGATAAACATGAATCATTGTTACATGTAATTTTTTTTTGCATTGGAAACATGATTTGTTAATTGCCAGTAAAACACAAATAACCACTTGCCACTTGTTTTCCATCCCAATCATTTTGACATCTTTCATTCCTTTTTTTTCATAGGTATGTTCCCTAGCCATTGGACCCAAATGTACACCTACACATAAACTATGATTATATATCATGTTGGTCATTTAAGGATATCTAAAAGACAATGACCTTCACATAAGTCATATTGGTGAAACAAAAAATTTCAATATAATATTATATATGAATGTCAAACTTAAGAACCTATTTAAAAATGTGGTTTTAAAAAGTTGCAATGTGCAAATGAGTTAAAGAAGTTATGAAACCCTACACTTATGATATGTTAAGTGTGCAACAAGATATATTTCTTAACAATTAATTATTGTCTTGTGTCCATCATCCTCAAAATAAATTGCATTTAGACCTTGTATGATATTGGGCTTTGATGACAAATGACTTTGGTGTTGATTTTTAATGGTGAACTATTTGCACCTCTTCACATGTTACAAAAACTTTGGCTTCGATTTCCCATTTGAAATAAAACACTTGTACATGGAACTTTTAATGAATCACAAAAATGCTTCAAGTTCATGTCAATTAGTCTAACATATGTTGTTGCCCTAGGTGTGAACTTGTTACACTCGACTAAATTTTCTTTCAAAAACCATTTTTTGTAATTCAATTGAATTTCCAATGACAAAAAACACTCAAAATTCAATATCCCCCACACCTTGGATCTAAATATTTCCAAATCAACTTCATTAAATCCTACTCAATGAGGACTTTCCAAGAATATCAAAAGTGAGCCCAAGTTCCCTTTTAGTTTTTGGTTTTGATTTAAATGAATTTTCAACAAAAAAAATTGTTCAATATTCAATAACTTCTCCAACATAGGTTGACACATTATGCAACTAACTCAATGTACCTCTATTCATCAAGGGCTTTTCAATGGTATCAAGAGCATTGCAAAAGTCACCTTGATTTGGGAGATTCAATGTGATAAACAAAACAAACTACATTAAATAAACATTGATGGAATATTTGAAATTAAATCTTAATATTTAAACATTTATGGCAAAGCAACATAAGCTTTTTGTAACAAAATTGACATACATGACAAACAACAACACTTAAAACACATTTTAATTTAATAAAAAAATGTCATACATAAAATATGCAAAACAATGGATGCATGTATTACTTATAAATAGTTTTGAAATCTAGTGTAAGGCTTTGAAGATGCTTTGATGTTGCTTAACCTACAACTTCAATTAAGGCCATTTGTCTATAATAATTCAATTTTAATACAAAGTCATTTTTCTTGTAGACTTTGTTAAGGTTATAGTGATGGTGGCATTGTTAGTGTTACCAAAAAAAAAAGTAGTGTCATATGAGGGCATGTCACTCATCAATGATAATGAGGGCATGGCCTCAACAAAGCCTACCAACATGATTTTGATAACAATAACAAGATTTTTGCATGCAACTTCTTCTTTTGCATTCCTCTCAAACAATAAATATTTCTCTTCCTCATTAATGGGTTTCACAAATTTTGTCAAAGATAGTTGCTTTGATGGCATCTTAATCCACACAAAAAAATTTAAATATGATTATAAAATCAAATCTTCATCCTCACCAAAATCAATCTCTAAATTATTTTGAACAATTTCTCTTTCTTATAAAACAAAGAAGTTGGCAAAATTATTTTCATTGTGCACTTGCATATCAAAACTTCATTTTTAATTGCATCTACAAGATACAAACTTTTATATATGTTATCAAATCACAATAACATTGCAATATATGAATATAGGATTCAAGATTGAACTTTACAACACAAATTATACAAGTGCAAACATTCTTCATTTCCATACCACATGAAGTAAAACAAAATTGGAAAATGAAAACATGTGGGAGAATTCCATACTCAAAAAATGTTGAAAAAATAAAAATTTAAAAACATGTGGCAAGTTTGGATTGATCCCAAATTGGATTTCTAGGTTCAATAAATTATAAGATAACAAAACAACGAGATTCGAATTGGAACCCCTAGATGCTCTTATCCCAAACTTCCCCCAAACCTAAGTTTACTCGGAGCAATTGTTGTTGCCTTTGTTGATTCGATGTTGTAAAGTTTTGATGCCCATTGTGTGTGATGAGGACATTCAAGTGCACAACTTTGACATTAAGTGCAATGAGGAGGAGATTTAGGTACACAACTTTGACATTGAATGAAAGAATTTATTTCAAACCACAAAAACTAGTGTAGAAGCTTTGAACCAACTTGTGGCACATGAACTTCATTTTTTTTTTGGTCACTATCATGTTGATGTGAATAGTTGCAAATGTGCAGTGTCTTGGTGGTGTGTAGAGGAACACAAGTTTTCGATTGTAGCTTTGTTGGCTTGGGTAAATTCTAGGGATTCCAACAAGTTAGATCAAGATGGAAAGAATTCTTTGAAGCGTTGAACTCCCCACTACACTTCGTAAATGTCATTTACAAATTGACCATCTTAACCAAATGATTTTTGTTCATAAAAATTGGCTTTCTAAGTAATCCAAGGGTTGGGTGTTTTAAACTTTCTGACCTTGTAGGTGCATGTGAGGAGGCTTAATCAACATGAATGGAAGAGCTTGATGTAAAAGTTGAAGATGAGATTGAATGGGAAAAAGTTTTAAAACTTTGTTTGTGTGATATTTTAATTCCCTTTTTGATGTTCCTTTGGCTAAATTTTGACGATCCTTGTTCCTCCTTCCACCAAAAATTCGACCAATCTTCTAAACCCTTGGAACCGACTAGTTCTTACAAATCCTTAAATTTCAAGGACCTCAAACCAATCAATTTTGTGAATTTTTTAATTCAAAAAATAAAAATCAAAACCGAGCGATTATATAAAATTCTGAAAACCCAACTACCCTAAACCGACAATTTTTTGAAAAAGCAAAAAAACCATGCGTAACCAGCAGCTTTTTACACCAAGAGTTGGGGTTCAATTCATTTACAAGAGGAATGATTGAGAGTCTCTTTTTGGGGATGAAGAATCATCATCATCATTGATGCAACATGGATGTAAAACAAAAAGCTAACATTGTCAGTTGTGCTTGGAATTATGGTTTCAGTTTTTCCTTCATGCAAAGGATGCAGTCATGAGAACAGAGGAGACTCACAACTAAAGCCTTTTTTTTTTTTTCTTTTTTTCTTTTTAAATTATATATATATATATATTTTTTTATTTTTTTTTTATAAAAATTAATTAATTAAAAAATATTTTAAAATAAAAGTGTGATGTAAATAAATATATAAATTTATAAATAATAAAAATCAACTTTCAT
>Ga0116231_10013348_pt1 | contig 11584 bp, 11 predicted proteins | sample S1TSphgellanicum_2_FD_89695 | JGI IMG/M metagenome (GOLD analysis project Ga0116231, IMG submission 89695) | Host-associated microbial communities from peat moss isolated from Minnesota, USA - S1T2_Fd - Sphagnum magellanicum MG | ecosystem: Host-associated > Plants > Peat moss > Unclassified...
ACTCCTCATTTTTTTAAAGAAAAGATAAAAAAAATAGAGGAAAAGTTGTTTAGCCAAAAAACCCTCCCCACCTATTCCCCCCCCCCCCAAAAAGATGAAAAACTTATAAATATATAATCAAAATAGATAGAAAAACCCAAGAAAAAGCTCAAAAGAGGGAAAAAAAACTTACTAAGAAAAAACCTATTTGACCAAAAACAAGTTGCAAACCCAAAACAGCCAAAACTGCCTCATTCACAACTGAAGTACTGGTGGGTGCTGGTTCACTCTGTCTGGGAAAATGTATTTTTCTTAGGGGCTCCATGGAGCTGAGGAACTTTTCGTATCTTAAAAAGTTCCTACCCAACAGGCATCCCCAAAAAGCGTAAAGAACTTTTGAAATTTAGTCTTTTTATTTGAAAGTGCGTCCCCTGGCAGAATTTCCCATTTTCAATTCCAGGGATGTTACAAAAGTCTTAAAAAGTTGTCCTTTTTCCAAAAAAGGTACCTTACACTTTTGTAAGGTTCTTAAATTTGAAATTGCTCTTCATTTTGGACTTGAGCCCCTGTTGAAGCTCATCATGGATTCAGGGCCCAGCCGTTGGTCAGGCCAAAGAATCGCCTCAATTGGTTCCTTTCTCTATACCTCAAAAAGAGAGGAGACAAAACTTTATGCATGGTAAGGATGTAGGGGAGGGTGTTACCATAACAAGAGCCATGCTTGGCTCCGCCTTGTACAAGACCCCTATTCTGGTAACGGCCTCCCCCCAGGGCCTTACATACCACACTTACTGGGACCTTTTTTCATATTAGAAGATATGTAAAGGAGAAGGTCCCACTATGGGGGCCTTCTGGATTTTGAGATCCTGAGGTTGGTAGGCGAAGGGAGGTCAAAAATCCGGAAGGCCATTATAACAATACCTTCTCTTGCATACAACAATGGTACTTTTTTTTGGTTTTTTTGGAAGTGATTGATTCTAAAATTGGATCTTTCCAAATTCAAAAGACCTAATAAAAAGGAGGTAAGTCTGAGGTAAGTCATACAAGATAGATTCAAATTGAGGAGCGACCTGAAAATACAAAGGAAAAAAAGTGCTGATGCTTTACGTTTAAAGTCAAAATCTCAAATGGGCCACTTTTGGAATGAGGGCCCAACACTAGGCTCCTAGCAAGAATGGGACCCAAAATTTCAAAATCACCCAGTTTGAAATCATTACCCAGTGTAAAGATCTAGCACAATTTTAAATGGCTGCCATTTGTTTAAGAAGGAGATGATACACCTCATGGGTAAGGTTTCACAAAATGAGGAACCTTACATAGAAGGTGCCATCCTCCATTCAGGGAGACATTTTAGTGAGAGTAATGCGCCCTCCATGGTACACTATGTACAAAAAATCTACAAATTTTTTATGGTGTCTTGAAATCCAATCCAAATTCTCAGGGTGGAGATGAACCAAACAAACCAAATCCATTATTGAAAATCCAAAAAGTCATAATTCTACACCATAACATTGAATTATGCCATAACACCATGACAAATATCAACAATCGCCAACACTTGATGAAAAGATCTTGATTTTCAATTTTCAAGTAGTCCAGTTCCGTACCTGATATGAAGCTCTCACCCTAATTGCCAGAAGCAATTCTTAAAGAACCTTTTGTAAGTTTTTTTGAAGACATCCATAAGTCAATTCTATGCTAGAAAAGCCCACATGACCCACCACTCAAGTTGCCATTGATGAACATCATACCACCCCTTGACACTTGCAAGTACACCTTTTCAGTATGAACATATTCACTTGTAAGCTACAAATTGTGGAAGAAACTTCATTGGACCCAATAGCATGGGTGTTGTAGGAAATCTATCTATGAAGCAAGGTAGTTTGTTTTGTTTTGTAGTTATGAAATCCACCAAACTGGGATGCTTTAGATCGTGTTCTTGGTTTCTTTGGAAAGCTCTGGATGATGAGGGGTGCGTGGGCTTGGTTACATGACCTTTGGACTTGTGGTGCAAAAGTTCTTGAATATTCAATGATTTCTTCACTGAAAATTAAATTAAATCGTAGCTGAAAATTTTGGAGGAATTGGAATGTGCCTTTGGTGTTGTTGGAAAGATCTTGATGAGCAAGATTCAATGGAATTTATTTGGTAAGATTTGGGTTCAATGTGAGAGATATTGATTTAAAAGTGATTTCTGACGCTGAAAATTCAAATAAATTTAAAAAAACCAGGTTTTGGAAGGAAAAATCAGTTGAGGATGTTGTAACACGGGGCCAATGGCACAGGCCACAGTAGTAGGTATTTAGTGTAACTGAGGGTGGGTATAATGCCCTCCTGTCATGGAAAGACCCTACACCAAGCGCACAAAATCTTTGTTTCTTTACCAGACCTGTTGTGAGCAGTGGTTTTTTTTGTGGCATATTTTCGCCATTTTTGTGAAAAATATTTTGAGAAAGAAATTTCTTTTTCAGAATACCTTTTCTAAAGAAAACTTGCCAAAAATTGCCACAGTTACCTGCAATATCATAGAATGCTTAAGATTTTCACCTTTCATATTTTTAACATCATGATATTTGGCTAAATATATTTATGAATGATCACCACTTCAGCAGCATCACAAAATTGAAGAAAAACTCATTGGTTGTGAGGCATTCAGTTTATAGACATTTTCTGCAGATATTGTTTATGCTGAAGAGATCTGACACATTGAACCCCATCAGACATTTTAAGATATGGGATTCATTGAAGACCAATGCCCTTCAGTGACTTTTTTTTCTGTGCTGAATTTTTTTGCTATTTTGCAAAAAGGAAATAGAAGAAAACTTGGAAAAATGTGTTTTGCAGTGTAAAATTCTTTTTTTCAACAAAAAATTGCAACTTTTGCGAAATGAAAAAATTAGGGACAAAAACATTAATGCCTAAATCAATGTTTCTTCTATGAGTTTTCTCTTAGCACCATAGGTGATCCCCTACAAAAACACCATTAATTGATGACAATTGTCCAAACTTTAGATTTTTTTTCAGGCATCCTTTTATATTTATGGTGAATTTCTCAAATTTCTTTTGAAAAATCGTGAAAACATAACCTCTCAAACAACATTTCTTCATGTCTTTTTCACTGATGAGTCAGGCATTCTGGAAAGTGGGGCCCACTGCCTTGGGCCTAAGCCAATGACCACCTGCCATTTGGGAACGGCCCATTCCTCGAATTTTACTGTCTATAAAGCTCAACCATCAGATTGAGCTTTATGAACAGTCACGATGTGCTGCCCTTGTACAACAGGCTCTTATAGCATTACAAACATCCTAATTTTTCTGTATAAGCCCATGTAATGCCCTCCATATGAGTGAAAGAGCCCAGGGGACCAAGGGTAACAAACAAATGCATTCTTCTGCATGATAACCCACCCTCCATATGTGATGCATGAAATATAACAGAAAAGGCTGAAGTATTGTGCTTTTAAATGCTCAAGCTAGCAATTAGCACACAGTACACTATATATGAAATTCACATGACATCAATTCAAAAGTTTCAAACATGTAAACGCTTTTTCTCTATCCTTTAATTAAGGATGGGACCTACCAAGGAAAGGATGCCCTAGAATCTGCTCCCCCCCTGGTGCCCCACCACTATGCAAAGGCTGTAACCAATTGTTTGAGATTTTAATTTTCCACTTGTAAAGGATGTCATGAACTTCATGTCATATGTGAAATCTAACCAAGAGAAGGAAGGCTAGTCTTATAGATGCAATGTTTTGTTCTCTTTATGATATTTAGTATGTTGATGTGCGTTGTTCCAAGGGCATTCTTCCTACATGGAGTTTCTCATTGTCCTTCGGTGGACAGTATGACAATGTAATGAATAGATGATGAATATGTTATTACGTGTAGGACAATAAAAAATTCCTCATTGAATCAGAGTGCCAAATCTTGTCATATCCATTTGCTTTGCTTGGACATTTAGCTTTTGGGATTAACTTGATGCAAGATTTTCACACAACCAAGGTGTAAAAAAGACTGTCAATTGTCATATTCTTTGCAAGTTTTAAGTTGTGAAATAATTGATTCCACATTAAACATTGGTATCACTAGTTAAATGTAGAAAGCATGCATGACAAAATGTATATTAAGAAGTAATAAATGGAGTACAAGAACATGGTTGAAAGAACTTGATTTTGAAGCAAGAATATGGTTGAAAGAACTTGATTAGAGCATCCACAGAAATATTCTTTTGCAAAGGAAAGGACTTTTGAATTCTAGCTAATGTTAAGGAAGATGTAGTTACAGCCATATCCAAGCAAGTTTCTTGCACATCATACTCTTACAACTTAATAGTCCATATGTTTTGTACAAGGACCCTTTTTGGTAACTGATGCACTCTCAATTTAAATTTGATTTTGAAGCAGAGAAGCTTGCTTCAATTTCACTTCCATTGTCTTCAGGCCATAGGGATCAAAACCCACAAATAAGTAAATTAAATGGGAACTAGAAATCACAATCCATGTCCTAAGAAATCCAATATCCTTCATTCATTCAACAATCACCCTGGCAAAAGCATCATCATTCATAACAGGAAAGTTTGCCATCAACTATTAAGGCAAAAACAGCATAAGGTCCCTATCATGCATCTCTGAATTGCATTAAGAACTTACAGCCTTGGGTGATTGGTAAACATTTTGTGATCTGGTGTGACACTTGGAACTAAACCAACAGTTTCCCTGGCCAAGTGTGACAAAAGAACCTGATTGAAATGATCTGGTTCATCCCACATTGGCCAATGTGAACACTGCAACAACCATTCCAACAAACAAAACCCAGTCTTATTACAATCTCAATTTTCAAGAGATTCTGTCTAAAACCCTAAACCCTAAAACCCTTGAACAAATCAGAAGTTCAGAGTGCAAAAGAGATGTGATGTAATCATGTCTTAATTTATTCAAACCAAAACACAAGTGGGACATGATCACACCCATCTTCTGAGCAATGATTAGTTTGTTAAAATGTTGGATAGGTTTTTCTTTCATTCACACATATGCAAATACTTTCAATGTGCTAGAGGATATGGAAGCACCAATCTAGAACTGAAGGCCTGATAAGTGCCAAGAGAAAGGATTGGCAGGATGTTGGAACTCACTTGTGGGAGGAATGTTATAGACACATTTGATGCAAGAGATTTTGGGGGTTCTGCCAGTTCTTTTCCCAAATAATGATCATCTTCACCCCAAATGATACCAACAGGCAATTGAATGCCTACTGGTTTGCTTCCTGATTTTGCGGCCCACAGCCCCTGATAAGCTGCACGATAGTAGTTGATGCTCGACTGTACTGCACCTGTCTCTGAGAATGCAATCACATGTCTGCATGGTCCCGTTTTTGATAAAATGGGTGATTTGGTGATGAGCATTCTGCACAAGAAGGTGCACAAGAAGGTCCAGGGCAAAGAGGAAGGGAGGGATGGATGGTCAAAAGGGCATGATCTCACCTTGCCACATCAATTGCAGGTAGTGGTCGACATGGCCCAAATTCTAGCAATCTCCTTAATGACCTATACCTGCAACCACCCCCAATGGATGCATCCACTTTCTTCACTTTGGAAATTAGCTGGGCAACTCAAATGATTTCAACTCTCTAGCCACACAAGGGTTTGAATTAAGTGTCAAAGGAAAGTAAACTACTTAAGATTTGTAGTACCTGGTGTGGCTCATAAAAAGCTCTGGCAGCCAACTTAGCTGGAAAAAAACTGCAAAACAGTTGATGCTGCATTTTGTCAAAAATTACAGCACAAAAGCATTTGGTAGAGCTCCTAAACTGAAGATTGTGTGAATTCTGACATGATGATTTCAGTCATTGAAAAGCAGACCTCAAGCTTGATTCTTGCATGGTAGGAAAACAATGCAGACCTTGAGCTTGATTCTCAGGTGGTAGTAAAACCAGATAACTACAGACCTAGCCAAGCTCCTATTTGACCACCTAATTCTCTATCTCCTCTGACCTCTCTGCCGGAAACCCTTGGATTTAACAGTACACACTCTGAATGAGGAAGCATATTATGTCCTTGATAGGGCAATATAGAAAGCCTGACAGTTGGGTAGAGGATGAGATGGGTGTGACCCTTGGGGTCAATGCAATTGAAATTGCAAGTGAAACAGAGAGAACACACAGACTACAGAAATTATTATTGGGTTCTCAACAATGTTCAGCAGAACTCACAGATATACCAGCTGCGGCGAAGCTGCCGCAAGTTGGTCCTGAAAGCCTGATCCAAGACAGAAAAATGTGGTGAATTGACCACCACTATCTTCCTCAACTTGCTTGGATAGTCTTCGGCCAGAGCCCATGTAATTGCTCCACCCCAGTCATGCCCTACCTGCACACTACAGTTTTCCTCAATTACTGTGGCCATCCTCTTTAAAAGCCAGATCCACAAAACACCCATAACAGGTCTATGGAATCATGACACAGTACTCAAAATTGTGATGAATATAAAAGTAGCTCCAGTGGTGCTCAGTATGTGACCCTGCAAAAATATTTCTCACATCCAAGTTTAGTTATTGACTTTTTCCAACCCCACCCATAAGACTAAAACTGGGACTGCAAATAGGCAGGAGACTACTGATAGCAAACCATCTGAATCAAGTATTATAGTTAGCCAATCAAAAAACAGGGAGCAGCAGTTAGATCATATTTATTAGGCTCTGCTGTGCCTTTATCAACCTCCGCATCCTGTGGAAAAATGCTGGGCCAAAGCCAATTTCCCAAACCCAGAACGGCATTTTTTGACTTTTCTTCATCCATTGTTAATTTGCCGGGCCACATACTGAGCACTGATGGAGCTGCTCTAAGGAGAAGCAAATCATTGGAGAGAAGCAAGATGGACGCAAAGGAAAGACTCTGAAAGCCCTAAAATCTGCAAAGAAAACCAAGTACTTGGACAAGAAATTAAAAGGATCCACAAGTTGTGAGGAGATCAACTGACCACTGTTGCTCTCTTGCCAGCTCCAAAATGGTCAATAATGCAGACAATATCTGACAGAACTGGTTGGCGTGCATAGCTTGTCAAACCAAGTGGCTTGGAGGATGTGTTGTAACCTCGCAAATCAGGGGCAATCACATGGAACCCTGCTTCAGCCAATGCTTGAAACTGGTTCTTCCACACATACCAAAAGTTTGGGAATCCGTGTAGCAGTAACACCTGCAAGCTTATGAAAACACAAAGGGAATTTAGGAGGGACAAAACCCTCATTGGTGCAATTGGTTATCATGTCCAACAGTCTGCTTAGACAATAGACTCCCTCAACAAAACAGCAAAACAATTTACAGTCTAGTCTATTTGTAAATTCGTCATGATGTCCAGAATGATCTCATGGGGCGACACTAATATTTTCAGCCAACATTACTGAAGAGATATGAATATCTGCAGAAATTAAGGCAGAGTAGCGGGGAGGACAAACAGAGGAATTTGAGCTCATCAGGCGCTATATTCACTGACCAGATCTCCATCTAAATTTCCGCACTCTACATAATGAATCTTGACATCACCGTTCAGGAGCTCAGCATGTCGAAGTCGACACTGTCCAATGAATTCTTCTTCATCACCTGCTTGATGAGCTCGGTTTTCCGTAGTGAGATTTGTTGGAAGTGTCATCTGAGGAGCAGTGAAGTGGGCTGTGAGCTCGATCAGCCTAGGACAGGAGATGGTAAAAAAAAATTGTGTACACTTTAGACGCTTGTACAAGAAAGTTGGAGCACGAAATGTGTTTGTGACGAATGATTTGATTTGTTGTGTGACGAGCGTTGAGTGTGTGCTCGACTGCTTGAAGCTACGAAGCGGAGACTCGGGCGGTGGTGGTGCTGTAGCATGGTGCCAAGCGTGCCATGCGCCGCCACTCTCGTAGCAATCGCAGACAAATGCGCCGCTAAATTTAGCGCCAGCAACTACCCTTAGTCAAGGGGAAGCTTCAACACATGTCTGTTGAATTCGTTCATTCATTCATTCATTCCTTTTGAAGATTTCATCTACAAAAATGCAATATTTCTTACTATTCCAAAAGATACTCTATTTTCCTTCACAACATTTTGTTCTTTAAACAGAAATTTTTTAAAGAAATTCAACATTTCTATGAATAATTTAATTTAGTCTTGAACCTGCCAACAGCCAGGGTACTATGGGTTCAATCTAGCACAAGCAACTACCCTTAATAGTAGGGTAGCTTCAACAGATGTGTTTGTCCAATTATTTACTTATTTCTTCTATTTTGAAGATTCTTAGCTACTCCAAAAAAGAATCTATTTTCTTTCACAACATTGTGTTCTTCAAATTTTACTACAGAATTCAACATTTCTCTACAAATAACATAATTTCATAGAACTTGCCAAGGCCAAAGGGGTTTGAGCTTAGATTGTCATTTGAGATTTGCAAGTTCTTCTAAATGCTAGAGTCACAAGTATTTTCTTGCCTTTGAATTAATTGTCGCAAGTCCACAAGCATTGTGAAAGATTGTAGAGTTGTGTTGTCTAGCAAGGTTTCCACCTTAGCTCACATTGTAATCGTTGACACATGTGCTTTTAACACAACTTCATGACCTTTCACAAGTCATTGTTCTTCCTTCATTTGTTGAGACTACATGCTGTTGTTTTACAATCCTATCATTTTGTGAAAGCATGTTGGATGCAATGATCTCCACATCACCCAAGTCGCCTCTTTCAAGCTCTTCACATTATGCTTTTTGAACATGTGGTAATTGTCCCCTATGTTCTCCCAAGGTTTTAATGAAAATCAGTCCACCTTGGCATGTGATTTTTCAACAAAATCCTAAACCTTTGCATTGTTCAAGTTTATAAAGCCCAATGGCTTTCTAAAGAGGTTTTTCTATGGAGCTACCCAGCTCATTCAAAGATGCAACATTGTTATACACACCAACAAACTTGGAAACGTAGTGCTTAATGAGATCCCATTTTGTTTCCAAGCTCCTTGGTGGCCTTTCAACATATCCATTTGATTTTGAATTCATGTAGTACAAAGCTACTTGCTCCCAAAAAATATTGGAGCATTGTCCATTGCCTAAAATGGCATCTTAATTCACATGAAAAAAACTTTGACTAAGGTGACTTTTTTCCTCATGCTTGAAGTTCTTCTGTTTTTAGATTTCATTGCCTTTTACATGACTATAACATAAGTATTGAAAAGCAAAATGTAAGGACATTTAGTGACAATGATATTATGCACTTCATTTATGGAACAAGGAGCTCCAAATGGCAAGGTTGACTATTTTTTCGTGATGTTGTTTTTGGGTGGGGATTGTAATGACATTTTTTCCCCTTGACTCCATCAAGTAATAGCTGAAGAATCCCAATATTGTACATCGGTGGAAATGCTTTTACTTTATGTTTACCTTATGAATACCAATGTTTAGGCATATATTAATTATATTATGGTAAAAAGTATACAATTGGCAGTTTATGAAAAATAATTAGTTGTGCAATTGACATAACAAACATGAATACATAAAATTCTAAACATTTGATTAAATTCTTAACAAAAATAAAGTGAAATTAGTAAACATAATTTTAATTAGTAATAAATATTCTTCTAATTGCAAATGGTAGTAAATTTTAACTTGGAGTTTTACATAAATTGATAAAAAACACTTGTTTAAAATAATTTGAAATGTAATGAAAAGAAATAAAATTTCCAAATAATCAATAATTAAACCCCATAATCCAAACAAACCCATTGATAGCATTCAAGTGCCATTATGTGGTAAATCAATTACAAATTTTCATTTTTAAACTTTTTTTTTCAACATTTGAAAGGTTTCTTGCCCATTTTTTAAAGAATAATGTTTCAATTTCTTCAATTAAAACAAATAGATTTGATGTTATCAATTCATGACCAGGCATAGTTTTCAAAGATTTTATATCAACTTTATTTATTGTTATGCATAAGAAAAATTCCCTTTTTCAAAGTACTTCTCCATTGGACCTAAATAAGTCATCATTTTTTGCCATGATTTTTGCTTTATGACATTCATGATGTTATCATTATTATCAATTCATTATTACATCCATATGTGGTTAAGTTCACTTTCTGTTTTCCTAGATTTTGAATGGACTTGAACAAATTTATCAAGGTGAAAATGGCCAACCTTTTTTTAAATAGGGACCAATTGTTATGGGCATAGTGAATTCATTACTAACTAATCAAATTCATTAACAACTAATTCATTAAGCTAGCATCTTAGTTCCTAAACTAAATAGGAGCCTAGGCTATGTCACTTAGGCTAAATGGCTAAACCACCTGGTTGAAAAGATGGGTTTTAAGTGACCTAAATTAGGCACTTAGGTGATTTACTTAGCCTAGGCTACTTAGCTTGGACTAGGTTTCAAAAGTTACAATTTGATTTTGTCACCTCCACTTTGAAGGTTAAACTCATAACCATTGCATTAATTTTTTTTAAGTGAATTAATTTGTAGTCACATTTTAATATATATATATATATTTCCCTACTTAAGTAACCTATGGAACCTACCATAATTAACCTACCCTAACTTAGATAAGCCTAAATAAGTTAGGTTATTTTAGGTCCTACCTAGGCTTACCTAGGCATACCTAGAACCAACATAGGTTTATTTAAGGGTTATTTCAAGGTTATTATAGGGTTTATAGAAAACTACATAAGCTTATTTAAACTACTATTAGGGGTGTCCTTGAAGCCATACCTACCTACATACAAAGCTTTATAGGCTACCTTAAGCGTTATGTAAGCCACCTATGGGTTACTATAAGTTATCCTAAGGGCCATGTATGTTATATAGGGGTTACTATAAGTTACATTAATGGATATGTAAGCTACCTAAGGACTATGTATGCCTACTTAATGACTATGTAAGCTATTAGGGACTATGTAGGCTACATAGGGGCTATGTAAGCTACCCTAAAACCTATGTAAGTTATTTTAAATTAATCTAGGCTACCCAAGGGTTATGTAGCTAATTAGGAATTATGTATGCTACCTAGGGGCTATGTTGGCTACTTAAAAACTATGTAAGCCTACCTAGAAATTACCATATGCTACTTTAAGGGCTATGTAGGCCTATTGAAAACTTACCATAGGTTATTTTAAAGGCTATGTAGACTACTTAAAAGTTAAGTAAGTTCATCTAGATGTTATGTATGTTATCTAGGGATTATGTAGACCTACTTAGGGACTATTTAGATCTACTTAATGACTATGTAAGCTATTTAGGGCCTACCAAGGGAAAAAATAAACTTACATAGAAAGAGTTACATAGGTTACTTAAGGCTTACCTAGGGAGAAAATAAACCTACCTAAAAAAGGTTACTTAAGGCCTACCTACAATTAACATAATTTTACTTAAAGGGCAATGCAACTTATCAAGGATTATGTTGGCAACTTGGTTTTAATTTTGTCAAAATTCAAACATAATAGTTCCTTCCAAGGTTTGTTATTTATTGATTTCAAAACACATGAATATATTTAAATATTTTTAATCTCAAAAACCTTGCTTCATCATATGTTAATGGCAATTATTCAATAGTTCTATATTATGCCAAACATTCCCAAACTCCAAGGCTTCACATATG
>Ga0116231_10013349_pt1 | contig 11584 bp, 17 predicted proteins | sample S1TSphgellanicum_2_FD_89695 | JGI IMG/M metagenome (GOLD analysis project Ga0116231, IMG submission 89695) | Host-associated microbial communities from peat moss isolated from Minnesota, USA - S1T2_Fd - Sphagnum magellanicum MG | ecosystem: Host-associated > Plants > Peat moss > Unclassified...
AGCACCTTGTCATAACATTCTTTACCCGTGAATGTTTACCAAATTACACTGGTTGATCTATAAAATTCTTTAAAATTCTTGCTTCTTTGGGCTTCCATAACATTCTCGCACCAAGAATGTCATAACTATGCATTGATGGCAAGTATGGATGGGATCAAAAATTACCCACTTTGCTCGTAGACCAAAAAGGAAATCATTGTATACCTTTTATTCAACTATGGTGCAAGTTTTTAAAACTTCATTTTGAATCAAGCATGAAGTTTGACACTTGAAGCTTGTGCAAAACTAAAGAGTTTTGGTAAATACAAAATCTTTATCCTATATTTTAATTTAATCATGGATTAAAAACAAAATACTTTTGTTTCATACTCCCACAAAATTCAATGTTCAACAATGAATAATCCTCCTCTCTTTTCCTTCTTCCAAGATATAGCCATGTAAAAAACATAGTCCTATGATTCATTCAAATTCAAATGGAAACAAAAATTATGTAATTTAGCTAATAATTCTTAAAGCAGTAATTAGGTAAGTAAAAATATGTTAACTAACTATTACCATGAGTAATTATTCCCTAAACATTACCTCACCCATACTTTAAATTATGTCCTGGAATTTTGGTTTAAAATATGTTAAAAAAACAAAATCTTATGTTTTTTTTATCATGTGAGTAAAAAATCTGATGTTGATCTTGTCGTATTATAGTTTAATCTATTTGTACTATAGTCTAATTTGTTTATGCCTAATGTACTTTATATTGAACCAATGTTTGATTTTTTGTTGTATGTAGAGTTTGTTGTTGTTCTTCTTGTGCTTCTATTAATAGCTATGTAGTTGTTTGATGATGTGTTATTTGTTTTTGTGACTACAACTTTGATGTCACTTGTGGCTATTATTGTGATTATAGATATGATGTAATATGAGTCTACTCTTGTTGTTGTAACTTTGATGTAACTTGTAGTTGTTGATGTGACCACAAATATAATGTAATTTGAGTATGTTTTTGTTGTTGCAGCTTTAATGTAAGTTCAATCTAATATTGTTAAGCTTCCTAAGTTCTATGTTCTTTAGTTTGTATCTACTCCCTTATTTCTATGGCTCCAGATACATATTCCTAGGAACTAACATCTTGTAAAACATATTTTCTAAAGTCCGTGCTAATGCGTATGTCATACCACTGCGTCCTTCTGGGAACTATCTTTCCCTCCTTCGAAATATGCTAGTTCCTCCTTTTTTGTTTTTGTACCTAATGGTTTTACACCATTCGTATTTCCTCTATCTTCTTCTTCATTTGAAGTTTCTAGTTCTGAACTGAAGATTAAAGGTTCATACTGAAATGATGGTATAACATTTTCCATTTGAAATATTTTATGCATGTATAACCTTTCATTCTCTCATACCTTCTATAGACCTTTCTAATATCTTTCTGGACAATATCCTGCACTCCATCCCACCACAGATTTGTAACCTTTTCCTCCATTGTCAATGCCTTGAGTTTTACCTAAAGAAAAATATGCTACTTCTTGAGCTCATTTTTTTCTTTAAAGACATTATTATAATTGAAAGGCTTGATCCCTTGGGCCTCTTCTAGAAGTTTTTGCAACTTTTCATTAAAAGCCATTTACTTCTAAATTTTTTTGTCCATTTCTGCCTACTTTTAGCCAAATCGCCTTTATGCTTCATTTTTGGCTTGATATACATTACCAATGTCCACTTTGAACTCTTTCAATTCCTTTTGTTGCTTCAAGAGAATCTACTCCATATTCCTGTAATCTCTCTGAAATTTGTTGTGCTCTGCACTTAAAGAATCCTTTTCTATCTTCAATTTTTAGTAACTAACATATGTCTACTTTAGAGTTGCTTGCAAAGAATCCATGTCTACTTTGATGTTTTCTAGATCCTTATTATGCTTCTCCAAGTTGTTAATCTTTCGTTTAGTTATTTACTATTTTGCCAATACCTCACTATTCTCATTCTTCCTAATTTACAACTCTATTTTGAGCTTTTGCTCCTTCTCCAAAGCCCCCTACAAATTTTGAATAGATTTATCCTTCTCTTCTATAATCTACTTGTTTTTTATTTCTAAATCACAAAGTCTAAGTAAAATATTGGTCATTTGTACAATATATTTTGCTACTTGTTGAAACATAGTTACAATTCTCTTATGTTCATTTAAGTTCGCTTCTAGCCCTTATACAAACTTTGGTGTATGAAACCTAGGAGTTTGTCCCCTAGAACTAGCACATGAAGAACCTAGACTTCTATGCATTGTCCAAATTTCTCCAAATATATTTGTTCTTATTACATAACTTGGTCTTGAAGGTAGCATACCTTCATTATTTTATGGTACTAGAATAGATTGTTATACTTCTAGTGGATCTAGGTTTAGGTCTTGTATATGTTCTTCTTCTACCTTCTGAACTTGAAACTCTTGGTTCTTTTTGGGCCATCTCTGGTGTTCCTACCCATATGATCTTTGCATTTGCTTGGGAGAAATCTTTGGTCTTGAATTGGACTTAGGACATATTGATTTCTCTTTTTATTTGTGTTGTTATTAATGTTGCTACCTTAACAACTTTGTTGCCTATCGAGGATTAATACCGGCCTTCATTATAGTATCCTTTTGTCTTCTCTGCCTTTTTAGCAAAGTTTCCCTCTTCTCATCATCATTAGACTAGGACATCAAAACTATTCTTTTGGTTGTCGTAGTCTTTGGTTATTTCTCCTTTTTAAGAGAAATATGTACATGGTTCAAAGGTTTCTTGTTTTTGATAAGCCTCTCTCTCTTAGAGTCTACTTTTTTCTCCTATCTTCCTATGGCTACTTTGTATGCTTTTTCTTCTCATGTGGCTTTGCTCCTTCTAATGGAAACCACTTTTGAAATAAAACTTTTAGGACAATAACAATAATGGCATACATCTTTTTTTGACTTTCTTTTAGTTGTTCCTTCAACCATGTTCTTTTGACACTTTTCCTATTTGATGAACTCTTTGACCAATTAAGAATGCATAATTGTAGCCCAATTGACAAATTCTCCATTATTCACTTTGGAGATCATCATGGCAAATTTATTGCAAAAATATTGCACCTTATATTTTTGATAGATAATGGGCAAAATTGTAGCAATTCTATTGACATACTATGACTTCATCTTGTTTATAACCCACCCTTCATTAATGTTGTAAGTATCTGGGATTTTATCAGCTATGTCTATCAATGTTATTTTGGCATCTAACATCTCTGCATGGTTTGATTATGTTTCTCTTGTATGGCAAAAAAAACCTTTGCCAATTGATGTTTGTCTATAATTCTCTACTCTTCTCCCATCATGATTTTGATTTTATGTTAGAATCCAATTTCCAATTGTTCAAAAATTCAACCAGAATGTTGTGACGAGAAGCCTTCCATTCAACTTCAAACATACTTACCAAACTAGCTCTATTTGCCCATGTTCTCTCCTCCTTTCCAAAGCTTGTCCAAAACAAACTATTCTTTAGATTATTATTATAACTTTGCTCTATAGGAGTAAAAATGTACCTAACCTCATCATCTTGGTGAATTTGCACCTTCTTCCTTCATAGATTTATAGCCATTGCTTATTGATTTCTTTTCTTGCTACACTTTTTATTTGGAATGTGGATTTTTTCTAGAATCAGCTCCTAGGTAGGCTCCTTTTGTTGTGATGACGCTTCTTGATGTTGTTGCAAATCGTCCCTTTGCTTCTCCTCTTCAAAATTAGAAATGGAAATCGAACCAACTTGTTCACTTGTACCTGCCTCTCTTTTGGGCTTTCTAAAATTGTATCTCCTCAAAAAAAATTGTAATCTTTATCGTTTTTTCTAATTGCTTCAAAAGCTTTCTCAAATTTCGATAATGGAAAAGATTTTTGAGAGAAAGAAGAAGAATAAACAAGAGACAGAAATAGCAAACCTCTTTTTGGAGACTTAAACTGCAAAGGCAAAATATTTGTAAAATTCTACTGTTCTCTTTGTTTCTTTTTTTCTTCATTTAGCTTTTGTAATTTCTCTTTGGATTGTCTTTGTAACTTCTTAATAAAACTTTCTTCTACATTCATTTTGGAAATAAAAAATGATAGAAACTTGTTTGTAGAAAGTGAAAAGGAAAAGGTGCTTTGTTGTTTGTCACCTTCTAAAATGTAATCATCTCGTTTTATGAAGTAACATTTCATTTTTTTGCTTTAAGGTTAATGTCTTAATGATTTTTCTATTTTTTTGACATTTGTCATCTTTTGTTTAAGTTTATACTGATAGTAATATGGGCTATAATTAATGCATGTTGACCTAGCAACTCTATAGATGTGGCACTGGGTTGTTTTAATGATAACTCTAAATCTAGTGACCTAGTGTTGTTTACACTCAAACTTCTTTTGTCCTATGCTAAGTCATTAGATCAATATAATTTTGTTATGATGTGATAAACTTATCTAACCTATAGTCTAATGATTGTGAAACCATGTAATCATGTTCTATGAATATTTTCATAACCTACCGACTCATTAGATTTATTGAGGTTTCTTCTAATGTTACTATTTGATCAATATAAAAAAATTATGTTATTTTTTAATCTTTTAAATGTTCATTAGATTTCTCTTCCCTACGGTCTAAATCTATGGATTCTAAAGACATTTGATTTTCTGAACTTTGAATCCTCTTCAATGTCTGATCCACATATTTGTATGGTTTAAACTTGTTAATATTGACCAATATTGGATTTGGTTCAAAATTGTTAACATAAACAAGAAGAACATTATTATTGGTAAGCAATATTTTACCCTGAATGGACCAAACCATCTTTTCTTGAACTTGCCCACGTGTGTCTTTTCTCCCTTGGGAAACCATAAAACATAATCTCTAAATTGGAATTTATTCTCTATGTTTTTCTGTTGACTCCATAGAAATTTGCTCCATTGGTTGGCCCCCACATTGTTCTAAACTTCCAATCTATTCTCCTATAACTTTTCCAGCTCTGTAATTCTGGCAATTAATACTCTGGTTGTTTTGCATTTTTGTGGTCCCCACTAATAGTTGATAGAACATATTATGTTGGCATTAGAGGATGTAAACCATAGACTAACTAATAAGGTGTATATCATGTTGCCACCTTGTAAGTAGTTTATATGAAAACAAAATTGTGGATAGATGCTCATCCAAGTCTATTTTCTTCTCATTGACTAACTTGGTCAATAATCTACCAATAACTTTATTACTAGATTTTGTTTATCCATTTCATTATGGATAATAGGTAGTAGAACTAACATGCTTAAACAGAAATTGTTCTATTAGATATTTGATTATATCATTGATGAATTGTACCCTTTTATCTATAATTATTGGTAGAGGACATCCAAATCTAGTCAAAATATACTCATACAAAAATTTGGCTATAACTATTACAATATTGGTTTTGAGTGCCTTTGCTTCTACCCACTTAGTTGCATAATCTGTAGCTATTAGAATGTATTTATTTCCTATTAATTTTCTTGCTAGTTTAATTGGACCAATAAAATCTAGACCCCACTTCATAAAAGGTTCCTTTAAAAATGTTGTTACTAATTTGGCCATATTTTTTTGTTTTTAGTCTTCTAGTTTTATGACAACTATCACAACTTCTACAAAATTCATGAGTATCCTTGAATAAAATTGGCCACTAATAACTTGCATCCAAATTTTTTTTTGCAGTAATATTTGCAATAAAATGTCCTTTTTGCCACTCCTTCATGTAACTCCTTAAGAATAATCTGTGCTTTTAAGGTGGTCAAACATTTACGCATTATGTTGTTTTGTCCCATTTTACACATTATTCCCTTTTAAAGAGTAAAAGGTTTTACCTTTTTGACTAACTTTTATTTTTGAGCTAAGTTCAAAGTTTCTAAAATTTGACAAGTCTTTATATAACTTTTCACTTCTTGCATCCACATAGGTTTTATAGAAAATAATGATGCATCCATAGTCTGATCTTGAACTCCCAATGGTTATGAACTATTTGGTAATTTGGACAAAACAAAAGCTACCACATGTGTTCTACCAAGCTTGTAGACTACTATGAATTCATATTCCAAAAATAACAATAGCCATCTGGCTTTCCTTCCAAACACATGTGGTTTGTTGACTAGATATACAAGAGCCATGTGGTTTACATAAAAGAAAACATTGTTTCCCAACAAAAAATGTTTGAACTTATGCAAAGCATAAACCATTGCTAAAGGCTTATTTCTTTGTAGTAGTATAATTTTGCTCTATTTTATTTAATAGTCTAGAGGCATATACTATAGGTTCGTCATATTTACTAGTTGGGTTCTATGCTAACATTGCACCTAATGCCAATAAAGATGCATTTGAGTGGACATGAAATTCCAACTGCCAATTTGGAGGTATCAAAATTGGTGCTTCCATGTATTTATGCTTAATCTAATCCCAAGCTTCTTAACATTTTATGGTCCAAATAAAGAGTTTTGTCTTCCTCATCAACTTTGTGATTAGTGCCATGATAAAGGCAAAGTTCTTGATAAAACATTTATAAAATAGAGCCATACCACTAAAAACATTTGCTATGGGTTTATAGGTATTAGCATATTCACTATTGCTTAAACCTTCTTGGGGTCTAGTATTTTTCCTTCCTTGGAAACTATGAACCTTAAAATCAGTCTTGAAAATACCATAAATGCACATTTTTATGGGTTATGATTGATTTTGTATTTTTTGCATTTTTGAAAGCAAAATCTGAGCTTCACCAGATAACTTTTCATATCACTATAGGTCGTGAAGTTGTCTAAAAATATTTTCATAAACTGGTCTAAATACTCTATGAAAGCTTTGCTAACTGCTCTTTGGATGTTGATGGCCCATTTTTGACACCAAATGACATTACCATCTAAACAAAAGCCCCCCAATTTGTTACAAAGGTTGTTTTGTATCGATCTTTAGGGGTTATAGAAATTTGATGGTATCTTAAATATCCATCTAAGAATGAATAGGCTTCATACCCTGCCACAATGTTCAATATTATGTAAAAAAATGGTAAAGATAAAGATAATTTTTGGTTACCTTATTCAACTTCCTGAAATCTACACAAATTTGTAGTTTTCCATTTTTCTTAAGTACTACCACTATAGTTGATAGTTATGTAACCTCTTCTACTGGTTGAATGAATCTTGTTGTTAATAGTTTGTCAATATCTTGTTTAATAGCTGCAGCATAATTAAGGTTCAATATGTACCTTGTTTGATGTGCTAGTGGGATTGAAGTGTTTAAGTCAATTCTATTTTGAGCTAGCTCTAAAAGTATGCCTTTCAAATCTTTGTAAGTCCAAGCGAACACATATTTGAACTCCTCGTATAAAGTCTAAAGCTTTTTAGTTTTCTCCTTTGTTAATTGTGCATTAACTTTTATGCATTGTGGATTTGCCTTTGTACCAAGATTCAACTTTACAAGTTATTATTCTTTAGTAAAAGTCCAACTTGTAATCTAAAGATTCTGTACCTAAATTTTAGTTGGTGTCCCATCCACTTCAATATCAGCTTGGCTATGATGATAATAGGTTTTTGGATAAACCTTATCTTTAAGTGATATCTATGGTTTAAGATTAAATTTTATTATTTTTGTTATTGAAGGCACCACTTTTGTTGTTCCTTGATTTGATGTCCCTCATTATGGTTTAGATTTTTCATTGGTCTGATCATTGACACTCCAATACCCAACAATGAAACTATTTCCTTTGAGATAGTGATTGTGCCAATTGAGAATAGTTTTGGTTCTATCTCAAAAATCAAATCTTCCTCTTCATTTGTTAGCTTTTCCAACAAGTCATGACAAACAAGTATTTGGGGTCTTTTGGTTTCTGCTCCTAGTTTCTTCTTGATTAATATTGTTATGATTGATCCATTGCCTTGAATAGTAATACCGTTGGTCCCCCAATCATGTGTAACCTTTGCATCTCTGAGCCAAGGTCTTCCTAGCAACATAGAATAACTAAAATCTACCACACTGTTTTACAAAATAGTAAATTTGGCTACATATGGTATACCATGTATGTGAATCTTCAAATTTCTTATGATTCTTAAAGGTTTGGTCATATTCTAATTTGCCATTTTGAGGTGGTATGGAGTTGGTCTTGGTTTGGGTAAACCTAATTTTGTTTTAAGGTTCTCTATTATGATATTAACACTTGCTCCTCCATCTAATAAAACATCCTCAATAATGTTCTTGCCAACTTGCACTTGGATAATTGCCATCTAGTTATCTACCTCTATAGCTACAATGTCAACTTCAGAGTGTGTTTCAATCACTATGGCTATACTAGGTTTTGATATCATTGTAGTAGCTATATTAGGTTTTATGGCTTTAGTTTCTAACACATATATATTTCTTAAAATCTGGTGCAATATTCAATAATTGACTTAACCTCAAGGTATAGGTAGTTTCCATCATCTGTTTACTGATATATTGGAATACTTATTCCATAAACATAACTTTGTTGTTAGGAATAGTAGACAAATTTTGTGGTACAATCAGCTATGTGGATACTTTAATACGTGGTAATCGTGCCCAACATGTATTCCATTGTGCTTTCTCCTTTTGATTTAGACTTTTTAATGGGTCTTTTGCTTACATTTCTTATATTGTTTTAACAAAAGATTATTATAATCTTTGTTTTTCTTCCCTATCACCAATAGATTTCTTCTTTATTGGCTTTCTTCCTTGAACACTTGTTTTTTAGTAACATTGCTCTTGGTGATGGCCATGTTGACATCCATTATATGAACTGAAGGATTGGCAACCTTAAGCTCCACCATAGATGGTTTCTTTGTTGTCTTCAGTCTTTTATTTTTAAACATATTCTACATGTCATTGTACTTGGACAAACTATAATTTATGTCCAATGTCACCACAAATATGATAGGAATACTTCACAAGTCTTTGTACTTTCATTTGTTGAGTGATAACTTCATAAACTATAAGAACATGGTCTTCCTTTCTTTTGACTTTATAGTTTTCAACATTATGATTTGTCCTGTGACAATTTGTACAATACATTCTTGTTTTCCTTGTAAATGTCTAAGGTTTCTAAGCTAATATTGTCTTACTACTTTATGGTATTGATAGATTGCTTATAACCTCAACTTCAAAAATTCCTTTTTCATAAACCAAAGCTGCTTCTTTATGTTGTTGTAGGGTTTTTTTCTTCATGCTTGTTATTACAACACATAGATATGGTTGTAATCCAAATTTGAAAATAGTAGTTAGGAAATTATTTGTTGTCATGTGTTGAAGACTATTGGCTAACTTTAATAATCTTTCATAATAAACTTCCACTCTTTCATTCTTGTCGTGCTTCAAGTTTTCCAACTACAAATAGACTTGGTCATCATTTTGAATTGTTCTGAACCTTTTACAAAAAAACTAACTATAATTTTGCAAAAATATAATCTAGGTAATCTCCCATGTAATTGTTACGCCAATCAAACATAATATCTCTAAGCGTAAAACTAAACAAATTAACAATCTCTACATCTTCTGTTTCACCATTTGCTTTAACAGTTGCCTTAAAAACTCTGACATGAACATTTGGATTAGAATCCTTCACATACTTAGGATAATTAAATGGCTGACAATAAGGCCTATTTGGTGGTAATGGTGGTTTGCCTAGATTCAACATTGGCATTCCAAAATATCTTAAAGGTCCTGGAGGTCCTGGTGGTCTTGGTGGGTTTAAGCCTCCTCCTCCTAGATATAATGGTTGTCTAGTAAAAATTTTGTCCACCTCTTTAGGCATCTTTGTATGCAAATTGACAAGTTCTATTTCCTTTGGACTGTAAGGTCTAGACCTCATACCAACAACAATATGGGTTGGTGTTGTTACAATGGAACTTTATTAACTTTAACCATAGCCTGAAACATTGCCACATAATATAATGGTATAGATTTTACTAGTTCCATTCTGAAATTAGAAGTTCCTAGATACGTAACTCCAACATTATTGTGATGTAACGGATTTGGTACATGAATTACATAAATTGGTACTACATCTGCCACAGTCTGAGCTCCATTTCCACTTTATTATTTCTTTAGATTTGTTATTTAAATATTTTTGGTATTTTTGACCTTTTCATGGTATAGATCCTTTGGTTCAACATGTCCATGGTTTTTTGCTTTTACAAGTTCTCGATTCAAATCCTGGAAATGTTCAACAAATCCTTGCCTCACATTATCTTTAATAAATGGACAATTATTGATCTAATGTGTGATTTGATGGCAATATGTGCAACGTGGAACTATGTTCACACTATGAATTCCTTTACTTTAATCCCTTCGGACTCCTCTAACAATGTCGCAACCCCACTTTGGGGCCAAGTGTGAGACTGCAACTCACACTCCCAAAAGTGGGAAAATGGAGTCCTGGAGGACTCCTGAAAACTTAGAAGACGATTTGAGGGGTCAAATCTCCTTGCATTGGTGCGTTCTTTATATCAATGGAAAGATCTTGAAGTGTAGATGCCAAAAATGGCCTCGCATTGGCCATTTGGACATCCGCAGCTCAAGTTTTGGGCAAAAGAAGGGCCGGGAGTCAAACTGCCAATTTGACTCTCGACCACTAAAAGTCGGGAATCGACCTCTTCCCGACATCGCCTCAAGGAGTGCAACACGACGTTGGAAAGCTCTCGACAAGAGCTACAACTTTGGTTTAGAGCTTGTCCTGATTCAAGTTCGGGGCGAGGAGTTATGACCGTCCAAAGTCCCGGGACTCTAACCCAGGACAGTTTCGGGACTCCAACTTGGGAGTCCCGGGAAAAAGAGCCATTTGGATGTAGCATCGGCGGAGAGCTGCAGAGTATACTATATGGGGGAAGGTGGTGGCTTCCCCCGAGTCCGGGCCGTGGTGAGTCTTGTGTGTGAAAGTGCCCGTGGCTTGTCCCAACACCCAAGGGTGTTTCTGAATGTTAACTAACCCTCTTGTGGTTGGTTTTGGATGCAGATTCGAACTTGATAATCTAGTCCCTCTTCCTAGTCTAATCCCGGGACTTCTAGCGTGCCTTTCTACCCCCTTTTTGTGCTGGAAGTCGGGAATGCCCCTTAAGTCCCAACTTTTCGCAACTCTACATAGTTGGACCCTCAAGTGGGTTCAACAAGGGACTTGGGAGTGCGTCAAACAATGTTTCCACTATATTGATTAAATCTAGGTTCATTATGTTTTATTCTAATAACCATAGGTACACCTTCTGCTATTATTGGTTTTACTCTTGGTGAGACTATAGTTTTTTATTTAGTTGCAAGTATTAATTCAACTCTTTTAGACATTCTAATGTCGTGAGTTGCGGCTTCTTGTTCAACCACATTGACGCACTCCCAACTCCTTAAAGGATTCAAATGTGAGCCCAAGTAGAAAACAACAGAAAAGGGAGGAGTCGGAGCATGCTCCCTAGCTCACAACACTTTGAAGGGTAGAAGGGCGTGTTGGAGCTCCGGGATGGGACTAGGAAGAGTTGACAAGCTTCACTCACTCACACGGGCCTGCACACAACCCACACAAAGTGGTTAGTGCATAGTTGGAGCACCCTTGGTGCTAGGAC
>Ga0116231_10013350_pt1 | contig 11584 bp, 7 predicted proteins | sample S1TSphgellanicum_2_FD_89695 | JGI IMG/M metagenome (GOLD analysis project Ga0116231, IMG submission 89695) | Host-associated microbial communities from peat moss isolated from Minnesota, USA - S1T2_Fd - Sphagnum magellanicum MG | ecosystem: Host-associated > Plants > Peat moss > Unclassified...
CCTCGTCGTCCTCGAAGACGAAGTCGATAAAAACGAACTGGCCGGCGAGCGCGAACGCCGCGTCCGGCTCGAGCTCGAAGCCTACGCCCGCCAATCCCTCACTGCCCGCAGCCTGGAAGAATTCGACCGCAACAGCAGCCAACTCTGCTCCATGATCGTCGACCACAGTTGCTTCGGCGGCGCCGCCATGGTAGTCCGAAACTCCACCGGAGCGTACTCCATGGTCGGCTACGCCGGCATTGACGGCGCCACCGCCGGAGCCCTCGACAACCTCGCCCAGCGACTCCCCGCCGACTGCTTCGTCGCCGCCCGCCAGGCCTCCGAACCGGACCAGGAACAGCTCGACCATTCCGACAACACCATCAGCTCAACCCCGGTCGAAGAGGATTCGGAAATCACTGAAGACAGCGAATCCGTCACCCGGGCATCCAGCCGCCCCGAACCCCTCGTCCCTGAAAGCTCCTCCCTAAGCCTCGACCTCACCGCCTGGCTCCTGCCCGGAGACGACCTCGAACGCCTGCACCTCACTCGCATCAGCGCCGTCCCCATGTTCGGACCCATGCAAAGACCCATGCAGGGGCCCGTCGACCGATCCGCGGACAACGCTTCCAACGCCCCCGATGGAGCGCTCCTGCTCACCGCGCCCCGCATCCCCATCGCCAGCCTCCGCGCCGACGACCTGCTGCCCCTCGAAATCCTCGCCGCCCGCCTCCAGGCCGCCCGCACCCAGGCCATGATGCTCGGCAAACTCATCGATTCCGAACGCTTCGCCGGCGTCGGCCAACTCGCCAGCAACGTCGCCCAACAGCTCAACAATCCCCTCACCGTCATCCTGGGCTACTCCGCCCTCCTCGAAGAAGCCGGCGGCCAAAGCCCGCACCTGGATCAGTCCACAGAAACCCGCGCCGCCGAAGCCATCTCCCTCGAAGCCCGGCGCATGAAGGCCATCCTCGCCCGCCTTTCGCGCTTCTCCCGCATCGCCACCGAACGCTTCAACTCCTTCTCGGTCGCCGACCTCATCTCCGACATCGAACAGATGCACCGCACCGACTTCCTCCGCCATTCCATCGAGTTCCGCCTCGCCGTCCAGCCAGACATGCCTACGATCTTCGGCAACGCCCACCAGATCCGCCAGGCGCTCCTCCACGGAACCCAGTACGCCATCGACAGCGTCCTGCGCATCGGCGCCAACCAGGAAAAATCCGTTCGCATCGAAGCCTCCACCGGCGATGAAGCCCGAATCCGGATCGCGATCGCCCACTCCGGCCCAGGATTCTCCTATCCCGACCGGGCCTTCGACTCCCTCACCTCCGGCTTCGCCGGCGCGGAATCCACCGGCATCGGCCTCTCCCTCGCCGCAGCCATCGTCCGCGAACACCGCGGCAACATCACCGCCCAAAACCTACACCCCACCGGCGCCGCCATCGAAATCGACCTCCCCATCAGCTAAATCGCCACATCTCAAGCAGCAGCTTGTCCTCCTGAGCAAAGCGAAGGACCCGCGGTTGCTTTGGCCCTTGCTTTTCTTTCTGTCATTCCCACAGGGAATCTGCTGTTCCCCTCGACCGTTGTAGACTGACCGGGAAGGAAACCCACCATGCCGCAGCGCCCATCTCCAGCCCCACCACAAAATCGGGTGCCCCACCCTCGCCGGGCTTCTGTCTTTCCGGCTAGGGTGGGATACTTTGTATCTATAGCTTTTTACAGCCTTGTATTGTCTTTGCTTCCATCCGCAGCAGAAGCCCAGACCAAGCGCCCCATGACCTTCGAAGACATGATGGCCATGCGCCGTCTCGGCCAAACCGACGTTTCCCCCGACGGCAAATGGCTCCTCTACTCCGTCACCGACGTTGACCTTGCGAAGAACGCAAAAATCAACCGAATCTATATTCAGGAAATAGCTGGCGGCCAACCCAAAATCGTCGAAGGCACTCAGCCCGGCGACGACGACGCCCGCTTCGCCCCCGACGGTAAACACATTCTCTTTCTGTCGAGCCGCAATAACACCCAGCGAATTTTTATATCGGAGTTCGACAGTGTTACCGGTACGTCAAGCAATGTAAAAGATCCGCTGAACAGTGGTACCAATCCGACGAGCAGTGTTAAAGATCCGACGATTAACGTTACGCGTACAAAGTCCGAACCCCCGGAAGCCGACAACGCCATCTGGTCCCCCGACAGCAAAAGCATCGTCTTCACCGCCGAAGTCTACCCCGACTGCCCAGCCATCGTCCCTAACTCCGACTTGGGACAAGCATGCAACAGCGACCGCGACGCAGCAAAAGCCGCCAGCCCAGTCAAAGCCCAAATCTTCACCCACCTGCTCTACAAACACTGGAACCACTTCACCGGCGACAAACGCAGCCACCTGTTTCTATTGGATTTAGCCACCGGCCAGGCCCGCGACCTGACCCCCAACGACCCCCACGACGTCCCCCCATTCTCGCTCGAAGGCGGCTGCGGCTGCGCCATTTCCCCCGATTCCAAAGAACTAGCCTTCACCGAAAACCTGGACGAAGAGCCGGCCATCAGCACCAACGCCGACATTTTCACCCTGAATTTGGATCAGGCCATGACGAATCCGGCAGCTAAACCCAACAAAATCAGCACCAGCCCCGGCGGCGACTTCAACCCAGCCTATTCGCCCGACGGCAAATACCTCGCCTGGCGCAGCCAAGCCCGAGCAGGCTACGAAAGCGACAAATTCCGGCTTGCACTGTTCGACCGTCAGAAGCGTACTTTGGAATATCCCTTGAACTCCGCCGTTGTCTTCGAGCCCGGTCCTAAGTTAGCTAACTTTGACCGATGGGTTGACGAGTTCTCCTGGCGCGAAGACTCGAAACTTATTTACTTCACGTCGGGCTTCCGCGGGGAAACGCCGATTCAGAGTATTTCGGTAGAACCCATATCGCACGACGCAGAGTTAGCTCTGCCGCCGAGCGGCGATCGAGGCTCCATTCACAGGCAACTCAGCTCCTACGGTAAGACTCGCGGGGAATGGAGCGGAATTCACGGCGTGACGGTACATGGGAGATTCCGACTGCTGGGCACTCTCATGCGCGTGGATTTGCCCAGCGAAGCCGTCCTCGCCAATCCGCTGGAAATCGATGACTCCTCGCGTACCATCATTGTTGCTCTTGATAATTCAGCACCCACAAAGGACGTCACGCAGACGGAATATCAGCCCGTGATTGTGACTCACTTAAACGACGATCTCCTTGTGCAACTTGACCAGTCCAAAATGGAGGACTTCTGGTTCACTGCTGCCGACAAGACCAAGGTCCAAGGCTTCCTAATCAAGCCACCCGGCTTCGACCCAGCCAAGAAATACCCCGTAAAATTTCTGATCCACGGTGGGCCGCAGGGTGCCTGGGGCGATGCCTGGAGCTACCGCTGGAACGCCGAGCTGCTCGCCGCCGACGGCTACGTCGTCATCATGATTAACCCAAGCGGATCAACCGGTTACGGCCAGGCATTCGTCGACGGAGTCAACGGCGACTGGGGCGGCAAACCCTTCACCGACCTGATGACCGGCCTCGACTACGCCGAAAAGACTTACCCGTTTATCGACAAGAACCGCGAATGCGCGCTGGGCACCAGCTACGGCGGCTACATGGCCAACTGGATCCTCGGCCACACCAACCGCTTCAAATGCATCGTCACCCACGACGGCATGTTCAACCCCGAATCCGCCTACGGCAGCACAGAAGAGTTATGGTTCAACGAGTGGGAATTCAAAGGCAGACCGTGGGACTACTACGGCAAGCCGGACAGCGAAAATCCCTTTCGCAAATGGTCTCCGGCGCTCTCGGCTAAGAACTTCAAAACGCCCACGTTAGTCATCCACAGCCAACTCGACTATCGCCTCGACGTCTCCGAAGGCTACCAGTTATTTACCACGCTCCAGCGCCTCAAAGTCCCCTCCGAAATGCTCTACTTCCCCGACGAAGGCCACTGGGTCATGAAGCCCCAAAACTCCCAACTCTGGTACAAAACCGTAAACGCCTGGGTGGATCAATGGACAAAGCCGAAGGAATAAGGAAGAGGGAATCGGCGAAAATCCGGCTTGTATTACAATTCAGATTTTGTAGTACACTCCAAACTATGAGGACCATTGTTCAAGCCCGCTTAGACGAAGAGACTCAAGCCGCTCTGGACCGGCTTACTCGTTCTGAGGGCTGGACAGCTTCCCGCGTGATTCGCGAGAGCATCTTGTTTATGGACGAAAATCGTGCCGCTAAGCCACGCCGGAAAATGATCGGAATCGGTGAGTTCGATTCAGGGGTTGACGACCTTGCCACCAACAAGAAGTATCTCGACGACCTCGGCGTCTCGAGTATGGGAAAGGGTTGGCGTCGCCCTCAGGAAAGCGGAACTGATTGAAGCCGGTTTTGGTGGACACCGGCTTTCTGGTTGCGCTGTACGACCGGCGCGAACCAAGGCACAAAGTATGTCAACAATTGCATGAAGAGATCGCGAACCCTCTCTTGACCTGCGAGGCAGTTCTAACTGAGACGCTGCACATCTTGAGGGCATTGCCGATTGCGCAACAGCACATATTGGCCAGCGTCGCCGAAGGCATCCTCGAAATTCCGTTCCAACTCAGTTCCGCCTCTGCGAGGGTGCAGGCAACCATGCAGAAATATCAAGACACCACCGCAAGTCTCGCTGACGCGTGTTTGGTCCAGATGGCAGACGAACTGAATACGGGCGATATCCTCACCCTGGACAGCGATTTCCGCCATTACCGCTGGCGCCAGACACGCCACTTCAACCTGCTCATTCCAATCGAGTAACCCCATGCCTTTCGGCAAGCCAAAGAAGTCCGCAGCCCCACTTGACGAATCCCAACTGCACGACTACGCCCTGAAATCCCTGGGCCGGCGCATGAGGAGCGAAGCCGACCTGCGCCGCCTCCTTCAAGCCAAAGTCGAGCGGGTCGAAACGGGCGCAGCCAAAATCGCCGCCGTCATCGCCCGCCTCAAGGAATACGGGTATCTGGACGACGCCAACTTTGCCGAAACCTTCACCCGCCTGCGCCAGGAAAACGAGAAATTCGGTTCCCGCCGCGTGCAGCAGGAGCTGAGCCGCAAAGGCATCGCGCAACAGACCGTAAACGCCACTATCGAAACGCAATACGCCGAGGTCAACGAAGAGGCCCTTGCCCGCCAGCATCTCGGCCGCAAGCGCATTCGCAAACCGGAGAACGAAAAAGAAACGGCCCGCGTGATGCGGCGTCTGGTTACGGCAGGCTTTTCCACCGGAACCATCTACAAAATCCTGCGCCAGTGGGAGGTTCCAGACGAGGCCCTGGCTGCTCTTGAAAATCTCGAAGAATCGCCGGATGTTGATTAGAAGCGACTTAATCGCCAATCAGCGGCGAATTTCCGGAACGGTATAATCGGCGTATGCGACTCCTGCACGTGGTGCACACGCTCAATCCTGACCGCGGAGGCCCCAGCGAATCCGTACGGATGTTTGTGCGCGCCCATCAGCGGGCAGGCAACGAAGTCGAGGTCGCCACGCTTGACGGACCGACCGACGGCCCGCATGGCGACGCCTATCGAGCCTTGGTCACCTGCGAAGTGCATCCCTGCGGCCCCGGCAAGTCGAATTACGGCTTTTCGCCCAAGCTCGACGAGTGGCTCCAAGCCAATTACCAGCGTTTTGACGGCGTCATCGTCAACGGAGTCTGGCAGTATCACGGCGTGGCGGCGCGCAAGGCGCTGGCCGGCAAAAAGCGCTACGTCGTCTTCGCCCACGGCATGCTAGACCCCTATTTCAAGGACCGCTATCCGCTTAAACATCTGAAAAAGCTGGTCTACTGGACGCTCCAGGAACACCGCAACCTGAATAACGCGGAAGCCGTCTGCTTCACCAGCGAAGAAGAAAAGCGCGTCGCCGGCGACGGATTTCCCTTCCGCCATTTCCGCCGCGTCGTCGTCCCGTACGGCACGATGGGACCGAGCGGCGACCCGGACGCTCTGAAACAGGCGTTTCTCAAGGAATGGCCGCTGCTCCAAGGCAAGGAATTCCTGCTGTTTCTCGGCCGCATCCATCCCAAAAAAGGCTGCGATCTGCTGCTCGAGGCCTTCGCGCGCGTCGCGAAGCCGGAGCTGCAACTCGTCATGGCCGGCCCCGACGAAACAGGGTGGGGCGCGGAACTGAAGGCGCAGACGGAGAAGCTGGGCATCGCCGCGCGCATCACCTGGACCGGAATGCTGCGTGGAGAGGCGAAGTGGGGAGCGTTTTACGCCTCGCAAGCGTTTATCCTGCCCTCGCACCAGGAAAATTTCGGCATCGCCGTGGCAGACGCCCTGGCCTGCGGCACGATCCCGCTCATCTCCGACAAGGTCAACATCGCCCCCGACGTGGCCTCCGACGGCGCGGGGCTGATGGAGACCGACGACCTCGAAGGCACGGTCCGGTTAATCGAGCGCTTTCAGGCCATGTCGGCCGAGCAGCGCAGAGCCATGCGCCAGCGCGCCATCGAGTGCTACCAGAACCGCTACGCGCTCAAAGACGCGGCGCAAGAAGTGTATAAGGCGATGGGGCTGGCGTGAGGACGTTGATCCGGCTCTCTCCGATACACTGAATAGGCCATGCAAGCCCGAACAAACACTGGAATTACCGGAAACGAAATCCGCGAACTCTTTCTGCGCTTCTTTGAGTCGAAGCAGCACCGCCGCATTGCGTCCTCCTCGCTGGTGCCGGCCAACGACCCGACGCTGCTGTTTACCAACGCGGGGATGAACCAGTTCAAGGATGTCTTCACCGGCCAGGAGCGCCGCGAGTACAACCGCGCCACCACATCGCAGAAGTGCGTGCGCGCGGGCGGAAAGCATAACGACCTTGAGAATGTGGGCTTTACGCGGCGGCATCACACCTTCTTTGAGATGCTGGGCAACTTCAGCTTTGGCGACTACTTCAAGCGCGAAGCCATTGCCTATGCCTGGGAACTGGTTACGAGCCCCGAGTGGTTTGGCATCCCCAAGGACAAGCTGTATGTGACGATTTTCGAAGGCGACCCGGCCAACGGCGTCCCGCGCGACGACGAAGCTGAGCAGTTCTGGATCGAGACCGGCGTACCCAAGGAGCGAATCTTCGAGTTCGGCCTCAAAGACAACTTCTGGCAGATGGGCGAAACCGGCCCCTGCGGCCCCTGCTCGGAGATCTTCTACGACATGGGGATCGAAGCCTCCGAGACGATTGGCGTTGATGGCCAAAAGCTTAACCTGCCCTTCGGTCAGGACGACGCACGCTACGTCGAGATTTGGAATCTGGTCTTCATGCAATTCGACCGCGCCGCCGTCGTCGATCCGGCGACGAAGAAGACTCGCTATTCGCTAATGCCGCTGCCCAAACCCAGCATCGACACTGGCATGGGGCTGGAACGCGTGGCCGCGGTGCTGCAAGGCAAGCTGTCGAATTTCGAGACGGATTTGTTTACGCCGCTGATCGCCCGCGCCGCGGAACTGACTGGCTTTGTAACAGGGCACGACTTTCGTCGTGCCGAAAAAGCAGATAAGGCAGATGGGGCTTCAGCCCCTGAGGGAATCGCCGCGCTCGTCGCCAACGCCAGCCTGCGCATCATCGCCGACCACGCCCGCGCCGCCACATTTCTCATCAACGACGGCGTTTTGCCTGCCAACGAAGGCCGCGGCTATGTGCTGCGCAAAATTCTGCGGCGCGGGATTCGCCATGGGCGTTTGCTCGGGCAGGAGCAGCCGTTCCTCTTCGAAATGGTCTACGCCGTCCGCGATCTGATGCAAGGCGCTTATCCCGAGTTGATCGAGTCGGCGGACCGCGTGGCAAAGGTTGTTAAGGCTGAAGAGCAGCAATTCGACCGTGTCCTGAAAATCGGTGTTTCGCGCCTGAACGAAGAATTGAAGGGTGAATTTACCGGCGAAAAGGCCTTTCACCTCTACGAAACATTTGGCCTGCCGCTGGATTTCATGGTCGACGCTGCCCGCGATGCTGGCGTAGCCTTCGACGAAGCCGGCTTCGAACTCGCCAAGGAAACCGAGCAAGCCCGCGCCCGCGCCTCCTGGAAAGGCGGCGCGACGAAAACCGCCAGCCCAGCTTTCCGCGACCTGCCGAAGACCGATTTCCTCGGCTACGCGCACCTTGTCGCGCAGAATGCCGAAATTCTGGCCATTATTAAGGATGGTGTCGGCGTTCCGGCGGCTAAAGCCGGCGAATCGGTCGATCTGGTGCTGGATCGGACGAGCTTTTACGGCGATTCGGGTGGGCAGGTAGGCGATACCGGGCGGCTGACTTCGCCGGACGGCAACCTGACCGTGGCCGAAGTCACCGGCTGCGTGCTTCCGGTGCAGGGCGTGCGCGCGCACAAGGCTGTGCTCAAGCAGGAGATCGCCCTCGGCGACCGGGTCAACACCGTCGTCGATGGCGTACGCCGCGACAAGATTCGGCGCAACCACACCGGCACGCATCTGCTCCACGCCGCCCTGCGCCAGGTGCTGGGGACGCATGTGAAGCAGGCCGGTTCGCTCAACGATCCGACCCGGCTGCGCTTCGACTTTTCGCATTTCGCTCAGGTAGCGCCTGAGGAACTTGAGGAAGTCGAGTCGATTGTGAACCGTGAGGTGCTGGGCAATACCGCCGTCCAGACCATCGTGGACGTCCCGATCGACGTGGCGGTGAACGAATACCACGCCATGGCGCTCTTCGGCGAAAAGTACGGCGACAAGGTGCGCGTAGTGAAGATTGGCGATTTCTCGACCGAGCTGTGCGGCGGCACGCATACGGCTGCGACGGGCGAGATTGGGCTGATCAAGATTGTCGGCGAGGGTTCTGTTTCTTCCGGCGTCCGGCGCGTGGAGGCGATCAGCGGCACCGGAGCCCTTGAGGAATTCCGCCAGGATTTTGCCGTGGCGCAGCTTGCCTCTCAACTTGCCCCCTCGGCGGAAACCACCCCCGCCGAGGCTCTGCGTCTGAAACTCGCCTCCAGCGAAGAGGAACTCAAGAAGCTCCGCCGCGAACTCGAAGACCTGCGCATGAAGTCGGCTTCGGCCACGCTCGACGCGGCGCTGGCAGCGTCGGTCGAAGTCAACGGCATGAAGGTCGCCACGCTGCGCGCCGATGGACTTGATCGCGGACAGCTTCGCACGCTGGTCGACAATCTGAAGCAGAAGCTGGGCGAGGGCGTTGTAGTCCTTGGCTCGGCGCAGCCTGAGGGCAAAGTGGCGATCATTGCCGGCGTGACGCCAGGCCTGATCAAGCGCATCCAGGCCGGAAAACTCGTTGGCGCGGTGGCTAAGCTGGTTGGCGGCTCGGGCGGCGGCAAGCCGGAAATCGCCGAGGCCGGCGGCAAAGACCAGGCCGCTCTCGGCGCGGCGCTCGAGGCTGTGCCGGGAGTCGTGGCCGAGCTGGCGATGTAGCAGCGGCTCACTGCGGCTTGGCTCGTCTGGCTCGAAAGAGTGCAAGACCGCTCACTTCGGCCCCTAAAAGCGCTCCAAGCGGATGGAGGGGGCAACTCGCTTCTCACTCAGGCCTTCCCAATAGGTAACGGCAAACTGCCGTTCCCTATTGTGCTCTTGAACCGATGTGAAGGAGATCCCCCCATGAAATTCGTTTGTCATACCCCGGTCTTACTGCTTTCAGCAGCGATGCTGTGCACTACGACTGCCGCACTCGCGCAAGCTGGCCCCTCTGACGCGGACAAGCACTTTGTCGACGCCGCCCTGAAAGGCGGCATGGCTGAGGTGGAGTTGGGCAAACTGGCGGCCGACAAAGGCGCCAGCGAAGACGTTAAGCAGTTCGGCCAGCGGATGGTGACCGACCACGAAAAACTGGGCGAAAAAATGAAAGCCGTCGCCAGCGAAATTGGCGTGACGCCGCCAAGCATGACCACCCCTTCCGATATGGCGAAGAAGGCCGAGCTAGAAGTGCTCTCTGACAAGAGCTTTGACGACGCCTACATCAAGGCAATGCTCAACGATCACCAGCAGGATCTGGACGACTTCAAAAAAGAAGTCGCCGACGGTAGTTCGCCGGCGGTGAAGCGGGCTGCCCGACAAGGCGAGGCGGTGATTTCACAACACCTGGCGCTGATCCGCAAGATTGCGCAGGCGCATAACGTTTCAGCGGCCAACGAGATGAAAAAGCCGGATCCGCGCGGGCTTTAATGGACTGACAAGGGCAGCAATCCAAACCGAAGGGCGGGCGTGGGAATTCGTTCCCAGCCCGCTCTTTCTTTTCGAATCGTGTTGCAATCGAACTGGTTCGCGCCGAAGGCATCTGAGAGTACCGTTTACCCGGCAGGAACCTTTCGCACCAACTGTGACGCTCCGGGCGGTTTTGGCCAAACGCTTCGCGATACAGTCAAACCAGCGGGAGACGAGATTTCAGATGCACCATGCGCTCAGGCCGGCCGGACTGGCGTGCTGTCTGCTGGCAGCCGCGCTTCCATTATGCTCGTTCGGCCGTCCCGCAAAACACGCTGCGCCTTCTGAATCCGCCTGGGACCATGCGGTACGTCTGCGCACCGAGCTTGAGGCCACGCCCCCGGAACAGCGCAACCGCGAGTCGTACGAAACCGTTCTGGATGCCTTTCGCGGCATCTACCACCAGAGTCCGAATGCGGCCAAGGCTCCGGCAGCGGTCGCAGCGGTCGCCGACCTGCTGGCGGAGAAAGGTCGCGTGCTTGCCGAGCCTCGTGCGCTCCGGTCTGCCATCGGTCAATATGAATTTCTGCGCCAACAGTATCCGCGCAGCGAACACACCGGCAACGCGCTGCTGCTGGAAGCCGAAATCTGCCGGGAGGATTTGAAGGATCAGCCCTGCGCGGAAGCCAAGCTGCGCCAGATTGTCGCCGAACAGCCGGATAGCTCCTTCGCGGAGCAGGCCAGTCTGGAGCTCAAGGAGATGTCGAACCCGGGCGCGGCTCCAGCGCAGATGGCGCGCAAGCAGCCCGCCTCCACGGCAAGCGTTCCGGAAGCGGCCCTTGCGCCGGTCGCGGCAACGCCAGTCTCAGGAACGTCAAAGGCGCAATCCACACCCGGCCGCGTCGTGGCCATTACCGGGATGCGGCACTGGTCCAATCCCACCTCGACCCGGATCGCGATCGACCTCGGCGGCAAGGTGGAGTACGAGGCGGCGCGCGTTCCCAATCCCGATCGCATCTTCTTTGATCTGCATGGAGCGCGGCTTGCGTCTGGACTCAACGGCCATACCGTCGAGGTGGTCGATGACGGTTACCTGAAACGGATCCGCGCAGCGCAATTCCAGCAGGACACCACGCGCGTGGTGCTTGATGTGACCGGCGTGAGCGCGTATTCGGCCTTCCTGCTGCCCAACCCATGGCGGCTGATTATCGACATCCACAGCGACCCTGCGGCGGGCAAATCTGTCGCCAGCGCTGCGAAACCTGTTTCAGTTCCAGCGAATACCGCCGACAGTTCCATCGCCGATGTGGCCAAGCTGAGCACGGAGCCGGCAAAGGTGCCGGCCACGGCTGGACCCACCAGCGATCCGGTTTCAGTTCGCGTGGCTGCGGCGACAACGGAGCCGGCTTCCCCAACCGTAGCAGATGCAACTCTGGCGGACTCCAGCGTGATGAACG
>Ga0116231_10013351_pt1 | contig 11583 bp, 7 predicted proteins | sample S1TSphgellanicum_2_FD_89695 | JGI IMG/M metagenome (GOLD analysis project Ga0116231, IMG submission 89695) | Host-associated microbial communities from peat moss isolated from Minnesota, USA - S1T2_Fd - Sphagnum magellanicum MG | ecosystem: Host-associated > Plants > Peat moss > Unclassified...
TGATATTCGACACCTCCATAGAGCAACGCTGCGCGCATATTCCTGAAACCCAGGCGCTGATTGCACTGAAGGCCGCCCGTGGCGGCGCCACCCTGGGCGAGCTTGCTGCCCGCATCGGGGCCGAGCCCGCCCTTTTGGAGCGCACCCTGCGGGAAGCGTGGGCCGCCGTGCAGGCTGGCCGCGCGGATGAGGCGGGGCGAATTTGGGGCAATGACCGCCCGCCCTCGGGCGCGTTTTTGGCGCTGAAGGTTGGGGGCGCTCTGTATCACACCCAGGGCGGGCTGCAGGTCGATGCCACGGCGCGTGTTGTTCGAGAGGATGGCAGCTCGTTGCCGAATCTGTTTGCCGGCGGGGGGGCGGCGCGCAGCGTATCCGGCCCTTCGAGCTGGGGTTATTTGCCGGCCATGGGTTTGTGCAGCGCGGTGACGCTGGGTTGGCTTGCCGGCCGATCGGCTGCGGCGCAGGTGCTGGAGCGCGGGAGGGCGGGCGTTGCGGACAAACAATAGCGTAATGGCTTGAGTTTTTCCTTTTGCGGTTTTCCGCGCAGTGTGATCGGGGTGAAGTTGGTGGGCTGAAGCCCGACCTACGGTGGATCTGCACGGGTGAATGATGGGTGGCGCTTCGCTTACCGGCGCGGGCATGTTGGCGCTGGGGGGTGGTACGCCGGTGCTCGCGGCGGGTGCCAGTTCCTGCCAGATGGTGGAGTTCCAGGCTGCAAAAGGCCTTTTGGAATTCGAAAATCCTTTGCTGTTTCCTTGCATGGCGGAGGCGGGAAAGATCGTGGACTGCGTCCACGCTACGAGGTGCGTCGCGTGTGTCAGTATCAAGGCTGTCTGGTATCAGAAGAAAGAAAGATTTTACCACAGATGAACGCAGATAAGCAGCGATAAGGCAGGATAGTGATTTTCGTTGAAGTATTTTTGGTCAGGCTCCCGAGGGCGCTTTGCCGATGATTGCGTCGGTGGATTTCGTCCACCCTACGGGAGAATGATGGGTGGGGCTTGGCTTACCCATCCCATGTTATACCAGGCTAGACGGATTTTCACTCTTGCCCGGCCGAGACCCCCCCCCCGACCCTGCCCCAAGGGGGAGGGAGAAGAAGAGCGACGGTCAAGGTCACTTCAGGTTGGTGTTAGACATCGCAGTTTGAAACCGGCGCCCCCGCATCGCCCAAGAGCGATGCGGGCTACACGAACGTCAAGAGCGTGCCGCCGTGGGCGTCGGAGCTGATGGCGAAGTCGGATTTTGTGTAGGCGCCGGCGAAATCCAGTTTTGCCACGGTTGCGCTGCCGTTTTCGATCGTGAGGGTGCCCGAGGCAAAGGTGAATGTTGTTGATGCGGTATTGAGAAGATCGATCTGGTCCTTGCCGCCGAAATCGCTGATGGCGCCGTCGAAGGCAAGCGGGTCGGTGAGGTCGAGAAGGCCGCTCGTGGCGCCGAATTGTACTGTTTGGCTCGCGCTTGCGCCATCTTCCAAGGCGAGTGTGCCGGCCGCTCCTATGGTGAGGTTGCCGGTGCCTAAAACCTCGGTGGCGAGGGTGAGGGTGCCGGTGCCGGCACTCATGGTGCCGCTATTGGTCACGCTGCCCAGGAAAGTGAGTTTGCCTGATCCCGCGGTGACGCTTTGCGCATTGACGAAAGCGGTATTCACGTCGGCAGTGCCGGCGCCGGTGCAGGCGAAGCTGCTGGCGTTGGTGACTATGTCGCCGGCGGCGCCGGTGAGCGTGACGGTGCCGCCCAGAACCGGGGCGATGTCGAAACTGTGGCCGGCCGCGTTGGTGAGGCTGGTTTTGGTGCCCAAGGTGATGTTCGCGGTTTCCAGCACCTTTGCGGCCAGCAGATTTGCCCCTTCGTCCAGCGTGCTGGCAGCGGCGAAAAGAAGTGTGCCGGCGCCTGTAAGCGTGCCGGCCGTGGTGAGGCCGCCGGCAAAATCCAAGGTGGACCCGCTGGCGGCGGCAAAGGTGCCGTTGCCGCCGGCAACCTTTTGCAAGGTCAAGGTGCCGCCCGAGGCCGTGAGGATACCGGAATTGGCGAGCACGGTCGCGAGTGTGCCTTCACCGCCGAGGGCCACTTTCGCCTCGATCGTTGTGCCGGCGAGGCCGAGTGTTTTGCCCGCCGCGAGCGTGTAGGGCGATGTGCCCTCCAGGATCAGCGTGCCGCTGCCCGTGATGCCACTGCCGAGCGTGCCGCCGCCGGCAAGATCTAGGTGCTCGGAGGCGGCAACCGTGGCGACAAGGCTGCCGGTGACGGCCGCTTGCAACAGCATGGAGCCGCCCGTAACGGCCAGCGTGCCGGCGCCGGCGAGCTTGCTGGCGATGGTGCCGAAGCCCGACAATTTGGCCCCGGCATCGAGCGTGATGGCCCCCTGGGAGACGCCCGCGATCGAGGTGCCGACAACAAAGTCGCCCTGCGTGGAGCAGGCCAATACGCCACCCGCGAGTGTCAGCGTGGAGGCACTCAGCTCCGCGCCGGCGCCGGCTTGCAGCAAACCGTGAGTGTACACTTTTGGCGTATCGAAAGCGACAAAGTCGCCGCTTACGGTGAGTGTTCCCTCGACATTGAGTGTCTCCGTGGCCTGCGCGATGTTGGCCAGGCCACCCAGGGTCCAGTTCGCACCTGGTTCGATGGTGACGGTCTTGAATCCGGTGAATTGGGAGCCGAGGCCGTTGAGGTTGCCGGCGGTGGTGCCGGCGAGTTCGAGCACGTCCGATACGGCCGGGTTGGCGACCACGGCGGTGCCGAGCGCGCCGGCCTGGTCGCTTGCGTTGAAATTGGCACCCGGTTCGATGATCAGAGTGGAGGCCATGGGGCCGAATTGTATCGCGTCGCCCACGGGGCCATTGTCGAGGTTTCCCGCATTGCCGCCATGACCGCCGCCGATGGCGCCGGAGGTGATCAGGGTGCCGCCGTTGAGATACACGCCGGCGGCGCCAGCGCCGCCCGTGGCGCCGGTCTCGTTGAACCCGCCACCGCCGCCGATGATGAAGCCGGTGTTCGTGAAGGTGCCGCCGCCATCCAGGCTGACGCCCGCGCCTCCGGTCCCGCCCGTGTTGTATCCGCCGCCGCCATTGCCGCCGACGATCTCTCCGGTATTGATGACGGAACCGTTGGATTGAGCGATGAACAGGCCAATGCCGCCGGTGCCTGGGTTGGGGTCATCAGAAAAGTAAGAATTGCCGCCATAGCCGCCGGATATGAAGCCGGTATTGCTGAGAGCCGAGCCACCGCTCAACTCGACCCCTATCCCGCCCGCGCCGTCGGTCGCGCCGTAGCCGTAGGATCCGCCACCCCCATTGATCAAGCCGGCATTGGTCAGGTTGCTCGTGTCTAGAACCAGCACGCCAATGCCGCCGTAATGGCCATTGAAGCCGCTTCTGCCACCATTGATTGCGCCAAAATTGGTGGCGGCCGAGCGATCGTCGAGCAACACGCCGTCGCCGTCGAAGGCGGTGCCTCCCTTGCCGGCGGAGCCGCCGAAAATTTCGCATTTGGCCGAATTGACGTCGGCGCTGCCGTTGATCAATGTGCCACCTCCGTCGAGGAATACGCCGATCCCGCCGTCGCCGCCGCCCTGGTCGCCCATTCCGCCATTGCCGCCGTGGATCGTGCCGAGGTTGGTTACATTGGTCGGGCCATAAACGCTTCCGAAGCCGAAGCCCCCAGCGCCGCCATCGCCGGATTTGGAAAATCCGCCGTTGCCGGCGAAAATGGTACCCTGATTGGTCAGCTCGCCACCGTTGTTGAGGTCGACGCCGGCGCCGCCGGCAAAACCGATATTCGTGCCCCCGTTGCCGGCGTTGCCGCCATAAATAGTCGAATCGGCGGCGTTGGTGACTGTACCTGCGGCGGAGAAATAAACGCCGGCCCCTGCCGCGAGGGTGCCGCCATTCGAGCCGCCCGCGATTGTGCCGATATTCACCAGATACGCATTGGGAACGGAGGAGGCGGCGAAAACGCCCGCCCCGCCGCCGTATCCGGGCTGGATGGTGCCGTCGAACACAACGCTGGCGCCGATCGTGCCTTGGTCGAGATAGAGCGTGTGTTTGTATGTGCCTTTAAGTATTTGGCTCATGGCTTCGCGTTCCGCTTAAACAGGTCTGATGCTGGTTAAGACGGCGTTGCATGGGGGAAGCGGACATCGAAGACAGGAAGAATGTTCTTTTCTGAAGAAAAGCCGGAAGCCCGCCCGGCGCGAACCAAAAGACCATTATTCCTGCGCTGGCGGCGATATCCGGGCCATGGCCACCCAACAGGAAAGCGGCGGGGAAAATAAAAGTCTTTTGCTTCTTTTCTTCAGAAAAGAAGACTCTTCTGAATCCTACTGGCTCGGTGTTGCCTCGATCCAGGTGACCGCCGCCGCTGGTGGCGCATCCGGGCGGTCGGCGCCGGTGAGGTTGACAACATACACATCGTTTCGCGGCACCGATTCGGTGCGCACGCGATGGATCAGGCCGGCGACGGCGGCGGCGGCGGAAAAACAGGTGGCGATGCCTTCATATTCCGCGAGCGCCAGGCGGGCGGCCCTGATCTCCTCCTCGCTCACCGCCACGAAATCGCCGGCGCTCTCGATCACGATGCGGCGGATATGCGGGTAGGCCCGCGTCGGGTCGCCGCGCAGGATGGCTTCGGCAATGCCGTCGGGCCGCGCCACACGGTGCTGCGGCTCGATCGTGGCGCTGCCGGCCTCATGCGCGCGCACCATCGGCGCGCAGCTTTCCTGCTGCACGCACAACACGCGGGGCAACTGCCCGATCCGCCCCAGCGCCAGCATTTCGCGCGCGCCCTTGTAGATGCCGTAGATGCCCATGGCGCTGGAGACGGCCTGCACATACCAGTCGATGGGGCGGCCGATCTGCTCGCAGGCTTCCAGAAATGCGAGTTTGAGCCCTTCCCGCCGGCCCGGATTGAAGAAGCCGGCTTCGGAATGCAAACCGTGTTGGCGTGCATAGATGCCGGCATACTCGGCCGCCTCCACGAAGGTGGCGCCCAGCATGCCGAAATGATTCACCTGGCCATGTTCGGCATGTTGAACCCGCTGCACGAAACGCGCCGCGGTGAACAGGAACAGCCGCATGTCGGGGTAGTTGGGTATTGCATAGGCGAAAGAGGTGGAGCTGTTGCCGGTGGACGAGGCGCAGAACGCGCGCACCCCGCGCTCGTGCAGATAGGGAAGCGAGACCGCTGCCATCCGATCCTTGGTGGAGCGGGTCGGCAGCACGGTTTCGTTTTTCAAATACAGCGCTGGCATCCCGAGTGTTTTGCCGAGCCGTTCGGCGTGCACCAGCGGCGTAAAGGATGCGGCCGGATAGCTTGTGCGCAACGCCCCCACCGGCAACAGATCGGCAAACCGCACATAGGGGTTGTCCGACCTTGGAAGATCCGCCTTCGCAAGATCGTAGGCCACGTCGATCATGCCGCCGCATGAGGTACAGAAGGGATGAAACCCGGTGGGTGGCTGGGCCCCGCAGACGACACAAAAATGCTGCACGTCGTTCCTGTCTCAAATGATCGCCGCGGCCAGTGTTTGCAAATCAGGCCGTTCCAGTAAAAGATCGCGAACCGTATTCGCAATGAAAACGCTGAGCAGCACGCCCTTCGACCCGGCGCCGTTGGCGACATAGGCATTCTGCCAGCCCGGCGCGCGCGCCGCCACCGGCGCATTGGGCGTGGCCATCGGGCGCAGCGAGGCGACATGCTCCAGCACTTCCGCCTGCCGGATTGCGGGCAGAATGCAAGCCGCTCGCTCCAGCATCGCGGCGCGGGCCGCCGGGGTTGGCGCCGCATCGAAGCCGCATCGTTCGAACGTGCCGCCGACCCATATCTCGTTGTTGCGCCGGCGATAGAGCGACGTGTCGTTCCAGGTCAGATCGAATTGCGGTGGGGCGCCCGGCAGCCGCATCAACAGCAATTCGCCTTTGACAGGCGCAACCGCCACGTCGATGCCGAGCCACGCATTCGCTTCCGCCACAAACGGCCCCGTGGCCAGCACCAGCGCGTCGCAGCCGATCGCGCCCTGGCTGGTCGCGACGCCGGTTACACGGTCGCCCCTGGTCACCACGCCGCAGGCTGTCGCCGTGACCATCCGCGCGCCCAGCTTCACGGCGCCCGCGGCTAGCGCGCGGGTAAAATCGCCGCTGTCGATGCTGAGATTGCCTTCGCTCAGCACGCCGAAGGCCACTTCCGGCGCAAGGCGCGGCTCGCACGCCGCGAGCGCATCGCGGTTCAGCCAGGCGGCGGCAAATCCTGGGGTGGACGTGAACAGCGATTGAGTCTTTTCCAGGTCCGGGCGGTCCGCCTCGGTCAATCCTAGATGCAGCCGCCGCACGGGGGCGGCCGCAACCTGCGCGCAGCCGAGGGCGACGAGAGCCGCGCGCACCTCAGCGTGAAGTGCGAAGGCTTGCAGCGCGCGCGTTATCAGCGCCGGTGGCGTGCCGTGGAGCGGATTGATGTTGCCGGCATTGTGGCCCGAGGCGTGTGCCGCCACCGCGTCGCGCTCGATCAGCGTGACGGCCATGCCGTGGCGCGCCAGTGCGAAGGCGACCGCGCACCCGACCACGCCGCCGCCCACGATGGCCACCCGCGCAGGGGCTGACGTTTTCGTGAACATGGCGTGTGGTAACATTCAATGCAGGGAATGCCCAGCGCGAAGAGGTAGGCAAGAAAGCCGTTGTAAACGGAAAAGGACTCTCGGTGTGAGGCGGAGGTGGTGGGCTGCAAAGCAGCCCACCCTATAATATCTGCGCTTGCGGCAAGATACGGGCCTGGCCTCGATCGTGGGAAGTTGCGGAGACGCACAAGTCTTTTGCTTCTTTTCTTCAGAAAAGAAGGGCTGTTTTCATTTCGGCGCTGCCCCGCATCGCCCAAGCGCGATGCGGGCTAGGTCAACGTTGCGCTATGGTGGCAGGCGACAGCGCTTCCAGGATGGGCGCGGCGGCGGGGCCTGGGAGGCAGCGGCCGTTGACCACGACACTGCCGGCAAAGATCACCAGGGCGCGTATCAGGTCGTTCTCGGTGCGGCACACGGCGAGCAGCGGCGGCACCGGGGCGAGAAAGCTGTAGTAGCCCGGGTCATAGGCCCAGTTTTCCTCAAAGCCACGGCGATGCAGAACCACGAGCAGCGAGCCGCTATACATGGCGATCTGGTGCGCGCCGCCGCCCTGGGTGGAGATGAAGCGATGGCAGCGCGCCAGCAAGATGGCCTTGAAGCGATTGATGTCGTCATCGCCGCTCGCGGCACGGTAGGCAGCAAACAGCGTATCGAAGCCGTGCACTTGCGGATGGCGTTTTAGCAAGGCCGCATCGTCGTAGCCGGGCAGGGTATCGTTGTGATCGTCCACGAAGCCGCCCTCGGGGGGGGCGATGCCATGGCGGATATAGACGATGGTGAAATCCGGCGTGAGCATGGTGAACATGGCGTCGAGCGTGTCGAGCGGGATGCAGTTGATCGGTCCGGTTTTCCATTCGAGGTTGTGTTTGTTGTGGATGATCAGCAGCGGCCGCGCTTGGGTGCCGATATCGAAGCCCAGTGACATGGCGGCGAAGCGGGCGCGCAGGTCGGGGTAGAGGTGGAAGGGCGAGGGCTGGCGCGTGTCGAAATCGTGTTCGTTGCGCACGGGCAGCCAGACTGGCCGTTCCGTTGGCGGCACGTATTCGCGTTTGCCGGGTTTTTCGATGATGTCCGCGCAGTCGATATGCTCGTAGAAGCATCGCATGCCGCGATAGGTGGCGATACGGCGCCCGCGCAGCAGGCCCGCGCGGCCGAGCCAGGTGACGAAGGGCAGGAAGAGGATCAGTTCGGGGCCGAATTCGCCGACATAATCGAGCGTTTCCGGTAGTGAGGCGTCTTGCACCTGTACCGCGAAGGGCGTCTTGGGTGCGGCATGCTGGCGCCGGAGACGGGCAAGCAGACCACGCCAGGACCAGGCGTTGGAGACGTGACTGCGGATCATCGGGATTTATCGGATTTGGGTTTCATGCCTGATCGTTCGCTGTGGGGCAAGATGGGGTGGCGGACGCAGTCCGCCCTACGGGGTGCTTTGGGGGCGAACGCAGTCCGCGTTGCGGTGGTGGGAAGTTGTGCTTGATTCTTGGTCGTGATGGCGACAACGGTGGAGGGGCGAACGCAGGACACGGTCGCCATTGATCAGGGATCGCACTTTGTCTGTCACCACGCTTGCACCGCCTGAACCGGATTTCATCGAGGCACATGTGGCGGCGGCGCGCGAGGCCGCATCGCGGGGTGACTGGCAGGAGGCCCTTGGCAACTGGCGGGCGGTGCTGGCGCGGGCGCCGGGCCATGCGGCGGCTCTGGCGGGCGCTGCCACGGCCTTGCGTGAGGCCGGGCGGATCGACGAGGCGGAAACACTGCTTGCCGGGCCGGCCGCGCGGGTGCCGCCGAACCGCCTGATCGTCACCGCCTATGCCGGGCTTGCGCATGCGCGCGCCGACTGGCCCGTGGCCGCCACCCGCTGGGCCAGCGTGCAGATCGCGTTTCCCGATCATCCGTTTGCGTTCCTGCGCGGGGCGCAGGCGCTGCGGGCGGCCGGGCGGCTGGACGAGGCGGAAGCCCTGCTGGCTGGCGCCGTGCCGCGCTTCCCTGGTGACGAGAAGCTGGCCATGGAGCGGGCGTGGCTGGCCAATGCGCGATCGGACTGGCCGCTTGCGCTGCAGTGTTGGGCGCGATTGCGCCAGGACTATCCGAAAAATCCATCGGTTCTTGTCGGCATGGTTCGCGCGCTGAACGGCGCCGGCCGCGCCGATGAGGCCGGCCCGCTGCTGGATGCCGCGGAGGCGCTGCTGCCGGCGGCACGCGCGAACGGCTTCGATGAGGCGGCGGCGCAAAGGCTGACGCTGGATATCGCGCGGCTCCGGCAGGACTGGGCAGAACTGCGCGCCCGGGCCGAGACGCTGCTTGCCGGGGAGAGCGCGCCGCGCGCGGAGGCCTGGCTCGCCGTGGCCCAGAGCAGTTGGCACGCGGGCGATCGCGACGCGGCCGATGCGGCGGCGATCCGTGCCCTGGAGATCGACCCGAAACTCTCCGAGGCGGTGCTGATGCGCATATGGGTGGCCGCCGACCGGGGCGATGGCCCCGCGGCCGTCGATTTATACAGACGCCTGGCGGAATTGAACCCGACCACGGTCCGCTGGTCGCTCAAGCTGGTGCAGTTGCTCAACTGGTTCGGCCGGATCGACGAGGCGGTGGCGGAACTAGAGCGGCTGCGCAGGCTATGGCCGAACAATCCCTCGGTGCTTGCCTATCTGCGCAGCTATGGCCCCACCGGCGAGATGCGGACAGGCGTGCTCGGCGAGGCGCCGGCGGGTGTCGAAGCTATTTTTGAGGAGGCCGGATGGCGGACCATCGCCGCCAAGGCCCCACCGGAGACGGCCTGGCGCCGGCCCATCCTGATCGACGATCCACGCAACGATGTGCAAATCATGCGCGTGGACGGCGCCGAGACCACGGTGGTGCTGTTCGCGAACGACACGGACACGCTTTCCATGCCGCTGGCCCTGTTCGACCGTTTTCTGGCGCCATGGCCGGTAAATGTGATCTATCTCAAGGATTTCGATCGCTTGCGGTATCTGCGCGGCATCCGCTCGCTCGCCGATAGCTATGAAGGCGCGCTGGAGGCGTTGCGCGGGATTGTGGCCACGCTCGGAGCGCGCCGCGTGGCGGCGCTTGGCGCCTGCAATGGCGGTTCCGCGGCAATCCGCTACGGTATTGAATTGGGCGCCGATCGCATCGTTAGCTTCGCCGCCGCGACAAGGCTGGTGCCGGAGGCGCCCACCCGGTTGCGGCAAAAACAGAATTTCATGCGCAACCGCCTCTTGCAGGCGGTTCCGGAGGGCCTCCCCGACCTGCGGCCGTTTCTTGAGGCGCACGGCCACCTGGCACAGATTTTCTATTTTTATTACACGCGCGATCCACGCGAGGCGCCCGACGCCGAGCATATCGCAGACCTGCCGGGCATTCAGTTTCGTCCGCACCCGGGCGATCCCGCCATACCGCTGTTGCGCCGCATCGCCCTCGATGAAGCCGATTTCAGCTTCGCGCTGGCCGGCTGGCTCGGCTTGGCGTGAGCGAGGACGAACCTGCCCCCGAGCCGATGCTGGTGCGGCGGGAGCTACTGCCGCTGCCGCGCCCCTATGTGCCGCCGCGCACGCAAACCGAAACCATACTCGCGGCCATCTGGTGCGAAGTGCTGACCATGGATCGCATCGGTATAGAGGACGCCTATACCGATCTTGGGGGCGATTCCTTTCTTGCCTCGCTGATCTTCGCCATGATCGTGGAACGTTTCGCCGTTTCGTTGCCGCTGTCGATCCTGATTACCTCGCCGACGATCGCCGAGCTGGCGGCCAGGCTCGATGCGTTCGCCGAGTCCGGCGAGGTTCCGTAGCGGACCGGTCCTGTCATGCCGAACCTGACCGACGCCATAATGCATTTCGGCCGCGTCAGCCCCGATGCGCCGGCGCTGACCGACGATTGCGGCACGCTCAGCTACGGCGCGCTTGCTGCGCGCATCCGTGGCACGGCGGCGCATCTGCGCGCGCTTGGCCTGCGGCACGGCGACCGCGTGGGGCTGGTGCTGCGCGACTCTGCTGCGCAGCTTGTCGCCCTGCTGGGGATTTGCCATGTCGGCGGCATCGCCGCGCCGCTCGACTGGCGCGCCAAGCCGGCGGAGAACGCGGCGTTTCTGGCCGGAATCGCACCCGCGGCGCTGCTCGTGGAGCCAGGTGCGGCGCCGCTCGGTGCGTGCCCGAACTTGCCGCTCGATGACGCCTGGCATGGGGCGGTCGCGGCGGCCGCTGCGGCAGACGATTACCAGACCGGCTGGCAGGACGCGTTCGCGATTTCAGCCACCTCGGGCAGCACCGGCCAGCCCAAATTCATCCTGATGACGCATACGCAATATTATTTCGCCATCGCCGGCATGTTCGAACTGCTGGGCCTTGCCGGCCGCCATCGCTTCCTCTGCACCATGCCGCTCTATTACAGCGGTGGGCGCAATTCCTGCATCGCGCATCTGCTGCGCGGCGACTGCGTGGTGCTGCATCCCAGCCTGTTTTCCGCCGATGAATATGTAGGCATCGTGACCCGCCAGGCGATCACCGTGGCCGGCCTCGTTCCTTCCATGGTGCGGCAGCTTCTGGCGGCGCCGGGGCCTGAACCGATGCTGCCGGGCCTCGCCACCCTGTTCTGCACCGGCGCCCCGTTGCATGCCGAGGAAAAACGCGAGGCTGCCCGCCGGCTCAGTCCGCATTTCCATGAGCGGTATGGCACCGCGGAGACGTTGGCCATCTCCATCCTGCGCCCGGCCGATTTCGCAACCCGCGCCGATAGCGTGGGCCGCCCGCATTCCCTGGCCGAGATCACGATTGCCGATGAGGCCGACAACCCGCTGCCGACCGGCGCGACCGGCCGGCTGCGCTACCGTGGCCCTGGCCTTGGCACACCGCTGAACGGGATTGCTGGGAACCCAAATTTTCGTGGTGGCTTCTACTACCCGGGCGAAATCGCACGGCTCGACGAAGCGGGCTATATATTCCTCGCTGGCCGCACATCCGACGTTATTATCCGCA
>Ga0116231_10013352_pt1 | contig 11581 bp, 9 predicted proteins | sample S1TSphgellanicum_2_FD_89695 | JGI IMG/M metagenome (GOLD analysis project Ga0116231, IMG submission 89695) | Host-associated microbial communities from peat moss isolated from Minnesota, USA - S1T2_Fd - Sphagnum magellanicum MG | ecosystem: Host-associated > Plants > Peat moss > Unclassified...
AGAAGCAAATTTCTTCAGGAACTTCTCTGCGTTCTCTCGATTCCTCCGTGTCCTTGGTGTTTCCGCTTTTTGACGGCTGTCGAGATAAGTGTCCGTCAGCGTGCCGCACTGCACTAGCTTGAACCCAGGTTAGCTTCGCGAACCAGGGGCACCCGCTTCCGTTCAGCCGCATAAGTCGCAGATGACTTCGCCAAGTATCTCCACGCACCGGGATAACTCGTCCCTGGGCACAAACTCCCGCGGGCTGTGCGCGGAGAGCATCGAGCCGGGGCCGAAGACCACCGCCTCCGCGCCGAGCCGGTTCATCCACGGCGCTTCGGTGCCGAAGGCGACGGAGTCGGCCGCGTTGCCGCTCGCCCGCAGCATCGAGCGCAGCAACTCGCTCTCCTCCGCAAGAGCGAAACCCTCTTGCGTCCGAAGCACCTTGATCTCGCATTCAAAGGCGGGGTCGGCCGCGACCAGGGCGGCGACGGCTTGCTCGACGAGGGTAGCGACGAGCCGGGGATCCTGCCCGGCCACCGGGCGCCACTCCAGCAGGAAGCGGCACGAGGGGGCGACGATGTTCTTCGCCATTCCGCCTTGGATTTCGCCGATGTTGACGGTGGTCCACGGCGGGTCGAAGCCGGCGGCGCGAAGCTCTTTCAGGCGCTCCGCGATCCTCTCGATCTCGACGATCAGCTTGGCCGCGCCATAGATAGCGGACTTGCCCTTCTCGGGGAACGCGCTGTGCGCCTCGCGACCGGTGACGATGACTTCCGCAAGACAATAGCCTTTGCCGGCTCGGACCGGCCGCAACGAAGTAGGTTCGCCGACGATCGCATATCTCGCGCTGAGTAACTCATGCTCGACCAGATATCGCGCGCCGACGCAGCCGATCTCCTCGTCGGCGGTGAGCAGGATAGCCAGCGACTTATCGAGTCGCGCGATATCTATCTGAAATGCGACGGCCAGAAGGCAGGCGAGATAGCCTTTCACATCGCAGGCGCCGCATCCGTGGAGGTTGTCGCGCTGCTCCGTCAAGGTCGTGGCTTCGGCCCAGTCGCCGTAGGGAACGGTGTCGGTATGGCAGACCAGCGCGAGGTGAAAGCCGCCGTCCGACGTCGTCACGTTGCCCGGCCACGCGACGAGATTGACCTTTTCCACGCCGGCCGGGTCGCGATAGCCGTGCTCGCGAAAGCTCCAGCCAGCCTGGGCGAGCGCGCCCTTGGCGAAATCGATCACGCCTCGGTTGGACTCCCGCGAGACCGAGGGGATGGCGACCAGCCCGCGCAGCAGCTCGACCACGTCGCTCATGCGCGCGCCGCCGCCCGGCGCATCAGCGCGGAGTAGTCGCCGACGATCGCCTCGCGCCTGGGATGCCGGCCCTCGCGGACAATCAATCGCCCGTTCACCGCGACCTCGCGTACCGCCGTCTTCGACAGGCCGAAGACGATGGCCGCCAGCAGGTCGTCGGAGTCTGTTACAGCGGAGTCGGTTCCGGCGGACACTGTCCCGGCGATGGAGGGGTCGTCCAGATCGACGGTGAAAAAGTCCGCAGGGGCGCCGACCTCGATGCTTCCGCGCGACGTTCCGCCGGGGGCGCCGACCGACTCCGCGCCATATCTCGTCGCGCAATCGAAGAGCCGCTCGGGAAGGCCGCCCGCGTCAACCGTGTCCAGCACCGCCCGCTCCAGCCGCTGCAGGCGGAGGTTGTATTCGAGCTCGCGGGCGTTTTCGAGCGGATCAATCTGCGTCAGGCTGTCCGAGCCGAAGGCGATCCTCACCCCGGCCCGCATCAGCGCGTCGGCGGGCAGGATTCCATCGCCCAGGTTGCGCTCGGTCGTCGGGCACGCCCCGATGACCGCCCCGGCGCGACCGACGGCGGCGACCTCTTCGGCGCCCAGATGAATGCCGTGGATGGCGGTGAAGCGCTCGTCGAGAATGCCCTCGCGGTCGAGCAGGGCGAAGGGCGTGCAGCCGTATTCCTCCACGCAGGCGGAGTTCTCCGCCGGCTGCTCGGCGACGTGCATGTGCACCGGCAGCCCGGCGGCGCGCGCCCAGGCTGCGACCTCGCGCAGATAGTTCAGCGGCACGGCGCGGATGCTGTGCGGCGCGACGCCGACCCAGGCCATCCCGCCGCTCCCGGCCAGCGCGGCGCGCAAGGCGTCGGCGTTGGCCAGAAACTCCTCGGCGGTCGGCTCGATAAACCGCCGCTGGCCGGGGTCGGGCGGCTTGTGGAATCCGGCGCGGACGTAGGCCACCCGCAGCAATGCGATGCGAATGCCCACCTCGCCCGCCGCGCGAACGATGTGCAGTCCGATCTCGTTGGGGTCGGCATACGGCGAGCCGTCGCGGTCGCGGTGGACGTAGTGGAACTCGCCGACGGTGGTGATGCCGGCCAGCGCCATCTCCAGAAAGGCCATGCGCGCGATGGTCGCCAGCTCCTCCGGGTCGAAGCGGCCGGCGGCGCGATACATCGCGTCGCGCCACGACCAGAAGTTCGGCCCGGCCTTTTTGCGCGACTCGACCGCGCCTCGGATGGTCCGCTGAAAGCTGTGCGAGTGGACATCGACCATGCCCGGCAGCATCGCCCGATGGGGCAGGCGAATGATCTCGGAGCCGTCGTGGTCGCCGATGGATCGGGCCTCGATAGATGGATCCTCGATAGATCGGCCCTTGATCGCCAGAATCCGTCCGGCTTCCGAAACCACGACGGATTTCCCGGCCACGAAGCGGTGGCCGGTGTAGACGAGATCGGGCTGATACGTGATCGTCACCGAGCTATCTTCTCATTTCTGGAATCGAGTGGCGGATCGGGGGATGGTCGCTGCGGTTTTTTTGAAGCAGGGAGTAGGGCTCAGGGAGCAGGGATGGGTAGGCCTTGCATCCGGCCGCTCGGCGAAACCATCTAAACTAAAAGACATGGCAGATCAGCTTTACCTCAGCCTTTGGTTTCCCAACTTCCGCCTGGCCGGGCTGGCTCCGGCGCTGGTTTCGGTGATCCGCCAGTTCGGCGTGGTGGGCGGCTCGTCGCGGGTGGCGGCGGCCACCGCCTATCCCATCTCGCGCACCGAGGCGCCAGCCTACCAGCGCATCTACTCCGAAACCGAGATGGAGGAGTCGATCCCCGAGCTGGCCGTGGCCGCCGCCACCGAGCTGCTGCACGACGATTTCGCCTACGAGTTCGACCTGGTCTGGGAGCTATGGTCGCCCGAGGTGGGCGGCGGCCTCGATCCGGTGTGGAAGAAGGAGCCAAGCCGAGTGACGGTGATCGGCTTCGGCCCGGAGTTCGACGACGGCGCCTACGAGCAGAACGGCCACATCCGCGTGGATTTCGGCATCGACACGCCCTTCCTCCACGAGGATGTCGATCTCGACCGCCAGGCGGTTTCGCGCGTCAAAGAGAATGTGCAGATGCTGGTCGCCTTCACCAACGCCGTGCAGCGGCATTGCGGCATCTCCAGCCGCCTGCTCTGGTCGGAGTCCGGCGAGAGCCTGGCGCAGAAGCTGGTCGACCGCCTGCAACGGGTGAATTAGCCGCACCGTCGAAGGATCTGGAGAGAGATGCACCCACGCGCGAGAATCGGCATCACCCAGCGGCGGCCATGCGCATAACCGTCGCGCGGCTGCGCCTGTGGATCGTCGTGCTGGCGGCGCTGCTGGTGGCGGCGGTGGTCGGCTTCCTCGGCTACGCCCGCTACCGGGCCGGCAAGCTGGTCAGCGATCTGCCGTCCAGGTTGGGCGGCGAAATCACCAGCACCTCCGACGGATTCACCTATTCGCAATCGGTGAAAGGGCGCACCGCCTTCACCATCCACGCGTCGAAGGCGGTCAAGTTCGCCGGCGGCGCGAGCGCGACCCTGCGCGACGTGGTCATCACCCTCTACGGGGCGCAAGGCGACCGCAGCGACCGCATCTCGGGCAGCGAGTTCGACTACGACCAGAAGGCGGGCATCGTCACCGCCAAAGGCGAGGTGCAGATCGACCTGCAAGGGGCGGACGCGACCGGCTCTCCGGTCGGCGCGGTTGCGGAGAAGGCCTCCGCCGCCGCGGGCATCGCCGCTCCGGCGCAGCAGGTCGTCCACGTCAAGACCAGCGGCCTGGTCTTCGACCAGAACCAGCAGCTCGCCACCACCTCCCAGCATGTCGAGTTCAGCACCCTCAAGGGTTCGGGCCAGGCGATGGGCGCGAGCTACGACGTGCGCAAGGGTCTGCTGGTGCTGCAATCGGCGGTCGAACTCGATTCCGACCGCGACGGCGATCCTGTGGTGGTGCATGCCTCGCACGTCGAGTTCCTGCGGCCGTCGATGCAGGCGTTCCTGCTCCATCCGGTCACCGCCTATCGAACCGACACGACCGCGGCCGACCAGGCGATCGTCTACTTCCGCAAAGACGGCTCGGCGGAGCACATCGACGCCCGGGGCAACATCCGCTTCGCGACCGCGGCCGGCCAGCAGATGACCGCCCGCGCCGCGAAGATCCTGCTCGACCCCAAGAGCCAGCCGCAGCGCGCCGACATCGGCGGAGGAGTGAATTTCGTCTCCTCCGGCGCGTCGCGGCAGGGCTTCCAGCAGCAGATGCGCGGCAACGCCGTCGAGGCCACGCTCACCTTCGGCCCCGGCGGCGTGCTGAGCCACGGGCAGGCGCGCGACGCGGTGAGCTTCGTCGATCAGCAGCAGGGGCTGGCCGACGACCCGGGCGGCTCGGCCACCCGCGAAGTGCGCGCGTCGCGGATCGACGCCGACTTCGTCCCGGACAAGGACGGTCGCGCCCAGGCCGACAAGGTGCTGGCGCAAGGCGGAGCCACCGCCGTGCTGCACACCATCCGCACCAAGGGGCCGTCGCAGAACACCACCATCAAGGGCGACCAGCTGCTGGCGACCCTGCGCGGCGGCCGCTCCATCGCCAGCTTGCACGGCAGCGGCCATACCAGCGTGCTCGATCTCGCCGCGAACGGCGCGAGCAACCTGAGCTCCGGCGACACGCTTCAGGTGAACTTCGCCCCGGTCGCGGCCGATGGGAGTCGGGCCGCCACGCCGGCTAAACAAGCGTCCAAGCCGGGCGCAATGGCGGGCGGTGGGGATGCAGGTCAGATCCAGTCGGTCGTGCAGGAGGGGAATGTGGTCATAGTGCAGACTCCGTCGCCCGACGCCGCCAAATCCGCCTCGGCCTCGAATTTCGCTCGCCCCTCCGGCCCGACCCGCGCCTTCGCCCGCCGCGCCGACTACGACGGCGCGAGCCAGGTGCTGCGGCTGACCGGTTCGCCGCGCATCGACGACGGCGCGACCGAGATGGCGGCCGACGCGATCGACTACCACCGCGATTCGCAGATCGCCAACGCCAACGGCAACGTGAAGGCGACCTACCGCCAGCTCCCGGCGACGGCCGCAGCCGCTTCTAAGGCCCCTTCTACCGCTGTGGCCGCCACGCCGCCGGGAATCGGCGGCGAGGGCCCGGCGCATGTCGTCTCCGCCAGCGCGGTTCTCGACCAGGCGCGGGGATTGGCCGTTTTTCGCGGCCAGGCGCGGCTCTGGCAGGGGGCGAATTCCGTCTCCGCGCCGATTATCGAGCTTTCCAGCAGTCCGGAATCGTTGAAGGCCTACGCCGAGCCGGCCGCCGCCAACGCGGTCTTCACGGTCATGGCCTCAAGCTCCGGCCCGCAGCGCCAGCCGACTGTCTTCCGCGTCCGCAGCCGCCAGCTGCTCTATGCCGGAGCCGACCGCGAGGCGACCTTCACCGGGGCGGTCACCGCCGAGGACGCGAGCGGCGTGGTCCACGCCGACCAGGTGGAGGCGTTTCTGGTTCCCGCCGCGCCCAGCTCGCCCGCGCCGCAAAACCAGCCCGGCGCGGCCAAAGCGCCGTCGGAAGCCGCCAGCCGCATCGACCGCATTCTCGCGACCGGCCATGTCGTTCTCCAGCAGCCCGGCCGCCGGGGAACTGGAGAAACGCTGCTGTACCGCGCCTCGGAGGGAAAATTCACCCTGACTGGAACTCCCGCCGTTCCGCCGCATCTGTACGATCAGGCCCACGGCAACGTCTCCGGCGAGGCTTTGATTTTCAACACCCAGGATGATAGCGTGATGGTCACCGGAGGCCAGTCGCGGGCGGTCACCAACACCCGGACGGCCAAGTAGATGCGAAAACTTTCCACCGACGAGATCGGCAAATCGTACAAAGGCCGCCAGGTGGTGCGCGGCGTCAGCCTGGAAATCCACCAGGGCGAGGTGGTGGGCCTGCTCGGCCCCAACGGCGCCGGCAAGACCACCAGCTTTTATATGATTGTGGGCCTGGTGCGGCCCGACGCCGGGCGCATCCTCGCCGACGGGGACGACATCACCCGGGTGCCGATGTACATGCGCGCCCGCCAGTACGGGGTCAGCTACCTTCCCCAGGAGCCGTCGGTCTTCCGCAAGCTGACCGTGGAGGAGAATATGCTCGCCGTGCTCGAGGCGCAGTCGGTCTCGGCGGCCACGCGGCGCTCCCGCACCGAGAAGCTCATCGACCAGCTCAACCTCGGCCATATCCGCAAGACCCGAGGCTACCAGCTCTCCGGCGGCGAGCGGCGGCGGGTCGAGATCGCCCGCTGCCTGTGCATCCAGCCCTCGTTCATTTTGCTGGATGAGCCCTTTTCGGGAATCGACCCCATCGCGGTGACCGATTTGCAGGAAATAATCTTCGACTTGAAGGCCAGCGGCATAGGAGTATTGATTACCGACCACAATGTCCGCGAAACTCTCTCCGTCACCGATCGCGCGTACATCATCAACGAGGGCCGCATCTTCCGAGCCGGCACCCCGGATCAGCTGGGCCGCGACCCGGAGGTGCGGCGGGTTTATTTGGGCGGCGGCTTCACTTTCGACTAGGCGATGCGTTTCTGATGAGGCTTGCCGGCCCGATCCTTCGTCCAAGACGGGAAAGGTACACTGAGAGCAACTCCAGTCTCCAACGGCGATCCATTATGGCCTTGCTTCAACCACGACTGAGCCTGAAGGTGGCTCAACGGCAGATACTCACACCTGGCCTCATGCAGATGGTGAGCGTGCTCGCCTTGAACAAGCTCGAGTTGAAGGAGATGATCAACACCGAGATCGTCGAAAATCCGGTGCTCGAGGAGCTGGAGGAGAATGTTCCGCTGCTCGACGATGTCGCCGGCCAGGAGGCGGAGCGCGAGCGGCCCGCCGAGGAGATCGTCGCCGACGCCCAGCGCGAGAAGACCGACCCCTTCGAGGAGATCGATTTCGGCTCGTATTTCCAGGAGTATCTCGACCCCGGCTTTCGCTCCCCCAACAACTACGAGGTGACCGAGAAGCCCTCCTTCGAGAACTTCCTCTCCCAGCCCAGCACCCTCGCCGACCATCTCTTCTGGCAGCTCGGCTCGCTGAGCCTCGCCCCCGAGGTGCGCGCCGCCGCCGAGTACATCATCGGCAACATCGACGAATGCGGCTACCTGACCGCCTCCGACGACGAGCTGCTTGCCGGCTATCTGCGCGAGCAGCGGCCGACGGCGGGGGGCGACGCCCAGCACCGCGCCATCCTCGCGGTGGCGCTGGACACGGTCCGGCATCTGGATCCGCTTGGCGTCGCCAGCCGCGACCTGCGCGAGTGCCTGCTGGTGCAGATCGAGGCCCATCGGCTCGCGCTCCGGCACGCGGCGGAACGGCTCGCTGACGCCGCACTCGCTTTGCGCGACGCGGCTGAGGGAGCTGAACCGCCCGAGGAGGCGTCCGACTACGCGCCGACGCGCGCGAACGGGATCGTCCCCCATGCGGCGGAGGCCGCGGCCGCCCTCGGCCCGCGCATCGAGGTCGCGCAGACCGCCGCCGCCATCATCGACCGGCACTTGCAGCTGCTGCAGAAGCGCGACCTGCGCGAGCTCGCCAAGGCGCTCGGCAAATCGGTCGAGCACACCCAGCAGGCCTTCGATCTGATCCGCACCCTCGACCCCCGCCCGGGCGCCCGCTACAACCGCTCCGAGGCCCGGCTGATCGAGCCCGACGTGGCCTTCGTCAAGCGCGACAACGAATATGTGGTGGTCATGAACGAGGACGATCTGCCCACGCTCCGCCTCAACCAGGGATACCGCCGGATGCTCACCCAGACCGGAACCGAAAAGGACGTGAAAGAGTACGTCAAGGAGCGCTACCGCTCGGCGTTGCAGTTGATCCGCAACATCGAGCAGCGCAAGAACACGATCCTTCGCACCTGCGAGTCGATCGTCCGCCGCCAGGCCGAGTTCCTCGAGCACGGCGTCGAGTACATGAAGCCGATGATGATCAAAGAGGTCGCCGAGGAGATCGGCGTCCATCCCTCGACCGTCAGCCGCGCCGTCTCGAACAAATACGTCCACACCGCGCAGGGCGTCTTCGAGCTGCGCTTTTTCTTCTCCGAGGGCGTCAACGGCCCGGAGGGCGCGAGCACGCCGCTGATGCTGCTCAAGCGCAAGGTGAAAAAGCTGATCGACGAGGAAGACCCGCGCAAGCCGCTCACCGACGACCAGCTCGCCCACTTCCTCCAGACCCAGGGGATCGACGTGACCCGGCGCACCGTCGCCAAGTACCGCGAGGATCTCCGCATCCCCAGCACGCATCAGCGGCGCAAGCGGGATTAGGCCCTCTCGGGGCACTCCAAAGGCATCTCACAGGGAGTGCCAGGTTTGGTATAAGATCGGGACTTCCCGAAGGGGCCTTCCCCTTTCGGACGAGGTGGGAAGACATGCAAATCGAATACACCGGCAGGCAAGTCGCGGTGACTTCAAGCCTCCACGCGATCGGCGACGAGGGCGTGGAGAGAATCGGAAAAATCCTGGGCAGGCTGACCACCGCCCACATCGTGCTCACGGCGGAAAAATACCGCCAGACCGCCGAGGTCGCCATCAACACCCGTCTGCAAAGCATCGTCGGGCTGAGCGAGTCCACGAGCATGGAGACGGCGCTTCGCGAGGCGATCACCAAGGCCGAGACCCAGGCGATCCGCCACAAGGACCGGCTGCGCGCGAAGAAGCGCAAGCCCAAGGAAGAGAAGGTCGCCGAGGACTCCGAGCTGGCGCGCAGCCGCCGCACCGGGCGCGTCCTCTCCATCGCCGCCGGCGCGGAGCCGGAGACCCGGCCCCCGACCAAGGCCGAGGCCAACGCCCGCGCGGCCAGCGGCAACGGCCGCGGCAAACCGGCCGTCGCGGTCACCGTGCGCTCCTCCCCCGCCAAGACGGTGATCGCCGAGCCGCATGTGGTGCGCTCGATCGATTCGGTCGCGCTCCGCCCCATGACCCTGGAAGAGGCGGTCAAGGAAGCCGAATTCCGCGACCGCGAGGTATTCGTCTACCGCGACCACCGGGGCGGGCTGAAGGTGCTCCACCTGCAACGCGACGGCAAGATGGAGCTGATCGAGGTTCCGTAATCGCGGGGTTCCGTAAAGTCGCCAGGCCCCGGACTTTCCATTACGCGCTCACAACTGCGGGAGCGGCGCTGCGTTCGACCGGGGCTTTGCGGCGGAGGACGGCCGCGGAAACCAGGGTGATGATCACGCCGACAGGCAGCGGCTCAATGAAAGTGTAGGCCATATTGACGAAGGGATTCTGGTAGAGCTGCTGGGAGCGCCGCACCGCCGCGACCTGCGCGGCAGCGGCGGCGGGGTCGAGTCCGGAAGTCTGGATCTTGTGGATTTGCGCGGCGAAGTAGCTGTCCATGAAATGGGGCATGAAGTTGAAGTAGAGAATCTCCCATGTGGCGACGTAGCAGACGGTGGTGACGAGGGCGATCAGGATGCCGCAGGCGAAGGCGCGGCCGAAGGAGATTTGGCCACCCAGGTTGTTGTCCCGGTAGCTGCGGACTCCGAAGTAGATCAGCAGGAACGACGCCACCATAATGGTGTAGCCGAGAGCCATGCTGTGCCCTTGGCCGATCTTGCCGGCGAGCAGAAGCGAGCCGTCCATCAAGACGGAGATCATCAGGCCGGAGATGAGGCCGAAGGTGAGAACGATTTTCTTCATGGGAGTCTCCTGGTGCGGATCAAGATGAATTCACTATCTGCCGCAACCAGGCGGATGTCGTCATCCTTTCTTGTGATTTTGCGGGAATTTCTTTTGCTTTCGCGGCTAGAGAGCGGCAATCATGCTTTCGGATGACGCGGTCACGGCAGCAGGCCGAGTTCTTTGCCGCGTTGCACGGCCTGGGTGCGGCGGGCGGCTCCGAGCTTGTCGAAGGCCCGGGCGCAGTGGGTTTTGACGGTGTTTTCGGAGACGAAAAGCTGCGCGGCGATCTCGCGATTGCTGCAGCCTCGGGCCACCAGGGCGAGAACTTCGAGTTCGCGGGCGGTGATGCCGAGGGTCTGCCGCTGCACCGTATTGGGAGCGAAGGGGGCCTTGTTCGAAGCGGCCGCATTGGGAACGAAGTGGGCCGGGGGTTCTGCGGGGACAAGAACCTCCCTTACCACGACCGTCTCCCGAATCGTCTCGCGGCTGCGCCTGATACGGAGGCCGAGCCAGATGCCGAAGGCCGCGAAGAGGATGGCGACGAGCGCGCCGTAGATCTCGACGGAGTGCTCGATGACGACAAAGCGGTACTGGGTGTATTGCAGGATGGCGATGAGCAGGCCGCCGACGAGACCGAAGATGAGGGCGTGGCGCTTCATGACGGGTTGTGAAGAAGTATAGCCCACCTGCGCCTGACTCCCTCATGGTCGCTCCGGGAACGCCGGAAGTGAAAATGCTCTAGCATGAGCCATGGCCCGGAAACCGAAATCCGAAGATGCGGAGCCAGGCAAACCGCCGCGTCCCGCCAAGGCAACCAAGACCGCCGAGACCGCGAAGCCCGAGCCGAATCCCGCTCCCGCCCGGTCCAGCGAGCTGGTCATCCTGACCGGGCTTTCCGGCTCCGGCAAAGCGTCGGCGCTCAAGGCCTTCGAGGATCTCGGCTACTACTCGGTGGACAATCTTCCTCTGGAGCTGCTGCCGCGCTTCGCCGACCTGGTGCGCCAGTCGGCGGAGATCGACCGCGCCGCCCTGGTGGTCGACGTTCGCGAGGGGCAGACGCTGGAGCGCTTACCCGCGATCCTGCAGCAAATCCGGAAATCGCTGGCCACCACCGTCATCTTTTTCGAGGCCAGCGAGGCCGCGCTGCTGCGGCGCTATTCGGAGACGCGGCGGCCGCATCCGCTGGCGAAATCGGGCATGGTGCGCAACGCGGTCGAGGCCGAGCGCGCCCTGCTCGACCCCATCCGCAACCTCGCCGACATCACCCTCGACACCTCGAACTTCAACGTCCACGAGCTGCGCGCCCACCTGCAGGCCAAGTTCGAGGACGAGAGCGGCGGCCGCAACCTGCTCGTCTCGGCGATCAGCTTCGGCTACAAGAACGGCGTGCCGCTCGAAGCCGACCTGGTCTTCGACGTGCGCTTCTTGCCCAACCCCCACTTCATCCCCGAGTTCCGCAAGCTCACCGGCAGGCATTCCAAGGTCGCCGCCTACGTCCGCAACTTTCCCCAGACGCGGGAGTTCCTCGACCGCGTGACGGAGATGCTGCTCTTCCTGCTGCCGCACTACATCCAGGAGGGCAAGAGCTACCTGACGGTGGCCTTCGGCTGCACCGGGGGCCAGCACCGCTCGGTG
>Ga0116231_10013355_pt1 | contig 11578 bp, 11 predicted proteins | sample S1TSphgellanicum_2_FD_89695 | JGI IMG/M metagenome (GOLD analysis project Ga0116231, IMG submission 89695) | Host-associated microbial communities from peat moss isolated from Minnesota, USA - S1T2_Fd - Sphagnum magellanicum MG | ecosystem: Host-associated > Plants > Peat moss > Unclassified...
ATGCCCACTCCAAAAAAAAAAAAAAAAAAAAAATCCTTTTTTTTGGGTTCCCAAAAACCCCCGAAAACCCTCACCCCCCTTTGATTTCCAAAGCCCCTTCTTTAATTTTTTATATTATACCAAATTTTGTTAAAAAATTAAAATTAAATTAAAGGTTTTAGAAAAAAAAAAAGGATTAGAATTTTTTGAAATTTTTTGGAAACCAAAAGAAATGTATTTTTTTTTTTTTTTTTTTTGGAGTGGGCATGTGTACCACAGCACCAAAAGAAAGAAGGGCACAATTTGAAGTTTAGAAGAGAAGAACAATACTACTTCCCTAAAGGACAAATGATAACTGGAGTTCTTGTGTGAAGAAGCCTGCATAATTTAGTGAAGGCTTTTTTGTACAAAATTTTCTTCAAAACCCAAAGACAAGAATAATCCCAAAAATTAAAAAAATCCATTGAAAATAAAAATTTCATAACAGAAGAATTTTTTTGGGTAGGTATGAAATTTTGGCAACGGGCAGGGGTTTGCTCTTCTCTCTCTTCTCTCTCTCTCTCCAATTCCTCTCTCTCCTCTCTCTCTCTCTCTCTCTGGAAAAACAACGCACGTAGTCGTGGGGGCGTGTTGTTGGTTTTGGATTTTGCTGCTTGCAAGCTCCGATATCGTCGCTCGCTCGCGTGCACCATCTCCCCTCAGATCCACGCTTTGCTCCTCCCACAGATCCGCAGTCTTCATCCAATGCGGATCCGTAAGCAACTAGAGCAGCGGGATCTGATGCCCGGCGCCGCCTTCACCTCCGGTTTGCATCTGCTGGCTGCAGCCATGACCGGTGCGGTGGCTGAAGAAGACGTTGATCTTCTGCAGCAGCTTGATCAAACTACAAGCAGCAGCGCCGGTGGTGGTGGTGGTGGCGAGGATGAAGAGGAGGAGGAGGAGGAGGAGGAGGAGGAACCGCAGCTAGTCGAGGAGGATGAGAAGTTTGGTTATCGCGGTTTCGAGGAGGAGGAAGTCCAGGTGAAGGTGGCGGAGGGTGAGGCTAGTTCCTGCGTCTCTGATCATGATTTGGGCTGCAAGAGGAGGAGATTCAGGCTGCGACAGGGGAGAAGATCACAACAGTCTTCTATAATAGCTGCTGTGCAAGGTTCGGATTCCAACATCAAGCAGCTGTGGTTCTCTCCTCGCAAACAGGCCTCGGATTCGTCAGATCTCGATACCCGAAGCTGCTCGCTGCAACAGCAAACGCTCCATAGTTGTTCAGGAAGCTTTTCGCACAAAACGCCGCAGAGGCAACAGCAGCTGATCAATGGCAGCAGTACTAGCATCAACAGCAGCAGCGCCGCAGAGAAAGGTAAGGTATTGCTATAATCTTCCACGCTCTTTTTGTATACAGGTTTCTCATAACGTCTTGATCACAGTTTTCTTTTCTGCATGCGACTAGATCTCAACTGATCCAGGACGAACTTTTCCCTCCTACCGACAAAATCAGATTCCGAGTTTTGACGCCAAAATTTGTAGTTGTTGGAATAGAAACGAAAGAAGAACTAGGGTCCTGATCTGTTACTGCAGGATACGAAGAAGAAGAAGCTACTGCAACTGTATCGATCATGAATACATCCGGATCATGCCAAAGGATGCTGCAGCTCTTGCTGGATTGCCTTTGTTGGAATGGAAAATCCTTGAATCATCATGTCCTTCAAGTGGTAATTGCAGATCACATGTAGAAAGAAAGGGGAAAGACAAATGTTGGAGCTCAGATCCTTAATATAAATTGCTGAATAGAATAATTGCTGATCTGCGAGATCGGAATGGGCAGCTAATGGCAATAAGGGTTTGAAACAGATGATGAAACTATGGCAGGTGGTACCACAACAGGAACTCCAAAGCACTGTAATAAGGGTTCTTCTTCAGGGACAACAGATCAGTGTAGCAAGAGACAAAGAAGTGGTGCAAAAGTGCAAATTTATGATGACACAGTGCACATCCGAGTCAGGCATAATACCTTCTCCTGCAGTCCTGACTCAGATCCATTTCACGTGAGTATGGATTGTCCTATCAATTGCTTGTTCCTAATTTTCTTTTTTCAGTTGCAAGAAGTTAGGTCTAGGAACTGAAATTCACATGCAGAAAATTTTCAAATTTATGTAAAGATATAGCAGTATCTTTTTGGGGAGATTTTAAGAATTTGTGAATATTGCTGCTGGGATCTATCTATTGGCTATTCACAAGCAGGTGGATCATGCTGAACAACAACCAGCTTCAAAGAAGCTCAAACCTGCCCTGCAGCAAGAAAGGTTAGGAAATTTCTTTCCACAAATTACTCAGCGAAGGTATGTTGAGACCCTTCTTGCCTCAAAAACTCCGTTTTCACTTTAACAAAATCATTAAGCAGAAGGAAGTTCATGCATCACCATCATATTGAACTTATATGGAATTAGGTTGATTGATTGAATCTTGTGAGTTCTGAACAACATACTTGAATGTGTTTGTGAAATTTCAGTATGTGTTGTTGTTGGTGTGGCTGCTGTTGGCAGGTCTCGCAGGAAACAAAGACAAGCCAATCTTAAAACTGGTAAGCAGTTTTCACTATGAAATTGAAGTTTGGTTTTTGGGGCTGTTTCATGGGCCAATTGCAGTATGCACCTTCTCCATCTCTTCACTCAAATATTGGCACAAACCCATTCTTGTTGCAATTTCTAGACTGGAGCTGAAAATTATGTCCAACGCTTGACATAACATGAGCATGCATATCTACCTTAGACAGTGACAAGAAGCACCCTACTTAGGGTATGACAAACGATGATTTTCTGACAAGGCCATTTTGTATTTCTTAGAGGGAGATGAGAACTCTGGAGTTGGTGCTGAGCAATCATCAATTCTTTCTTCACAATTGCAAGCACAAGTGAAACCTCCTTCACCACTGCCCCCAGATCACCCTTCCAACCATTCAAAAGAAAGTCTTCTGCACTCAGTTTACCAGGTCTTTCTGCAAGCCGGCAAGGCAGGCCTTACTGCACGAGAAGCTGCTTCTCGTGTTGTGGAGCAAAGCTTTCCTGGACTTCACCAAGGTGGAGTTACAGGCCGTGTGCAAGTGGGGAAGCTCTTACGCAGCTCTCCCTTCTTCATGGAACTTGAGGAGGGACGGTTTGCACTCTTCAGTGCTGTAATCCACAGCAATGAAGAAAACCTGGCCAAATCAGAGGCAGAACAACCACCTCCAAAGAAAATCAGAAAAAAGGGGACATGGGGGGCAGGAGGAGGCATGTCACCATTGCATAAAGTTGAGGTAGACGATGGTATGCCAGCGGACATAAAGATGGATGTAGACAAATCATGTGTGGAGAAAAAAACAATGGTGCAACAGAAGAAGAGTAAAAGAAAATTGATCCAGTTGACACAAGAAGGTGTTGTGGGGCTTGGAGAGCAGTGCAAGAGAAGTGATGGTAAATCTTGGCACTGTCCACTGCGTGCAAGGTTGGGTTATCAATTGTGCGATTATCACCTCGATAAATTACGCACCAAACTGCCTACTAATCCCCCAAAGAAGTCAAACCCCACTATTGTCAACAAACAGCAAAAGTCAATTAGGCCTACTGCAGATGATTCATGGCTGGTGCCCAAAAAGTCAGTATGGCAAGGCCATGATCACCATTTACTCGAAGCACTAGGCTGAAAAGTGAGGACTGCTTTCTCAGGTCCTGCCTCCATAGGAGGGCTGATTCTTTGTAGGGTTGTAGAGGAAACTCCCAATTTTTTTTTCAGGCTGCATGAATGTGTGCTTTCATCTAAGCAAAAGTAGACAATGCAACTTGTACAGCCATTTAGTTCCATGGTTCCATATTTGTCAATCAAAGTTTATCAATTGTAGCCATGTGTACAACAAAATCCAGCAATGGGCATGAAGATATTTGGACTCTTTACAAGTTGCTTCTTGAGTGTTGTTATGTAACCTCAAAAGGCCCGAGTCTTCCTTCCTATTGTGGCAGAAAGAAATTGTCTTCTGTGCAATTGTTTCCCCAAAAGTTTTTTGACCAGAATGTTACATACCCATGACCTTGTGGAGCTGATCAAGTTGACGTTGAGGAGCAAAACTCTTGTAAGCTTCATTCAGACAAAGAGAAATCTTTATAAGCAAAAATCTTCATTATGTGAGAACTTTGTTACCTTCTTGGGAAAAAAATCCAATACTGCGTAAAGCAAAGCTTTACAAATCACTGGATGTTGTACAATCCTAGAAACCTTAGAAGTGGGTTTGCAGGTCAGAAATACTGACTAAGTAGCAGGTCCTCTAGCAGATGAGGGAATATCAGTCCAGAGGTGCGATGAATGGAAGAATACCTCAAAATGGTGCAGGCAACTACAATGGAGCCTGAAAAGAAAGCAAGGAGAGAGGCAAGGTGCAAGCACCACTAACAAAGAAAAGTGTGAAAGCCAAGATTCAATCTGTGAAGCATCTCTCTCAAAGAGGCATCTCTCTCTCTCTCTCTCTCTCTCTCTAGTAAAAAGCATTGCTGGTGAGGAAGGGAATGATGGAGCTCATCCTTTTAGGGTTAGGGTTTAGGTTGCAAGTTACAACCCATATAACCTTCAAACCTCTGTCTCATTAGCAACCTACTAGTTACCACAAGGTACCACCCTGGGCTCTCATTGGCCCAATGATTCTGTAACCCTAGATGCGGCTTTGATGGTTATGTCTGGTAACCTGTGTGCTCTCACCGGTTACCTTGCAGTACCTTGGCGGCTTTCTATTCGGCATGGAATTTTTAATGCCTAGTTCCATGCAACTTTGTTACCCTAATTTTAGAAATGCTGGAATTTTCAGAAAAACATTTTTTTCTCAAAAAACATTTTTTTTGCAAAAGAAAATAGATAATCTTTTGGAATATTATGAGTATGATATTTTTTGAAATGGAGTCTTGAAAATTAATTAATTAGGGTAGACAAGGCCATCATCGATCGAATGTCTATGATCAAACATTTATTTATATTTTATTCATATGTGCTTCATTTTGAGTGATTCAAAATGTTATGGGAGCACTACATCCAACTCTAGAAATCATCTTTGAAGTGCAAAAGAAAAGGAGTAATGAAAAAATAATAAGAAGAAAAATAAGCTTTCCAACTTACAAAACATGTTTTTTTTTTCTTCTTCTCTTTGGACCTCTCCTACTTTCAAACCTCATAACTTTCTTATTTCTTATTCATTTTAGATCTAAAGTGCTATAGAAGTGTCACCTAAAGTTTTCCAAATGATCTTTGAACTCTAATACCAACATACAAGGAATTTTTTGCGTGTTTGGGAATTAGCTTTGGATCGACTTTGGTTATGTTTTGTGGTTTGTTTTTTTAGTTATGGACCCCATTAATTTTGGGGGGCCATAACATTCTCATTTTTAATCCATTTTCAACATTGTTAATGTGTTAGATGCGCCAAAAGGAGGGGTTCAAGCTTTGTTTGGACACTAGAAACAATGGAGCCCTCCCCTTGGATTCAACCTACTTTGAATGCTTAAATGTTTAATCACTAGCCGGTCTACCCTATTTTACAAACATGTGTTGAAGTCCAAGATCTCAGTTTAAAGAACTCTTATCCACATTTTGTCAAGAGGTAATGTCATTGACCAATGTTGTTTGATTGATAGGCTTATCAAGTAGATAGGCTAATGACCAAACACTTAAGCACTCATTAAACTTTTAATTTTTACATGTTGTTCCTTTGTGTCTAGCCTTCAAAGAGAACATGTAAAGATTTTGTCGATGCACCCATGTTTGTTTAGATTATTCAAATTTGTTGATAAATGTGGAAGATATGGCTTCCCAAAGTAGTAGGGCACCTTAACGTGGAGTAAATGGAAAGTCCAACATTGGCATGTGGACGACTTCTATTACCAAAATGTATGAAGGTGGAAATCATTCTACTTTTTAAATTTAACATTCACATCATTCACGTGGCCCAAATCTAATTTCAAAACGGGGTTGAGTGATCTATGGTGAAGAGGGGACAAATGGGTTCCATTCAATACCTAAAATCTTGTTGGGCAATGTGGGTTGGTGCCATCATCTTCATGATGGTGTTGATGTTGTTTTTGCATTGCTCTCCTTTTGTAATCATGTTTGTAATGTTGGTGTTTTGTTGCTCAAGTTTGTATGTATTTCCCCTTTGTTCAAGTTTGTTGTCCTTCCTTTTCAATTGTGTTCCCTTTTATCTTTGTGTTTGTTCCTTTTGTCTTTTGTTCATCTTGTTTTCCTCCCTTTTTACTTGTGCACATGGTCGTCTCCCTTCGATCATGTTCAAGGTGTTAAGCTATTGGTGTTCATGTGAGTACAAGTGTTTTTCTTAGTTTTGACTATGTTCAAGTTCGTGCCTTTTTAATTATGTTCATACTTGTTAATTATTGTGTTGTTAGTGTTGGTGTTCCTATTCATGATCTTTTTTGTTTTCACCATGTTCATTAATTGCTTGGTCTTCATTGAATTCATAGGCATGTTTGATAACCTCCTAATCTTCATTATGTTTAATTAACCTTCTGGTCATCACTATCTTTATAATCCTTTTGATTTCGAGTTCAAGGTCTTCCTTGTATTCGTCATGTGCATAATGCTCCTTTTCCTTCATTTCTTGGTATTCATGGTGTTCTTCTCATCTCCCTTCACCCTTCCCTTTCACTTTGTTAATCATCAAATTGTTAGAACTTGCCCTACAACTTGCATTGTGATTCTTTTGAACTTTTTCTAACTAGTTTTTTTAACTTTTAATGTGATGCCAAGGTTCACACCTATGTACCTTAGTGGATGAGCTTGTAAACTTATCTAAAAGTTACAATAACATATATTACATTAATATGAATTCTTCTTTTACTTGAATTTCAAAGCAACTTTGAATTATTTACTCAACCACAATCAATGAATCAACAACCCATATAGCCTCGTTTTTATCTCTTCCTTGAATTGCTTATGTTTTTTTCTTAAATCTACTATTTCCTTCTCCATGGTTTATATAAACAACGATTAGTCCAAAGGTTTGTTTACCCTCCAACTAACATGGTCTTGTTTTTTTTTTTATAAATATTTTAAACTATCTTATCCATTTTTGAATGTTGTTAAATGTGGGATTTGAAGCACTTCATATATGTAAAGATAAAAATGCATGCAATGTATGTAGAGGCAATGTGATCATGTATAATCGAAACATTGTTGTCCATAGTTCATTAGTCCAATGAAGCATTGTATCGATCATTATTTCAATTCATGTCCTTTTAACCCTAAACTCCAACAAATGAAAGGAGTGCATTCAAGTCTTTCGAGAATTATGCCCTTCTCCTTTTTATATAAGTTAACCATGAAATTAAGATATGTGTTAAGTCAAATATGCAATAAATGTATTTTTTTAGTGTTTTAATTTTTAAAATCCAATAAAAAAATTATAAAAGGTCTTTCCACATTAAATTCATGTTTATTGTTGATGTGTAAAATATGGGTGTGGATCTCAAGTTGCAATACATTATAGCATAATGAAATATGTAAAACCCAACTCTCTTTGTACTCCTTGTTATTCATAAGACCACAAACTGTTGTATTTAGTTCAATAGTGAAAAATCATTGTTGAACTTTGCATTGTAAACCTTGTTTATGCAATAAGTCCATATATCATCAAATCCATCTTTTAATTCCAGGTCTAATTTTGACTTTTCCACTTTATGTTTCAATATAGTTGCACTATAAATTTAAAATTTTAAGAAAGTTTGGAGTGAAGATCATTTAACACATTTGTTACTAGTGAAAACATGTTTTGAATAATTGAAAGAAGTGTAATCAAATTGTTTTTTTGTTTTTGCAAAGGACGATGATTTTTTTGATATGTTATATTAATGGTATCCTTAGGTTTTCATAATATCAACATGTGTGCAATTATTGATGTCAAAATGTTATCCATTGTTTATCATTTACCATCATGAAAAATCTTGTATTATGTAACCACTTTGTGACTACATGCAATTATCTATCATTTGCAATTATGTTTTATCATATCTACAACTATTCAACATACTTTTAAATTTGCTATTATTTTTGTGATTATGGTGCAATTAATAAATTGCACATCCTTTCATATTAACTAACTTCTTGGATTTTAATTTTAAATAGGCCTTTGTGTTCATTTAATCACAAAATTAGTTGTAATTTAGTTGATTATTATTGTGTGCATATACATTTAATGTACATTAAGGTATTTTTATTAAATTAAAAATATATTTAACTTGTATTCAATGTATATTAAACATATTTTAAGCACATTTAACATATTTAAGTGTATTTAGCTCATATTTCAAACATATTAAAATATTTAATTGGTATTCAAGGTATAGTGAACATATATTTGCTCATATTATCGGCATATTAGAATTAAATTTTGTCATTTTGGTTTTATATGATTTTTAAAAAAAGTATGATTAAATTATAATTATGAGGTCATATTAATATGATATAATCATCATATTAAAAAATATTAATTATAGGTGAATTATTACTATCAGTTAATTGATTAGTTAACATAAATTTATGAAATAATCAATATTATTTAATTAATTCATTAAAATTTAAATAGTACTAACCAATATATAATAATTGGTTACTTAGTTAGTTATTTCACAATTTTTAATTGATTAATTAAATCATAAATCATAGATTTATACAATAATTCACAATTATTGATGAATTATTAACATTAATTAAATTTTTACTTGATAGGAAAAATGAAATAATATTTATTTAATTGATAAATTTTAAATAATTTAATAATTAAATAACTTTATATTTATTAATTAATAATGAATTATATTTATTATTTATTAACTATTAATCTAAATTGATCAATTTAATTAATATAATTAATCACATGTAAAATAATCAGATAATTACCTATTTGGTTCTATAAGTTACAAAATTAAGAGCAAACACAAAGTATGTGGGATTAAAAAAATTATAAATGCAGCCCAATTTGCAATTAAGGTGTAACTAAAAAATTTAACCTATGTATTATATCCTTGTTTATCAATCTCACAAAATATATAAAATGATTTTTTTCTTTTTTTTCACATTAAAATACATGTCTCAATTTGGGATGAACTCAAAAAAGATTAATTCTAAAGGCATTTAACATAAAATAGAATAAAAATATTTACTTAACTACTTTTTAATTCACCTACCGTTATACCTTCTTACCTACTTGCTACCTAGGTAAGGAAGTAGGTAGGTAGGTAACCTAAATGGGTAGTTATGTCCTACATACCTTGTTTTATCTACTTATTTAATTAATTAATTAATTATTTTAATTTATGTTTTTTCCAAAGTTCAATTGATATGCCACATGACAATTGACAAGTGTGCCACATGTCACAATATGAGAGCATCTAAAATGAACAATCATAATAGAATATATATATGAAAATGCATAAATTATGGCATGTGGCAAAAATCAATTTTGCCACATGTATTAATATCAAAACATCCATAATGGATGATGGATATTAAAAAAAATTATTTTTAGTTTTCACTTTTTGGAAATGCACAAATTATGCCATGTGACAATGTGTGATTGGTTATTACAAAACTTGCACATTATGATAATTCGTTGCAAAAAATTATACAGTCAAAATATATGGTTAAACATATACCTCATCCATGTGCATTGTGTTGATGTCTTGCTTGATCATGATTTGCAACTAAATGTTCAGTGCAATTAAGCTTATGTAAATAATGGAATATTTAGTTGTTAAAAGTGATTTACAACTAATTTCTAGTTGCAAACCGAAACTAAAAATTAAGGTTTTTATACTAATGTGCCCATTCCAAGGTTTGTAAACCTCATGATATGTTAATATCATTGAAACTATGTATGTGTAAGCAATTTTTAATACACTTCCATGTTTTTTCCTCTTTAAGATTCTTTTCTATGATGAAGGTAATTAAGGCGATTGATTATCCTCAAATTGTCTTTTTTTCCCTATAAAATGGATGCATTAAAATACAAATCAAAGGGCAAACATTAACCCATATTTCAAGAACTACCATAGTACCTTTAACGTTTTGACATAAATTTTTTTAAAAAAAAATTGCCAAAATTTTGAAAAAATATTTATTATTTGTGCCAAATTTTTAATAAAATCAAAAGTTCAATTGTCAAGTTTTGAACCATAGACCTTTGATTACAATAACTTAAAATTGAGGCAATTTAGAGACATTATAATGTTCCATAACATTGACAAGACCATCTTTATTATTTTCTATAACCATTTCATGCTGAAAATTTCAAAATTAAAAAACCAAATGTTGAAGTTATGATTTCAAATTTAATTAATTATTCAACAATTTGTTGCCAAAATGGTAACTTGGTATTATGGTAGTATTTGAAGATCTTAAAGATATTGTTAATCTCCATCATGATCATGCAATATTTCGTACATGTCGCCAACTTTTGTCATTAAACAAGTGAGAGATTGAAATTATAGTGCAAGAAAAATTAAAAAATTATAGTTTAACGTGATTGACTTTGATGAGAATCTCAACACTCCAATTGACTGTAAAGTTGCAAGTTACAAACCATAGCTTTAACCTCAATAATAATCTATTAGTTAACACAAGGTACCACCCTTGGTTCTCATTCGCCAATTGATTATGTAACCTTTCACTTTTTGGATAAAAGTGTGATAGCCATTTTCTTCATGGATGAAAAAATGACATTTGATTAAACTCATTATGGTCAATTATATTTGGTAATTAACACCCTTTCGCTAATTACCTAATATTTTATGGTTTTCATGTGACATTTTAAGTTGTTTTATAATAACTCCAACAACATCATTAAAATGGTTTGTACAACACTTGTTCGATGAAGTTTCATGCCATAATGGTGTGAAAATGAAAATGTTCTTGCAAATGTGCATCAGATGACATGATTTCAAAAGCCTTGAAAATAAATTGTTTTTTGTTGGTTGACCAAAATGATTAACCAAATTTTGATTATTATCAATTGGCCCACATGTGGCATTTAAATGTTAATTCAATGTACAAAATTGGATAATTATTGTTCATGGGTGGAGGAGGGACAAACACTAATACTACCCTTGCATGTGGCAAATAGTGAAATCACTTTTGTTTCTAGTAAACCATAAACATTGTTATTTTTATAAGGCACAATGGATAGGTGTTCTTGAATCTACTTGACCTATATCCATTGTTCAAAATCCACATGCCCATTGTGCAAATCATGAAAACCATTGTATTATTATATGTGTTCATGGGTATATCTTATTACCATTGTATTTGTTTCCATGTCTGTTAAATTTTTTTGACTTGCCCAAATTTTCCAACCAAACACCTTACTTTGAAAACAATGGCTTATAATCAACACATTTCATAATTTTAGTTTTTCCATTTCATCATATTTTGACATTCACATTGGTGATGGCGCCAATTTAATATGGCATAATATTACCATGGCATTTTTAGAAATGTTGAATTACCCTTCCCCTCCCCCGCCTCCTTCCCCCTATACTCTACCATCAATATCCACAACACTTCCTTTCATTCCAACGAATGC
>Ga0116231_10013356_pt1 | contig 11575 bp, 9 predicted proteins | sample S1TSphgellanicum_2_FD_89695 | JGI IMG/M metagenome (GOLD analysis project Ga0116231, IMG submission 89695) | Host-associated microbial communities from peat moss isolated from Minnesota, USA - S1T2_Fd - Sphagnum magellanicum MG | ecosystem: Host-associated > Plants > Peat moss > Unclassified...
GCGCATGGGGCGCGCCGGCTGCAGGCCATGACGGAGAATTTGCGCGCCATCATCGCCATCGAATTATTGGCGGCGGCGCAAGGCTGCGACTTTCACCAACTGCCGTCGAGCACGATATTGGAAGCCGTGCGCGCGACGGTACGCGAAGTCGTTCCGTATCTGGACGAAGACCGGCACTTCGCGCCGGATATCGAGGCGGCGATCACGCTGGTCCGGTCGAATGCGCTGCCGTTGCAGAACCTGCCGGGTGTGGCATGAGTTTTCTAAAATGCCGCCAGGGGCAGACGCCGCTGATTCTGAGCATTCCCCATGCCGGCACGCAAATCCCGGATTGGTTGCAGCCCCGGCTTAGCTCGCTCTGGCTGGCGCGCAAGGATGCCGATTGGTGGCTGCCGGAACTATACGCATTCGCGGAGGTTTTGGATGTGACCATTTTGCGGACCGAGATTTCGCGCACGGTGATCGACGTCAATCGCGATCCGACCGGCGCGTCACTCTATCCTGGCCAGGCGACGACCGGGCTTTGCCCGCTCACCAGCTTCGACGGCGAGCCGCTTTATCTGCCGGGAAGCGAGCCGGATGATGCCGAGATCCAGCGCCGTCGGGCGGAATATTTTGAGCCGTACCATGCGGCGCTGACGGCGGAAATTGCCCGGCTGCAGGACCTTCACCCGATTGTAACTCTCTATGATTGCCATTCGATCCGCAGCCAAATCGGCACATTGTTCGATGGCGTGCTGCCGAATTTCAATATCGGCACCCATGGCGGCAAAGCGTGCGACGCGGCGCTTACCGCGCGCGTTGCGGCAATTTGCGCCGCCGATCCGAAATTCTCCTCTGTGGTCAACGGCCGATTTAAAGGCGGCTATATCACCCGCCATTATGGCGCCCCCGCTTCGGGCGTGAACGCCTTGCAAATGGAACTGGCCTGCCGCGGCTATATGGAAGAGCCGGAGATGCCGGGGCCGGACAACTGGCCGAGCCCGATCAGTCCATCCGCACCTGTTTTGCCTGTTTTGAAAACCATTATCGAAAGTCTTTTGCCATGAACCGCTTGGACAATGCCCGCCTCATTCATGCGCCGCACGGCGCGCTGCTTTCGGCCAAATCCTGGCAGACGGAGGCACCGTTACGCATGCTGATGAATAATCTTGACCCGATGGTGGCGGAGCGGCCGGAGGAGCTGGTGGTTTATGGCGGCATCGGCCGCGCCGCCCGGGATTGGAATTCCTACGACCGCATTGTGGAAACCCTGCGCCGGCTTGAAGGCGATGAGACCTTGCTGATCCAGTCGGGCAAACCGGTCGGGGTTTTTCGCACCCATTCGAATGCGCCGCGGGTGCTGCTGGCAAACTCCAACCTGGTCCCGCATTGGGCGACCTGGAAACATTTTCATGAGCTCGATCGTAAAGGGCTGATGATGTATGGGCAGATGACCGCCGGCTCCTGGATCTATATCGGCACCCAGGGGATTGTGCAGGGAACCTACGAGACTTTTGTCGAGATGGGCCGCCAGCATTATAATAATGATCTGTCCGGCAAATGGATTCTCACCGCCGGGCTGGGCGGCATGGGCGGCGCGCAGACTCTGGCCGCGACCATGGCCGGCGCCAGTTGCCTGGCCGTCGAATGTCAGGATAGCCGGATCGAGATGCGGCTGAAAACCCGCTATGTCGATGTTCGCGCGGACACGCTGGATGCGGCGCTGGCGATCATCCAGCGTTCGATTGCCGAGAAGAAGCCTGTGTCTGTCGGACTGCTCGGCAATATCGCCGAAGTGCTGCCCGAGCTGCTGCGGCGCGGCATTCGCCCGGACGCGCTGACCGACCAGACCTCCGCGCATGATCCGGTCAACGGCTATTTGCCAAAGGGCTGGAGTGTTGCGCAATGGCTGGAAAAACGTGAAAGCGACCCGAAGGCAGTCGAAACGGCGGCCCGCGCGTCGATGGCCGGCCATGTGCGCGACATGCTGCGTTTTTCGGAAATGGGGGTTCCCACCTTCGACTATGGCAACAACCTGCGGCAGATGGCGAAGGAAGAAGGGGTTGCGAACGCCTTCGATTTTCCGGGCTTCGTGCCAGCCTATATCCGTCCGCTTTTCTGCCGCGGAGTGGGTCCGTTTCGCTGGGCCGCACTCTCCGGCGATCCGGAGGATATCTACAAAACCGACGCCAAGGTGAAGGCGCTGATGCCGCATGACAAACATCTGCACCATTGGCTGGACATGGCGCGCGAGCGCATTGCCTTTCAGGGGCTGCCGGCGCGGATCTGCTGGGTTGGCTTGGGCGACCGGCACCGGCTGGGGCTCGCATTCAACGAGATGGTGGCCAGCGGTGAGCTCTCCGCACCGGTTGTGATCGGCCGTGATCATCTGGATTCCGGCTCTGTCGCCTCGCCCAATCGCGAGACGGAATCCATGCTGGACGGGTCGGATGCGGTCTCCGACTGGCCGCTGTTGAACGCATTGCTCAACTGTGCCTCCGGCGCCACCTGGGTTTCGCTGCACCATGGCGGCGGGGTGGGCATGGGCTTCTCGCAGCATTCGGGCATGGTGATCTGCGCCGACGGCACGCCGGAGGCGGCCCGACGCCTGGAAAACGTGCTTTGGAACGACCCGGCCACCGGGGTGATGCGCCATGCCGATGCGGGCTACGATATCGCGCGCGATTGCGCCCGCGCGTTCGGGCTGGACCTGCCGGGCATACTGGGCTGAGGCGCCTGCCGCCCATCAATCGCGCCCACATATTTTCAGGCAACCGGCAAGCCCGCAGGCGCGCTGAAAGTTGTGGAATCAGAATCCCGGGATAGGCGTGTCGTGGCGACCGTTGGGCATCGCTGCAAGTCCGGCGCGTTTACGGCCGGCAGCTCGGCCTCGCGCCATTGCCATTGCCCCGCCGGCGCGCGGTCGGCTGAATTGATTGCCGCTTGGTGGCCCGCAATATCATTCCGGGTGTGAAAAAGTGGAAGCACTGGCGTCCATTGGCCTTGGCCTGATACATCGCCATGTCGGCGGCTCGGAGCAGCGCCTGCGCCTCGGCGCCGTCTTCGGGAAACACGCCGATGCCGATGCTGGTGGTGATATGCAGCTCATGCCCCTCGATCATATGCGGCGCACCGACTGCCTGCAGAATGCGGCCTGCCAAGAGCGCGGCATCCGGGGCAACCCCGACCTCGCTGAGCAGCACCACGAATTCGTCGCCGCCCTGCCGGCAAACCGTGTCCGAGGCTCGCACGCAGCCGACCAGCCGCCGGGCGACGGATTTCAGCAGCAGATCGCCGGTCAGATGGCCCAACGTATCGTTGATCTGCTTGAACCCATCCAGGTCAAGGAACAGCACCGCGACCTTTTTGCCATGCCGCGGCGCCAGGGCAATGGCCTGGTCGATCCGGTCGGCGAGCAGCAGACGGTTCGGCAAACCGGTCAGTGCGTCATGATTGGCGCGATGGCTCAATTGCTGCGCGATCGCGCGCTGCGCGGTGACATCGCGGAAAACGATCACCTGACCCGCCGGCTCGCCGCCGCGGCCGCTGATCGGCGCAACGCAACCCTCAATGGGAATCAACGTGCCGTCAGCCGCCATCAGGTCGTAATTTTCCGGCAGCTTGCGCATGAAGGTCGGCCCGTCCGCGGTATCGGCGGCGTGCGACGCGCGGCAGGCATCGACCATGCGCCTGATTTCGTCGATCGGACGTCCGTCGCTGGCGGCTGTCCGCACGCCGAACAGCCGCGCCGCCATCGCGTTCGAGAACGTAACGTTGCCGTCACAATCGGTGCGGATGACCGCATCGCCGATCGATTGCAGGGTTACTTCCAGCAGCTCATGCTGGGCCGCCAGGGCGGCGGTGCTGCGCCGCGCGCGGTCGGTCTCGATGCGCAGTTTATCCTCGATCAGCTTGCGTTCGACCGCGTAACGCAGCGCCCGGTGCAGTCCGGCCGCGGTGATCCCGTCTTTCGGCAGATAATCCTGCGCCCCCTGCTGCAGCGACTGTCTGGCCAGCGCCTCGTCATCCAACCCGGTCAGCACCACCACCGGCACGCGCGGTGCGGCGTCCTGCACACGCCGGACGGCGCCGACGCCGTCCACGTCGGGCAGCCCGATATCCAGCACAATCACATCCACCGCGTCGCTGGCCAAAACCGCCTCCGCCTCGCGCATCGAGCGCACATGCAAGGCCTGCGTTGGCTTGGCCGGATAGTCGTTCAGCATTTCCAGCAGCAACCCTGCATCGGCGTCGCTGTCTTCAACCACCAGTAGTTTCAAATCTTGGCTCATGTCATTCATTGTCAGGGTCCGGAACTTGGCAATCTGGCCTTGGTCAACCAGAAGTCGTTGATGCTTTTCACCAGCGCTTCGAATGCATCGAACTGCAGCGGCTTGCTGAGATAGCAATTGGCCTGCAGCTGGTAGCTTTTCACAATATCGGACTCGGCGCTCGAAGTGCTGAGAATGATGGTGGGAATCACCTTGAGCACGTCATCCGCCTTGATCCGCGCCAGCACCTCGCTGCCACCCATGCCCGGCAGATTAAGGTCTAGCAGGATAATGTCCGGCCAATGCGCGGCGCCAACCGGTGCGATGCGCCGCAGATAGGCCATCGCCTGTTGGCCGTCCGGGACGACATCGAGGCAAATCGACGCGTTGACGCCGCGGAACGCCTCCTGGGTGAGGAGCACGTCCGCCGGGCTGTCCTCAACCAGCAGGACCCGCGGCCGGTCCGGCAAGGTGGCGAGCGCGTTCATGCGAGAGCCTCCCCCGCCGGCAGCGTGAAGCGGAAATCCGCCCCCTCGCCCGCCCCCGATTCAACCCAGATGGTGCCGCCATGCCGCTCCACGATTTTTTGGCAGATCGCTAGGCCGATTCCGGTGCCGGCGAATTCCTGCCGGCTGTGCAAGCGCTGAAACATGCCAAAAATCCTTTGAAAATGTTGCGGATCGATCCCGATCCCATGGTCGCGCACCGAGAACTGCCATCTTCCGTCCGGCGTATGCATGGCGGAGATATGCACGGCGGGCGGATCGGGACCGTGATACTTGATCGCATTGCCCACCAGGTTCTGGAATAATTGGGCCAACTGGCGCGGGTCGGCCAGCACGGTTGGCAGGCGATCATAGGTGATCAGCGCGCGACTTTCCTCAATCGCCGCGTGCAGCCGGTTCAGCGCCGCCTCCAGAGCTTCACCGGCGGCGGTCGGCGCCGGGGCAAACGTCTTCTCGCCGACCCGCGAATAGGCCAGCATGTCCTGGATCAGTTGTTGCATCCGGGTGGCGCCATCCACCGCGAATGCAATGAACTTATCGGCGTCCGCATCCAGCCTGCCCTGATAGCGCCGCCGCAAAAGCTGTGTGTAGCCGGCGATGATCCTCAGCGGCTCCTGCAGGTCATGCGAGGCGATGGAGGCAAACTGCTCGAGTTCCATGTTCGACCGGTTCAGCTCGTCGACCTTTTGCAGCAAGATCGCCTCGGCCTGCTTGCGCGCGGTGATATCGCGAATGGCCGCGGTCCGCAGTTGGCCGGCCTCGCCAGCGAGCGGGCCGACGATGATTTCGACCGGAAACTCACTGCCGTCCCGGCGGCGTCCGGTCCGCTCGAGCACCCGCGGCGCGGCCGGACCGCCACGCCCGGCATCATCCGGCAGGCCCTGGAGGCCCTCCCGGATGATGGTGCGCAGGCTCTGCCCGGTGAGCTGGGACTGGGCGAAGCCGAACTGAATCACCGCCTGCCGGTTCATCAAGAGAACGTCTTCCTGCTCGTTGATCATCACCATCACGTCGGGCGACGCCTCGAGCAGGCTGCGATACCTGGTCTCCATTTTTACCAGATGCCGCTCGGCGTTCTTGCGCACGCTGATATTGCGGATCGCCACGATCCTGATGCGAAGCTGGCTGCCCGGCAGCACGCTCATGGTCACTTCGGCCGGGAAATTTGTGCCATCCTGCCGCAACCCGGAGAGTTCAAAAACCTGGCCCGCGAGCGACGTCGCCGGCCGGTCTTCCGGGTAATCCGGCAGAATGCTCGTGACCGGGCGGCCGGCCAGGGCATCCAGCGGGTAGCCGAACTGCCGGGCCGCCATCGGATTGGCAAGCTGGATACCGCCCTGCGCATCAACGGCAATCGTCGCATCGGGCAACGCCGCCAGCAGGTCGGCATAGTGTCGGTCCGGCGCGGTCACCTGCGCGCGGTCCTGCAAATCGCGCCGCAGTTCGGCCAGTTCGCGCTGCGCCAGCTGCGCCAGTTCGGCGGTGACAAGCTGGCCCAGCTGACGCGCCAGCGCGAGGTCGGCCACTTCCCAAGGTGCGGCATGGCCGCTCACCATCTCCGCCCACGCCTTGAACGAGGCGCGCGGTGAAAGTGCGCTGGTCACCGGGTCGCGCGACACATGCGCCGCGGGATTGCCGCCCCATGTCACTGTCCGCCGAAGCTCGGGCCGGAAAAACAAAATGGCATCATCGGTTGCCGGGGTCAGCGGCAGCAACAGCGCCCCGCTGCCATGCTGCGCGCAGGCGGCCAGCGCCGGATGCCGCAGCGCGAGGTCGCCGCACGCATAAAGCGCGCCGCCCGCTTCGGCCTGCAGCACCGCCATGGCGTGCAAGGCGGCTTCCGGGCCCGGCGTGGTGCCGGCGAGCCGGAAATGCCCGCCGGCGCGGATCGCCGCGCCGCTGGCACCCGCCACGCCGAGCAGCCATGGCGAGGCCAGCGCCTCCGCCAGCGGCAGGCCCTGCGCCAGACGCGCCGCCACCTCGGCCAGCGCCGCCTCGCCCGCCGCCTGTCTGGCGGCGTTCTCGGCGCGGGCCAGGCTGACCAGCAGCAGCGAGACAAGCTGGCCGGTCATGCTTGCCACCGCACGCAATGCCGGACCGGCCACACGATTGCTGCCATGATGGCAGACCAGCATGCCCCATAGCTGGCCTTCAGTGACCAGCGCCACGGTCAGGCTCGCCACCGTGCCCATGTTGCGCATATAGGCGCGGTGCACCGGCGAGACGCTGCGCAGCGTGCTGAACGTCAGGTCCAGCGGCGCATCGCCGGCGGCCGCAATGTCCGTGCGCAGCGGCACCGGCGTGTAGCCCGCATCCGCCACCGCGCCGACCGGCTGGCGCAGAAATAATGCTCGCGCCTGGGCCGGAATGTCCGAGGCGGGATAATGCAGCCCGAGATAGGGGTCGAGCTCCGGTTCAAGCGCTTCGGCAATGACCTCGCCATGCCCCTCCACCGGATCGAAGCGGTAGGCCATCACGCGCTGATAGCCGGTGATCGCCCGCAGCCCGGCCACGGCCCAGGCGCAGAGTTCCAGCTGGCTGCCAGCGCCCTCCAGCCTGGCCAGCAGCGCCTGCGCGCCGAGCAGCGCCGCAACCTCGTCAACCGGTGCACCCGGCGTTTCGATATCGACACCCAGATATGGCCCCGACCTGAACCCGCGTAGCTGCAGCGCGCCATCTGGCCGGCGCAGCTGATAAAAGCTTCCGGCGCGCGCCGTTCCCGGCCCCGCCTGCCGCAGCCCGTCGCTCGCCTCGGCCCCGATGACCGCGGCCAGATCCTGGCCCAGCGCCGCCGCCGCCGGCACCCCCAGAAAGGCCGCGAGATTATCGCTCGCATGGGCGATCCGCCCATCCAGCCCGCTGGCCAAAAACGCGCCATGCGGCTGGATCGCACCAGGAATATGGATCGGCTCCTGGGCGCAGAGCAGCGCGTCAGCGGACGGCGCCGCGGACGCTGTCAAAACCTGCTCAATGTGCATCGGCAAGCGCTTCCGGCACCTGCCGAGCGATCAGCGGCGCAGGCCACGGCCGACGGACGGTACAGCAACATTATGGTTTCCTAAAGGGATGGGCTGAGACCCCGGCGTCATCCCTACGCCGAAGTGGCAAACAAAGGCTTAACTTCAGGGTGCTCGTCAGAGTGCGGCTGAGCGGGCCGCGCCGGCCCAATGGGATCAGCCCGTCGGCATCGTGCGTCGACTCGGAAATGTTCTACGTTTAAGCTCGGTGCCGAAATGGGAGAGCAAAATGGCCCGGATCTGTATTCTGCTGGCGATGATCATAGCCTTACTTGGTTGCCCCCCGGCCATGGCTGACGGAGGGTTCACGCAACTGGCGAAGGAGAATTACTGGGTTGCCCTATCTCATTCCAGTTCTGCAACGGCTCCGGTCGATGCCTGTATCGCGGGCGAACCTGCTTTGGGCGATTTCGGCTTTTATCTGCTGACCAACGCGGCCGGCGGCGCCATCATCAAAATATCCAACGAGTCGTGGTCGCTGACCCCAAACGTTACCGGAACAATCAAGCTTGCCGTCAACGGCAACAACTACGCGTTGCCCATTACCTCCAACACCGCGGACGCGATAAACGCGCAACTTACCCCCATTCAATTCATCATGATCGTCGGCGATCTGGAAGCCAGCACGTCGATGACGCTGACGGTTGCGAACCTCCCCACGGATACCGAGCCGCTGGATGGCAGCAAGGACGTGCTGGCGGCGTTTATGAAATGTAACGAGGGGATGAACCCGCAGAGCAATCCAGGCGGGTGAGTACGTCATGCGATTGCTGTTGGCCTTGATTTTGCCGTGGCTGCAATTTTTCACCATCGGCCGGCCATTTGCCGGGCTGTTCTGCCTGATCCTGCAGCTGACGCTGATCGGCTGGATACCGGCGGCAATCTGGTCGGTTTATGCTCTCAGTCAGTATGAGACCGACAAGAAGATTGCCCGGTTAATGCAAGGCAGAAACCCTCGATAGTTAGCCCATTATGCATCGGCATCCCCGGCTGCCGGCGCATCGCCGCGCCGCCCAGCCGAGGAACTGCCCGGGGTTCAGCCGAAGAAGGCTTGGCCGCCGTCGACCGGGATGACAGTGCCGGAGACGTATTTGGACCCTGGGCCTGCCAGGAACAAAGCGACCGCGCCTATATCGTGTTCGCAATCGCCGACCCGGCCGAGCGGGATGGTCTTGAAGAATTCCTTGGCTTCCGCCGGGTTGCCTTCAATCCAGCCTTTCAGGCCCGGCGATAGCGCATGCGGGGCGATGGTGTTGACGCGAATATTATCCTTGCCCCATTCCGAGGCGGCGGCCCGGCTCAGCGCTTCGACCGCGCGTTTGGAGGCGGCGTAAAAGCCGTAATTGGCGGCGTCCCAGCGGCGGGTGGCCGAGGTCGAGAGGTTGATGATTGCGCCTTCGCCGGCTGCCTTCAAATGCGGATAGCATTCTTTCATATAGCGGAAGGTCGATAACGCGCTGCCATGCATCGCGCGGTCGAAATCCTCGTCGGTCAGGGACAGCAGGGGGCCAAGGGCGATGCCGTAGGCGTTGTTCACCAGGATATCGAGGCGGCCGAATTTCTCGACGGTGGTGGCGATCGATTGGGTGATCGCGGCGCCGTCATGGACATCGGCGATGATGGCTAATGCGGTGCCGCCAAAGCTTTCGATTTCGCCGCAGGTTTCCTGCAGCTTGGATAAGGTTCTGCCGATCGCGGCGATTTTGGCGCCCTCGCGCGCCATTGCGAACGCGATGCCCTGCCCTACGCCCTGGCCGGCGCCGGTGATGAGCGCGACTTTACCGTCGAGAATTCCCATGATGTTTCCTCTTTTCTAATCGATTGCGTAGAATGCTTTACTGGATATCGCGCGATTGTAGCATTCGGGCGCGATCCGTAAAGGCGAGCGCCAAAGCTGTTCGAATTGCGTCAACGCGCCTTGCCTTAATCCTTGCCGAGCCCGATGAAGCGGCGCCGGGCAGCTTCCGAGCCGGCCTTGAACATCGCCGCGTCGCGCTGCTGTACCAGCGCCATCGCCGCGCGGGCTCGCGTCACTGCCGGCCGCGCCTCGATTGTCTCGCGCCAGCGCTGGATGTGCGGGAAATCCGCCCGCGGCAACTGCTGACGCTCGAAATAATCGGTCCAAGGCAACGTCGCCATGTCAGCGATCGAATAATCCGGGCCGGCCAGATTGGCGCTCTCCGCCAGCCGCCGGTCCAGCAGGGTGTAAATGCGCATCGCCTCGCGCGAATAGCGGCCGATGGAATAATCCTCGCCCGCCGGCGCGTAGGTTCGGAAATGATTGAGCTGGCCCAGCATCGGCCCGACGGTTGCGACCTGCAGCGTCAGCCATTTGATGACCGCGTATCGCGCCGCACCCGCCGGCGGCAGAAACCTGCCTTCGACCTCCGCCAGATATTGCAAGATCGCGCCGGATTCGAAAATCGGCTGACTGTCCGCACCGCGCGCGTCAACCAATACCGGCACCTTCGCATTGGGATTGAGCGCCAGAAAATCCGGCTGGAATTGTCCTTCGGAAAACAAGTCGACATGCACAAACTCATAGCCGAGCCCGAACTCTTCCAGCGCAATCATGATCTTGAGGACGTTCGGGCTACTCATGCCATAAAGTTTTATCATGGTATTACTTTCAGTTTTTGTGCCGCACGTCCCGATGACTGCGCGGCCGCGAAGTCTGAACCGGGCCGCAAAGAATACTTCAAAAAGCGGCCGCTTGCTTAAATCACAACGCGCCTGCCGGCCAACGGCCCCAGCATCCCGGCCATCAATTCCTCCCGATAGCGCGCCTGCGCGAGCAGCCCGTGCAGCACCGGCGCCATCGCCGCCGGTCCCTGCGCCATGACGGCGGCATAATCGGGCGGCGGCGGAGATGCCGGCGCCGGCTGGGACTCCACCACCTTGGCGATATAGCCGACCAGCGCCTGCGCCCCGTCCAGACGGTAGCGGGTATAGGCGTCGGTCAATGCCGGCCGGATCACGTCGCCCAGCATCGCGGCCAGATAATTCAGCTCGAACCCAATGGCCGGCGGCGCGCCTCTGGCTTGGGATGTATCGTCCACCGCAATGCCTTCCGCCGCCGCAATCAGCATCAGGATGGAGATTTGCGACAGCCGGAAATAGGCGCTGGTGAGCCCGTAATCCAGCGCCGTCGTCCGGCTCTCCAGCGCCAGTTCGATCGGCACGCTGAACCGGGTCATCAGCAGCACCGTCGCGTATAGCAGTTCCGCGCGCAGGACTTTCTCACCGCTCGCCGCCTCGTATAATTCTATCAGCCGGCCGGTATCCATCATCGGCTGGATCATGGAGCGCGCCAGCACGCAGCCCAGATCCTCGAGCGGATGCCCCAGATGCGCCATTTCCCAGTCCACCAGACCGGTGACACCTCCGGCGTCGAACAGGAAATTCCCCGGCCCGGCATCGCCCTGCACCAGCACCGCCGGGCGGTCGCCGGCCGGTAGCCGCGCATTCAGCCAGGCCAGCGCGAACAGCGTCACCGCGTCCGGCGACGCGATGCCGGCCAGCAATTTCTCTTTCCAAGCAGCGATATCCGCCTGCATCGCCTGCAGCGCGGTCCGGCCCGGCGGGATTTCACTAAACCGCATCGCCGCAAGGTCCACATGGTGCACCTCGACCAGTGCGGCCACAAAATCCGCCTCCACCCGGGCGCGCCAGGCGGTATCCTCGCCGAGCTCGGCATAGGCCGCGTGTCCGGGCAGGCATTTCATCGCCATCGCCTGCCACTCGGCGCTGAAGCCCAGCACCACCGGGGTGCGCACCGGCAGTTCATTCAGGGCGCAGA
>Ga0116231_10013360_pt1 | contig 11574 bp, 9 predicted proteins | sample S1TSphgellanicum_2_FD_89695 | JGI IMG/M metagenome (GOLD analysis project Ga0116231, IMG submission 89695) | Host-associated microbial communities from peat moss isolated from Minnesota, USA - S1T2_Fd - Sphagnum magellanicum MG | ecosystem: Host-associated > Plants > Peat moss > Unclassified...
GATCTCATCCGAAACGCTCAACTCGTTCGCGTAATCGGTCGCGGCAACCCAGAGCCGCACGACATCGGCCCCGAGTGAGTTCGTGAGCTTCTGCGGCGCGAGGATGTTGCCGATCGACTTCGACATCTTGCGGCCCTTCTCGTCGACCGTGAAACCGTGCGTGAGGACGGCGCGATACGGCGCACGTCCGTGCATGGCCACCGAAGTCAGCAAGGAGCTGTGAAACCAGCCGCGGTGCTGGTCCGACCCCTCGAGATAGAGATCGGCCGGCGAGCTCATCTCAGGCCGCGCCGCCGCGACGCTGTGATGCGCGACGCCCGAATCGAACCAGACGTCGAGCACGTCGTTCGACTTGTCATAGTTTTCGGCGTCCGACCCGAGCAATTCGGCCGGATCGAGATCGAACCAGGCATCGATGCCGTGCTGCTCGACGCGTTCGGCGACCTGGGCGATGAGTTCCTGGGTACGCGGGTGCAGCTCGCCGGTTTCCTTGTTCACGAACAGCGGGATCGGCACGCCCCAAGTGCGCTGCCGCGATACGCACCAATCCGGGCGACCCGCGATCATGCCGGAAATCCGCTGCTCGCCCCAACCCGGCATCCAGTCGACGTGCGTGATCGCTTCGAGCGCGCCTTTGCGCAGACCCGCCTGATCCATGCTGATGAACCACTGCGGCGTCGCCCGGAAAATCACGGGTGTCTTATGACGCCAGCAATGCGGATACGCATGATGATAAGGCTCGTCCTTGAGGAGCATGCCGCCCTCGGCGAGCACCGAAATCACGTGGGCGTTCGCATCGAACACCTGTTCGCCCGCGAACAGCGGCGTCGTCGGCAAGAAGCGCCCGTCGCCGCCGACCGGGTTTTCGGTTTCGAGGCCGTACTTGCGCCCAACGACGTAGTCCTCGAGACCATGTCCGGGTGCCGTGTGCACGGCACCGGTACCGGCATCGAGCGTGACGTGATCGCCGAGCACGGTCGGCACGACGCGGTCGTAGAACGGGTGCCGGAGCTGCAGCATCTCGAGCGCCGCGCCCTTGACGGTCGCGATGACGTCCCAACTCACGACGCCGATGAGCCCCATGACCGCGTCGATGCGCTCGGCCGCGAGCACGAGCCGCTCCCGGCCGTCGCCGAGATTGAACTCGAGCAACGCGTAATCGAACTGGGGATGCACGGCGACCGCGCGATTCGCGGGCAGCGTCCACGGCGTCGTCGTCCAGATCGCGACCGAGACGGGAATGTCCTCGAACGCCTCCGGGGGCTCCGTGAGATGAAAGCGCTGCGCGACGTCGCTGACGTCCACGACGGGAAAGCGCACATAGATGCTCGGCGAGGTTTGGTCCTCATACTCGACTTCGGCCTCGGCGAGCGCGGACCGGCAGTTCAAGCACCAATGCACGGGCTTGTAGCCCTTGTAGAGATGCCCGTTCCGGATGATCGTCGCGAAGGCGCGCAACTGTTCGGCCTCGTAGCGCGGTTGCATCGTCAGGTACGGATGTTCCCAATCGCCGAGGATGCCGAGGCGCTTGAAATCGAGGCGCTGTGCGTTCACCTGCGCGAGCGCGTATTCGCGGCACGCGGCGCGAAACGCTTTTGCATCGAGCTTGTGCCCAACGCGACCGTAGATCTTCTCGACCTGCATCTCGATCGGCAGCCCGTGGCAATCCCAGCCCGGAATGTACGGCGCATCGTAGCCGTCCAGTCCTTGCGACTTGATGATGATGTCCTTCAGGATCTTGTTGAGCGCGTGGCCCAGGTGGATCGCGCCATTGGCATAAGGCGGCCCGTCGACGAGCACGAACGCGGGACGCCCCTTGGCGTTGTCGCGGATCTTGCCGTACAAACCGCTCGCCTCCCATTCGCTGAGCATCTTCGGCTCGCGATTGGCAAGGTCCGCCTTCATCGGGAAGCCGGTATTCGGCAAATTGATCGTTGCTTTATAGTCGGTCACAACCCACCTTACATCAAGACAGTGCGGGCACGCGCGGCATCGTGGTGCATTTGCGCCACCATCGCATCGAGGGAATCGAACTTGATCTCGTCGCGCAGCTTCGCGACGAACTCGACCTCGATGCCCCGGCCATACAAGTCACCCGCGAAATCGAACAAATGCACCTCGAGCAGGGGCTCGACGCCGTTCACGGTCGGGCGCGTGCCGAGACTCGCGACGCCCGGCAGCGGGCGCGCCTCGATGCCGTGCGCGCGAACCGCGAGAATCCCCTTGAGCGGCGGTTTGCGCCGCCGCCCGATGCGCAAATTGGCGGTCGGAAAGCCGAGCGTCCGCCCGAGCTCATTGCCGTGCACGACGCGGCCCTGCATGCGGTAAGGCCGTCCGAGCAAGGTCGCGGCACCTTGGAAATGACCATGCTCGAGACGCTCGCGCACGGCCGTGCTGCTCACGCGCACGCCATCGATGCTGAACGGCGCAATCTGCTCCACGGAGAAGCCGTGCGTACGGCCTTCGGCGCGCAAGCTTTCGATGTCGCCGGCAGCCTCGCAGCCGTAGCGAAAATCATGGCCGACCACGATGTGGCGCGCCCCCAAGCCCGCGACGAGCAGCTCGGAGACGAATTGCTGGGGGATCATGGCGCGCATGCGCTCGTCGAAATTGAGCGTGACGAGCCGGTCGACCCCCTGCGCCGCGAGCGCGACGAACTTTTCGCGCCAGCGCGTGAGCCGCGGCGGCGCGCAATCGGGGTCGATGAATTCCTTGGAACTCGGCTCGAACACGAGCACGGTCGCGGCACAGCCAAACTCCGCGGCACGGCTCCTGAGCAGTGCAATCATCTGCTGATGGCCAAGATGCACGCCGTCGTAATTGCCGACGGTCAGCACACAGCCGCGATGCCGCTCTGCGATGTTGTGGAGGCCGCGAACGAGTTCCATGTTGTTTGACACTATACCAAGCCCTTGCGGCCGCAGTCGCGCCAGGACATTGACAAGGCTGGGGCCGCACCCCAAAATAAGCGGCTCTTTTGGCTGATCCTGCAAGTCGTCGGCCAAAGTACTATTTCTAGGAGTTCGCGCTTGGCCAATACGAAATCTGCGGAGAAGGCGGCACGTCAGTCGGCCGTGCACCGCGTGCGCAATGACGCGCTGACGTCGCAGCTGCGTAGCGCGATCCGCAAAGCGACGCTGGCGCTCAAGGCCGGCAAACAGGACGACGCTCTCGCGGCCCTGAACTCCGCGACTCCGGTCATCGACAGCATGGTCAACAAGGGCATCATTCATCGCAACAAGGCTGCCCGCCACAAGAGCCGTCTGACCAAACAAGTCCGCGCGCTCGCCGCCGCGAAGTAAAACCCTTCAATCGGCCTGTGCGCCCTCGGTCGCGAGGGCCTCTGAGGCAGTCCCGGAATCCACGGTCCTCGCTTTCGTACTCCGCGGATGCTCCTCGAGGTAGCGCATGACCGCCTGCTTGAGTTCCTCGGTACCGGCGCCCGTAGCTCCCGAAATCTTGAATACCGGACCTTTCCACCGGAGTCGGCGCACGATGTCCTTCGTCCGTCGGTCCACTTCGGCGGGTTCCAGCAAATCGGTCTTGTTGATGAGCAGCCACCGCTCCTTCCCGGCGAGGTCCGCTGCGAATTTCTTCAGTTCCGCGACGATCGTGCGAGCGTCCTTGACGGGGTCGGCCGCCGGGTCGACGGGAGCGATGTCGATCAAATGCAGTAAGACGCGCGTACGCTGCAGGTGCTTCAAGAATCGGATCCCGAGCCCCGCGCCGTCGGCCGCGCCCTCGATCAGACCGGGGATGTCGGCCATCACGAAACTGCGCCCGGGGCCCGCGGTCACGACGCCCAGATTCGGGTGCAGCGTCGTGAACGGGTAATCGGCGACCTTCGGACGCGCCGCGGAAACCGCGCGAATCAACGTGGACTTGCCCGCGTTCGGCAGGCCGAGCAGGCCGACGTCGGCGATGAGCTTCAGCTCGAGGGAGAGCTCGCGCTTCTCGCCGGGCAGACCTAAACCGGCTTTGCGTGGCGTGCGATTGGTGCTCGATTTGAAGCGGGTGTTGCCCCATCCGCCCTTGCCGCCCTTGGCGACGAGCAGAGTCTGCCCCTCGACGGTCAAGTCACCGAGCTGTTCACCGGTGTCGACATCGCCGACCACGGTCCCCACGGGCACGCGCACATAAGTGTCGTCACCCCCATGCCCCGTGCAATCGTTGCCGCTGCCGCCCTCGCCGTTCTGACCGCGATACGTGCGCGAGATGCGAAAGTCGGCGAGCGTATTCATGCCCTCGACGGCTTGCAGGTAGACGCTGCCGCCCAAACCACCGTCACCGCCGTCCGGGCCGCCGAACGGCACGAACTTCTCACGGCGAAAACTCACGCAGCCGCGGCCGCCGTTGCCGGCCTGCACTTTGAGCTTGGCTTCGTCGATGAACTTCATGGTGTGAGCTCAAAAATCAAAAAGGGGCCAGGTACGGAATGCCCTGCCCCCTTTCATTCGATCCGCAAGTGCCGAAGGACCTCAGCCTTCGGACCGCTGCGTCGAACCTACTTCGAAACGACGTTGACGTACGTGCGCTGCTCCGGCCCTTTGACCGTGAACAGCACGACGCCGTGAGACTTCGCAAACAAGGTATGGTCCGTGCCGATGCCGACATTCACGCCGGGACGATAAACGGTCCCGCGCTGCCGGATTAGGATATTGCCCGCGAGCACTTCCTCACCGCCGAACTTCTTGACGCCCAAGCGCTTGGAATGGGAGTCACGGCCGTTGCGGGTACTACCGCCTGCTTTTTTGTGTGCCATGCTTCAGATCTCCTCGAAGAACCTTACGCCACGATCGACGTGATCTTCACGTCGGTGTACGGCTGACGATGCGTCTTTTCACGCTTGTAGTGCTTACGGCGACGGAATTTGACGATCCGCACCTTGTCGCCCTTACCGTGACTCTCGACCGTCGCGACGACCTTCGCGCTGCCGACATACGGAGCGCCGATCGTGACCTCGGAACCCGCGCCGACGAGCAGCACGGTGTTGAATTCGACGCTCGCGCCGGCCGCGGCATCGAGCTTCTCGATGCGAACGACGGCACCTTCTTGAACGCGGTATTGTTTACCGCCCGTGGCAATCACGGCATACATGTAACGACTCCAGCTGATGGCCGCCCGGGGGGCCGCAAAAGAGCCCGGAATTGTACGGCGGAGCCGCCTCGAGGTCAATTTTCCCGGTTTCGCGGGCGCTTGCGGTCCGAATTGGCGCAACCACCACGCAACCGTCGGTCATTGGGGAGCGACCAGCCCGGCGGGCAGCCCAGCGCATTCTTAGGTACCATGGAGTATTGGTTTGAGTGCTTCATGACAATAGAAACGATTCGCGAGTTGGTTGCAGGAGATTTTGAGGCCGTCAACCGGGTCGTCAAAGATCGATTGCACAGCCAAGTCGCGCTCGTCGACCAGGTCGCCACCTATATCATTCACTCGGGCGGCAAACGGCTGCGGCCCCTGATGCTGCTGCTCGCCGCCCGCGCTTGCGGCTATACCGGGACGCGCCACATCGAAGGCGCCGCGATCATCGAATTCATCCATACGGCAACGCTGTTGCACGACGACGTCGTCGACGGCTCCTCGCTGCGGCGCGGACGCGAGACCGCCAATGAGGTGTTCGGTAATGCGACGAGCGTACTCGTCGGCGACTTTTTGTATTCGCGCGCGTTTCAAATGATGGTCACGCTGAACCGCATGCCGGTGATGGCGATCATGGGCGAAGCCACCAACGCGATCGCCGAAGGCGAGGTGCTACAACTCATGACCGCGCGCGATCCCGACACCACGGAAACGCGCTATCTGGACGTCATCCATCGCAAGACCGCGCGGCTTTTCGAGGCCGCCGCGCAAGTGGGTGCCGTCATCAGCGATGCACCGCCGCCGATCGAAGACGCCCTCGCCCGCTACGGCAATCACATCGGTACGGCGTTCCAGCTCATCGACGACGCGCTCGATTACCAGGCTGACGAAAGCAGCTTGGGGAAGCACTTGGGCGATGACCTGGCGGAGGGGAAACCCACTCTCCCGTTGATTTATGCACTGCAGCATGGGAATGACGACCAGCGGGCCATGATCCGCCATGCCATCGAACACGGCGGCCTCGAGCGCCTCGATGAGATCACCAAGGCCGTTGCAAGCCTCGGGGGCCTTGCGTACACTTCGCGCCTCGCTCAAAGCGAGGCCGAACAGGCGCTTGCGGCCCTGGCGCCACTCCCCGAAAGCAGTTTCAAAGAGGGCTTGAGCGAACTCGCCAGGTTCGCTGTTGCGCGCAAGAACTGATCAGTCCATCGATTTCGGGGTGTAGCTCAGCCTGGTAGAGCACTACGTTCGGGACGTAGGAGTCGCAGGTTCAAATCCTGTCACCCCGACCATTAAATCTGGGGGTCCGTTCCGGACTCATGGGTAACGGTTCATACCGGACACATAGGTAACACTTTAGCACCGAAGGGATTGGGGGCGCATTCGACCCGGCCGGACTCGTGGTCGATGGTCCGCCCACCCGAGAAGCGCTTTTTAGGTGCTCTTGAGAGCATTATAAGAGCCTTAAAGTACCCTCAAGAGCACATATCTTGAATCTACAATCTGATTAATATATGCTCTTAAGAGCATCTTATACTCCTTAATAAGCTCTTGAGAGACCGTGGTCGCCCGAAATCAGCTCCTAGACGCCCCGCCCTACCCCGTCGAACAGGCGCTCACCCGCCTGGGCCAGCGCCTGCGCACGGCTCGAGTGCGGCGAAATTTCACGATTCAGGAAGTGGCCGACAAGATCGGCACCGGACCGCGCGCGATCAGGGATGCCGAGAAGGGCAAGGCGTCCACAGGCATCGGGGTCTACGTCGCCCTGCTCTGGGTCTATGACCTTCTGTCGCCCTTCAAAGAGGTAGCGAATCCGGCCCTGGATGAACATGGCTTAACGCTCGCCGCCGCCAAGGAGAACACCCGCGCACGCAAAGGCGCGGGCCTCGACAATGATTTCTAAAGACTCCTCCGCCGAGTGCTACGTGTACATCACGTTGCCGGGAGAGACATCCTCCGTCACCGCGGGCCGATTCGTGCTCGAGAAAACCGCGCAGGCCCAAGCCCTCGGGCGGTTTGTCTACGGGCGCTCGTACTTGAAGAACCCGGACGCGGTGGAGTTCGATCCCATCGAGCTCAAACTCTCAACCCGAACGTACCAAACCACCCAGTTGAACGGCGTCTTCGGCGCGCTCCGAGATGCGGGACCGGACTACTGGGGCCGCCGTGTCATTGAAAAGCACGCAGGTCGAGCCCAACTGGGTGAACTCGATTACCTGCTCGAATCACCGGACGACCGCGCCGGCGCGCTCGGCTTCGGGCGCCACCAGAGCCCGCCCGCCCCGCTGCGAAAATTCAACCAGGCGATCGATCTCGAAAAACTCCAATCCCTCGCCGCGGCGCTCATCAAGGATGAGATCCCGAGCGACCCACAAGCGCAGCAGGTTCAAGACCTGATGCTGCTCGGCACCTCGATGGGTGGCGCACGACCGAAGGCCGTGGTGCAGGACGGGGAAGGTCTCTGGATCGCCAAATTCAACCGCGACGATGATCGCTGGAACAATACGCGCGTCGAGCACGCGATGCTGCGCTTGGCCCGCGAATGTGGACTTCACACTGCCGAAAGTCGGATTGAGACGGTTGGGACTAAGGATGTGCTCCTCGTCAGACGCTTCGACCGGGAGAGAGCGGCTAAAGGTTACACACGCGCCCGCATGGTGAGCGGCCTCACTCTGCTGCACGCGGATGAAGCACCGCAAGGGAGACAAAATTGGTCGTACCTACTGTTGGTCGAGGAGCTGCGGCGGGTGGTCGCGGATGCGAAAAGCGATGCCCGAGAACTGTTCCGCCGCATCTGCTTCAACGCGCTCATCTCGAATCTCGATGATCATCCTCGCAATCACGCGATCCTCGCGAAGGAGCGAGAGTGGAAGCTCTCTCCTGCCTACGATCTCACCCCCTCGGTGCCGGTGAGCATTGAGCACCGCGATCTGGCCATGGAGTGCGGCGATCAGGGCCGCTATGCCAACACCAAGAACATTCTGTCGCAACATGCGCGCTTTCTGTTGAGTGAGGAGGAAGCGCAGAGGATCGTGAACGACATGAAAGCGCAAGTGCAGGCGAGCTGGTATGAGACCTTGCGCGCAAGTGGGGTTACTGAAAATGATGCCGAAGCGATTCGCGGCGCCTTCGTCTACCCCGGCTTCTCGTGGTAGGACGCCACGAGCAAGCCGGGCCTCCGAACGACGCCTGCGCCTGGGCGTAGGCCCCGAGGGCAGGAGCGCCACTCTGGACAACGCATTTGCAGGTCGGGAGAGATTTACGTTGGCGACAGACACCGCCGCTCAGAGCATCTTGCTTGAAGTCACTGGTTGTTTGCGACGACGGCCGAATTACTTTGCCGATGCGTGCGCGTGTACGCCGGATCATTCGCATCCAAGCATGAAAAGACCACGTCGTACTGTCGGACGGAGACTCGATGGCTGCCCGAATCCGCCGCGCGCTGATACACGAGATGCTTGCCGAGCTTGTCGCAATAGTCGTTGGCGGCTATCAGCGTGTTGATGTTGGTCGTGGCCTGCGTCGTGGAACCGACCCGGGTCAGACCGAGTCGATAGGTGCCGTTGCCGATCGGGACGACTCCGGAGGCTGTCGTGCTGCACCCGCAGATCGCCGCAGCCGTCAGGAATCCAACCAGTCCGAGTGAGCCGGAGTACCTGCCCATTGCCTGTTCCATTCGTAGTACCGCCCGTCAGCCTGACACAGGGCGTACGGCAAGACTGTGAGTTACTGCGCAGGTGCGCACGAGCGGTCGAAGACGCCCCCGTTCGCCTGAAACGGGGGGCTCACTTCCCATAACGCGCAACCGGAACTCAAGCCACTGAATTCAGCGCCGATACCGTGACACGGGCTCTCATTGCCCACGGCTCTGGACGCAGATCAGGCCATGCAAAACGGAATGACGTGGGGGCTTCTGGCACGCGGCGTACGGCGCTTGAGAAACGCACTGCGCGCGCCGTTCTCGCACCGGGCGCAAGCCTCGCCGCGATCCTCTCCGCCGGCCTCGCCGCAGACACCGCAGCACACGGATGCCCTCACCGTTGCCGCGCGCGAGCACGAGGCGGACCTCGCACGCGCGACCGCCTTCCTCGAATTCGCGCAAGCAGCCGGCGGCTTCGGGTTGTTCGATCTCGACCTGCTTTCGGGCCGCATGACTGGGACCTCGGTCTTCTTTGAATTGATCGGCATCCCGGGTGGCGATTTGACGCTGACTCAGCACGAATGGTTGTCGACGATCCATCCCGAGGATTTCGAGAGCTTCGTCGAGCAGTTCGCCGCGGCCGTGTATCAGAGTGGCCACTACGAAGTCGAATACCGCACGCTCCTGCGAGACGGCACGGTGCGTTGGCTAGCCGGTCGCGGCCGCGTGCTCATCGAGTCGGCCGCCGCGCCGAGCCGCTTGGTCGGCACGATCACCGATATCACGGAGCGCAAGAATCTCGAGGAGCGACTGCGCGACACGACCAACTCGCTGAACATGGCGCAAACGGCGGCCGGCGTCGCGACCTTCGACCTGAACTTCGTCGAGGATCGTTTCTTCGCGACCGAGAACTACTACGACATGCTGCGGATCCCTCGGGCGACGCCGCTCAGCGACATGGAGACGCAGTTCGTCAACATCCATCCCGACGATGTGCAGCGGATCCGCCGAGCGCCCTACGAGACGAGCGACGAGAATCCGACTTATCGTTGCGAATACCGCATCGTGCTCGCGGAGGGCGGCATCCGCTGGATCGGCGAACGCGGCACGGTTACGCGCAGCCTCAGCGGCGACCGGATTCGCATCGTCGGCGTCATGGTCGACATGACCGATGCCAAGACCACGGCCGCCGCGCTCGAGGCGGCGGAGCAGCGCCTGCAGCGTGCCGTGCGCGGCACCCAGGACGGCCTCTGGGAGATCGATCTGGGCTCCGGCAAGACTTGGTACGGCCCGCGTTGCGCCGAGATGTTGGGATATGACCCGAACGACGGCAGTTACACCTTCGAAGCTTACGAGTCGCGCATCCATCCCGACGATCTTCCGATCCATCGCGAACGCGTGCGCGACCATCTGACCAAGAACGCACCGTTCGACATCGAATACCGTGTGCTGAATGCCGCCGATCAATACGAATGGGTCCGTGCGCGCGGTCAGGTCGAGCGCGGCGCGAACGGGCGCGGCACGCTGTTCGCCGGCTCCTTTCAGCTCATCACCGACCGCAAGCAGGCGGAACGAGCGACGCTGGCCGCGAAGGAGGCCGCCGAGACCGCAAGCCGCGCCAAGAGCAGCTTCCTCGCGAACGTGAGCCACGAGATCCGCACGCCCATGAACGGCGTGATCGGCATGGCCGACATTCTCGCCGAAACACGCCTCGATGCGACCCAGCGCGAATACGTCAGCATCATCCGCGGCAGCGCCGAGGCGCTGCTCTCGCTGATCAATGACGTGCTGGACTTGTCGAAGATCGAGGCCGACCGTCTCGAGATCGAACACGTACCGTTCAATCTGCGCGACGTCCTCTATCAAACGGTCGCGGCGACCGCTTTTCAGGCGGCGTCGAAAGGTCTGGAACTCGTCGTCGACTGCGCGAGCGACGTGCCGTTCGTGCTCGGCGGCGATCCGGGGCGCATCCGGCAAATCATCATGAACCTCGTCGGCAATGCGGTGAAGTTCACGCATGAGGGCCACATCCTGCTGCGGGTCGCGCACCAACGCGATGCGCAGGGGTTCTTGCTCGAACTGAGTGTGCACGACACCGGCATTGGGATCCCGGCGGACCGGCTCGACCGATTGTTTCAGAGCTTCAGCCAGGTCGACTCCTCGACGACGCGCCATTATGGGGGCACCGGTCTCGGCCTCTCGATCGTCAAGCGACTCGTCGAGTTGATGGGGGGCACTGTGAGCGTCGAGAGCCAGGTCGGACGCGGTTCGTGTTTCCGCGTGACCTTGCGCATGAACGCCGTGGAACACCGGGATTCTGTGCTGCCCTTAGGTCGAGGCCGTCGCGTGCTGCTCGTCGACGACCTGCCGGCGAGCCGCGAGAGCATCCTCATGAAACTGGGCATGTTCAGCTATGACAGTGTCGCGGTCGGGAGCGTCGATGCGGCGATCGCCGTGTTGGCCGCCGATGCGGCCTTCGACCTCGTGCTCGCCGACGAACTCATGCCGCAACGGGGCGGCCTGGATCTGCTCGCGCACATGCGCGCCGATCCGCGTTTACTGCGGATCCCGTTCATCCTACTGACGCTGTTCGCGGCAGAGCCGTCGGCGCCATCGAGCGCGATCCAGCCCGATCGCATCGCCTTGAAGCCGATGCGAGGTATGTTGTTCGCTCGGCTGCTCGACGAGGTCATCACCGGCGCTCCGGCGCGCGAACCGCACACGGCGCCCTTCGGCGCGGCGGCGAAAATCGGCGCGCCGCTGCGCCTGTCCTTTCCGGGTCGCAAGATTCTCGTCGTCGAGGACAATCCGGTCAATCAACGCGTCGTGCAGCGTATCCTGCAGAAGCTCTCGGC
>Ga0116231_10013361_pt1 | contig 11573 bp, 11 predicted proteins | sample S1TSphgellanicum_2_FD_89695 | JGI IMG/M metagenome (GOLD analysis project Ga0116231, IMG submission 89695) | Host-associated microbial communities from peat moss isolated from Minnesota, USA - S1T2_Fd - Sphagnum magellanicum MG | ecosystem: Host-associated > Plants > Peat moss > Unclassified...
CCATGTGATTCCACAATTAATCACAAGAAAACAACATCACATGGTTCCCCATGTGATTCCACAATTAATCACAAGAAAACAACATCACATGGTTCCCCATGTGATTCCACAATTAATCACAAGCAAACAACATCACATGGTGCACATGACATGAGTCAATACACCATGACCAAATTATGCAATCCTACACCCAACTTACCCCATTAAATAATTACCTAAGTAATTGTGTAATCAAGTTACATGTCCTGTAGCTATAAATGTTCTAGAGCTTGGTGCATTTAATGCTGAATCTCCATATTTCATACCCTTATTTAATAAAATTTCATGACTTTGTGGACAACATCCAAGAGGGGATGAAGCATCAAATGGGGGGTGCAACTCAGGCCCAACAGGGCATCACTTTCGGGATAACTCTGATATTTACTTTCTATTTTTTGCCATGAGAACCGGACCTTTCTCAAAATGTGAAAACCGGTCCGGTTCTCAGATTTGATGTCAAGTGAGAACCTGGGTAGTTCTCACCTCCAGTGAGAACCTTTAATCCGGTTTTCTCGTACATATTTGGTCAATTTGCTGAGGCTGATAACGCAGCAAAACTATGCACCAACTACAGAAGAGTAATAAATATGATTTCACTGCTGATCACTGTTTTTGATTGGCGAATCATAATGATTGGTCCAAATGGTTTGCCATTGGTAGTTCCCACCTATTTGCAATCCCCATTTCGGCTTTATGGTTGGGGTTACAAAAAAGTAGATAACTAAACTTGGATGTGAAAAATATTTTTGCGGCGTCACATACTCAAAACTGGTGGGGATGCTCTTAGGTAGGTTATCAATTCAACACCATTAAAAAACTTATGATAAAAAAAGGAGAAAAAAAGGAAAAAAGAAAATATAAAACCCTTAGAACTGGTGTATAATCAATAGGTTAGCTAGGGAATATCAATTGAGTATTCGAATATCTACCCTTATGCATAACTGATGATTATTAATAAAAAATGTTGATGACCTAATTGGCACCCAAATTTTTAAAAACATTGATATTGATAATGTATCTCCTAATGTTGATGACCTAATTGGCACTCCAAAAGTTTATAATGTAGCCTACTGGATTGGTTATGAAGAAATTCAATAACCAACCAACACTGGATGTAAGAGGGTGAGTACCATAGGTAAGTAGGTAAGGAAGTAAGGCACTTGGTGACTACTAGGTAGGTGCATGTGGAGGGTTGGTTCATAGTTAATCACTGTGGTTAGCTATGGGACAATAATTCAACTAAAAAGTGTTTCTTGTCCGCACACCATCCATCCTGCATGCTTCACTGCCAGGTATTCCTTCACTCTATTCTATCTCACAGCCATGAGAAAGTAGTGAACAATATGCTACTGGCAAGTGCTTCACCCACAGCCTGATGGGCCCACTTTGGGGACTTGCAGTCTGTGAAAGGTGCTCCAATGCATGGACTCCCTACCTCTTAAGTTCTGACATATGTATATATGTAAACAAGTAAATAAGTCCCCTAATTGTATGTTCCTGCCAATTAGCAATATGGGAGCAGACAGTTAACACCTTTCTTGCTTAGCCAAGAAAATGAACTGCCCCCAAGTTTTGGCAATGAATTGTCAGGTTTAGTTGGTGGGAAGTGGGAAGTGGGAAGATGGTGGAGAGAAGTTCCAGCAATGGCCAAAAGTCTAGATTGGAACCTACATTGTGTCCAAACCAGTGTTGTCCCATTCTTGATTTTAAAAGGAGTTTTTGGTCTTGGTTCTCAAACTTTTTTAGTTTTTTCATGGAACCTTTGGTCTAGTCTTGATCTAGTCTTGAGATTCTTTGGATTTTAAGAATTTTCAGTTTCAGTCTTTTTTTAATAGAATTGGAGCCTAATTTAAAAAAAAGATCATATTTGATTCCATCTTCATTACACTGGCATTACATATAATTTTATGGGTGTAATATTAGTTTATTCAACTAGTTCACACAGTTCAAAATAAAGATTATATAATACTAATTATGTACAATCAATTAAAACTAACGACTTGCATAAAAAAAAAGGTTAAACTTTTACTTTTTTTTCAAGAAAGTGTACTCATCTATCTAGGGATAAACTCTTGGATGAGAACTCCACAAAATCAGGTCCTAGTTTAGGCTTGAATTGGAAACTCTGAGAGAGTGAGTTGAAGATACAAAATACACTAAGTGGTTTAGGATTTGAGGATTGATACATTACTTGGACAAAATTTTCAACCATAAGTTATCAAGTCAACATGCAACCAATGAAGATTTGGCCAATGAATGCTACTTACTAGGCAAGTAAGTTCTCTAACATGTCTTCAAAAAATTCAATAATTGACAAATAGGTTGTTAATAACCCTATTGATAATTGGGTGTTTTCTCAATAACCAACTCTTGGGACCAGTGTTGTGTGTGTAAATGGTTTGGGCCTTACACTCTGTGTAAATGTAAATCTCATAATGAAATTTATTTACACTCTGTGCAAGAGTAAATGTATAATATGAAATGTGTAAATGTAAGTGTAAAAATAAATATATTTATATAATTTTACACGGTCTGATAAAAAAATGTAATTGTAAAATTATACATATATTTATATGATTTTACATGGCTATGTAAAACAATGTAAATATATAACAAAGTAAAAAATGTGATTTTGACTTGAAGAGGGGGAGATTGCATGATGTTTTTGAAGATAAGCCAGCTAAATGGCCCATTGCAGGAAAAACGAAACCATCAAAATATACACCCACAACTAATTCATATGACTTTGCAAGGTCTGGTCATTAAATATATAATAAAATTATCTATAAAATAAAGAAAACAACGCTAGAACCCTGATTTTTCTCAATTCTTCTCCATTTGGAGTGATTTAAAATGTTATAGAAGTGTCTTCTCAAGCTTTACAATTTGAAATGCAAAGTCAAAGGACCAATCAAAAAAGAGCAGTAAAGAAAATACGTTTTTTGGAATTACAAAACACGTTAAAATTTTTTTTTTCTTCATTTTGACCCTTCTTACTTGTAAATCTCATAATGTTTTTACTTCTTATTCATTTTAAAAGATTTAAAATGCTATAGGAGCACCACCTGAAGTTCTACAAATCATCTTTGAACTCTAATAACAACACAGCAATATACAATGAATTTTTTAAGCGTTCAGGAACCAACCCTTTTAGTATTTGATGGTTTGCTTTTTTGAGTTTTTGACCCCTTGTACTTTGGGGGCTGTAACTTTCTCATTTCTAATCCATTTTGAATGATTGTTAGTGTGTCAGATGCACTGAGAAGGGGTTCAAGTTTAGTTTGGACACCAGAAACAATGGAGCCCTCCCCTTCGATCCAGCCTGCCCTGAGCGCTTAAGTGTTTGATCACCGGCTGGATTACCCTATTGATCCTACATCCAGACCTCTTCTTCTCAAGGCTTTGGATCTACCTCAAGTGTTAAGTAGTGTGGTAGTTTCCCTTGTTTGTTGGTCTTGCCTACCAAGGCAAGTATATTGTGTTTAGATTCATTATAGAGTATAGTAGCTTAAGGGATTTTGGCCCTAAGGTAATAGGCCTATTTTTATATGAGGATTTTTGAAAGGTGATATTTTGGCTTGTTTTGAAACTTGAGATTAATTATAGAGTTATAATATCTTGAAGGATTTTTGTTTCTTTTGTAGGATTTTTTGAAAATTATATTTTTGCAGGGTGAAATATTTGAGTTTCCATAATTCTTCTTTTGCCTTAAGATACTTTTTAATGTAAATGGCAAGGCCAAAGTGTGACACAACCCTTGTTATCTTGGGAAGTGTACCAAGCAGAAACCTTGAGACATGTTCACAAAGGGTTAAATATTTTACACATTAAAGCTAACAGCCTACTCAAGGTGCTTGTGTGTCCTCTGCCCCTTGAGAAAGTGTTTGTTGGATCCATGACAGAGATCAGGAACCTCAATAGACTAGACTAAAAAACTCCAATTCTTGAGTTCCCTGATGTCCATTTGTTTGGAAGTTCATGTAGAGAGATGGAGAGAATGTGTGTGTTTGTAGTACACAGTCCGATCTTAGGAAACTCTTCAGATTGGTGGTAAAACACATGGGCTAACCTTCCTCAAATGCACACTTTCCAGAAAGAAAGAGTTCATTCCCTCTGCATAATTTCTACTTAGAGGAGTGAAAATAACATTCAAAAGAAGACGAAGAAAAAAAAAACTTGGCCCACCAATGCCACCATAGTGAGCTCCTGATGCCAAAGTTAATTTGGCTCGGGGAGAATCTATGTGGCATTGATTGTAGAATCAGAAATTTAGATGATGCACACACACAAATCAAGGACCATCACTTGAGAAGTCTCTGGCTTGAAATGTATAGGAGGAAGGAAATGCTTTCTGTCCAAAGTTGATGATCTTCTTCCTTCTGACATTCAAACTCCATTGTCCCTCTGCTGGTCTTCAAAGCAAAGTAGCTTCTATGTTCACCATTCTCCAATAGATTTCTGCCTGGCCAAGCTGGAATATTTGGATACACTTGTAGAACCACACCTGCAAAGCAGATTGAAACCACACATGAGGACAAGAAATAAATTATGTCTCTTTGTTAACACAGGTGAAGATGATGGATGCAATTAGACACAAAACATGCAAACAGACTTGAAATCCATGGCCACAACTTCAAACCCATTTCTCAAATTTAGCACAATTTGAATGAAGACCTGATGATCATGATTGTCTCGATGCAGACAAACTAATCAGAATTGGAAATCTCCTGAAACCTTAAATCACTTAGTAAATGGTATTCCCACTACATGCTGTGTTTTTGCAGCTAATATTGTCAAAATCCAGCAAACCAGGAACACTATCTAGAAGGACCATTAATTTAGAAGTTTGTTCAAAACCCTAATACCAATCCCAACATTCACTTTGCTATCCATCATTTTGTAGAGCTTAGTAAACAAGGATGAACTATGGAAGTTGAAAATGTTTTGGTGAATTTAACATACTCTTTTGGTTTAGAGTTAATACTCCCTTCATGTGCTTGCTTTGCAGCTGCACCAGTACCTGTCAAACAGAAGACCATGAATTGTTAGCACTTGATCTCAGAGTAGTGACCAGGCTCTGGGATAATCTCCAAATTGTATTCAACATGAGTTTGTTTCAAGTCACAAACAAGTCTCTTATAATTACTTGAAGAATCAAAACTGTGGTTCCAACAGAGGGAACACTGGGATAATTAACACAGTTGTGGAATTACAACACATAATTTCAGACTCTTCAGGCCAAGTACTGGCAATGTTCAAATTTACCTTGCCAAGCTTGTTGTTGATGTACACAGATACAGTCCTCCAGTGCAAATCTCCTGCCATGAATTCACATGTGGACCAAGTTGCAAAGATAAGAGCCTGGCACAAAGTGCTTACAGTACTAACACAGACTTTCTTAGACTCTGCAGTGGATTCAGTTGTGATCCTGAGGCTATGTGCAGCTAGCTGAATTGATCAATGTGTGCAAGCTTGAGGAGCTGCAGGTTGTCACAGTCAAGATTACTGGATTGAACAACAATTGTTCAAGTCTTACCATTCTTGCCCCTTTTCAAGAATTCAGTACCCCGTGCAAGAAGCTCCTGGCAACTATTCTCTGCTTCACTCTCAGCAGCTTCATCCACTGTTGCAGCACTGGAATCACAACTGGATACCCTCTCATAGGGAGTTACTGATGCTAGACTCCGCACCTCCTTCACTCTTCTTGCCCTCAGTGTTGCTGCTCCCCTTAATGCTGCAGCCCCCAAATTCAAAGAAATAAACAATGATCCAGAGTTCTACTACTGTGACATAAGTGCTCCAGGCTTTTTTAGTTAGACTCAACATGTGTGGAACTTAGTCCAGAAGTTCAGAAAGCAATCCAGTACCAGACAGAACAAGACAAGAGCTATAGAGCACATTCTATTGGAGCCCTATCTTCTGTGGCTTTTGGTAAACAGATCTAGATACTCACAAGTGGCAGCTGAAGCTCTTAGAGTCATGATATCCCCAGCTGATCGGACATTGACTGCAGAACTAACAACAGCTGCCATGTGATCTCGATCAGCCCCCATGCGCTCTGCAACTTCCACACATTGCGCAGCTACCAAGGCAGCTGCGGAAGCGACTGCAATGGATGTCCTAGTGGAAGCTTCATCTGTTGCTGAAGCAGCCGTTGCAGCCGTTACAGCAGCAATTCCTGCAGCTAAACCAGCAATGGCGATGGCTGCATGCACCTCAGCATTCTGACAGCGAGTTGCCTCCTTTTTCCTCTTCTTCCGATCCTTGATCCAACTGCCAAGTGATATCCCAGAGTGTGGTAACCGTACTTTATGGAAGGTCGACCTTCGGTACTGTAGATCACATGCGTGGGCACCATCAAACTTCTTAGCACGGCATTGCAAGAAAACAGAATCTCAGGTTACATTACAGTGCAGAGCTTCAAAGCACAAAAGGTAAGTACGTCAAGCTCTGAAACTCTTTTGATGCAAGTCTTGTCTTGTGTTTGATGGGCGGCATGAGCTACAAACCACAGGGAGAGAGAGAGAGATCCAAGACTGCAAGGAAGACACTCAACGATCAGGACCCATTGCCAGTCTTATACATGGCCTTTGACCTAGTGCAGGGTTTCAATAGGATGGGATCCTTTCCAAGCTGCATCTCTGCAAGGTCTGGCACAAAAGCAGAATTGAATGAATTTAGCGGGTGATGAATAGGGAGGTTACCGACGAGGGAGGCACGAGATTACCCATCTCCATTTGAGAAGCAAACGAGAAGGCAGCTCTCTCCAATGTGGATTCGTCCAGGGACGACATGCAGTGCTGATATGGGCCGCGACTGATCCCAGCAGCAGCTGCTGCAGCTCCTCCAATATAAGGCCTTCGGGCCACGGCCCTTTCGGACGACGACTGCTGCTGAGATAGGGGAGCGAAAGATTGGGCCTGCACATCCTGCTGCTGCACATTAGTAAAGTTACTCCAGGACGACCGCGACAGAAATTCCGGCATTGCAGGCTCCTCCTTCAAGGGTGATTGAGCCGGAGGTGGAATCATGGGCGATGCTGCAAAGTCCCGTGGTTTGTACACAGGGTAATCGTCCTCGATGTCATCGAGAAGCGACAGACGTTGTGGATTCAAGCTTTCCAGCTTCTGAACAGCAGGCTGTGACGATATGGATCGGCGAAAATCCACGATATCCGAGTCTAGATCCCACATCGTCGTGATGCTGCTTGCATTAGTATAATTCCTAGTCTTCCGTTCGAGGTGGAACGATCGCCCCGGCTGCATTTTATCCTTGGATTCTGACGACACAACATGAAATGCAGTTGCAGCTGATCCCGAGACTTCCCTTGCAGATTTCATCACGGATTCTTCATTTGCAGCTCTGGTCGAGTTTGCAACTGCAGCTCCCTGCTGGACGGACGGCCTGTGTGCGGGCACGGAATTCTTACCACCCATGATGATGATGATGATGTTCCCTGCAGCTAACTCCAAGCTCCTGGAGCTGAGTACAGTGATCACAAGCTGCTGCTGGGGTATCTAAATCTGGTCCCTGCAGGAGGTGACGTATAAGGTTGCTGCAGGAATTCGAACTCCTGGAGAGTAGTCGAGGCGACACTGATAAAAACCTCTCCAGAAGCTGCTGCTCCCCGATCGAATAAACAAAGACTATCACTCAATTCGACCGCTGCATCTGCTGCATTGCAGCCGCACAACTCGCTGAGCCTGAGGACCTAGTACCACTGCAGGCTAGCTGCTTCTTCTTCACCTGATGTATCTGTGATATAAACTTGTCGACTTTTGAAGAGGTGGTCTCTCGAGTATAGACACAACAAAGAGTAGGAACTTGGTCCAGCTGCTCCATACGTGCATAAACCCTGCAGCGCTCAGCTCGGCCATCGTCGCACTAGAACTACCCAATCTCTCCCCGTAGATTACTACCGTGCGTTATATAAAGACGACCCCACCAGCCGTGCACAAGCAGCTGGAATGGGAAGAAGAAAGACGAAGAAGGCGATGGATAGATATTGTAGACGGATATACGCAAAACGGGGGAAGTCACGATTAATTCTTGGCGTACCAAGCTGGTATATATGTTGGAATAATAATATTAATATCAAACCAAAACAACAATAACAACAAGAAGAAGAAGGACGACGACGACGAATGAATACCACAACCAAACTCCTGCTCGCTTGATTAATCACGTCCGCATGGACTCTCGTCAAAGAATCACATTGAAATACAGCAGCACACACATACACACGCGCACACAGGGAAAAGAGAAGAAAAGAAAAGAAGCAGATCAGAGACAGACACGGAGACGGATAGAGAAACTGACACAGATACCTACGGCGGACAAATCCAATCGAACATTTGGCGAGGAAGGACAGACACGACGTTTCTCCCTTCCCCCAATGCTCCTCCCTACGTTCCCATGAACGTCACAGATCGTAGCTTCTGACCATTACTAGTGTCAGGCAGCAAATGAGCAAGTGGGGCAACAACGTACCTAACTATGCCAGGAGAGAGTCTAGAGAGAGAGAGAGAGCCACAACAATTGGACGGCGTCTAATAAAACCTCCTCAGCTAACAATTTAACTAGCTAGCTTGCTAGGAGTGCACGCTCCAGTAAGTAGTACTAGGCCTAGAGTTGTACGCAGCCTAATCGAGAGAGAGAGAATATATATATCAATTTTCTCATGCAAAAGAAAAAGCTTACAAGAATGAGTCGTCGGTCGTGTCCTACTCCCTCTCTCCCTCTCTCTCTCTCTCCTCCTCCTTGCACAACTACCAATGGGAGGCATAATCCAACAAACTGAAAAAACAAAAACAAAAAACAAAATACAAACTCCCAAGTTTTTTAAAAAACATTCAGGGTACCTTAAACACTGGACAATTGAACCAAACAAATCCAAAAAACTAAAAGCAATCCAAAATAATGAAGCAAACAAATCAAGTGCTTCGCATTATCATCTCATTATTATTATTAGCCTACTACTGATCCGCAAATGATTTCGTGATTTTGTGTATGCATATGTTATTATTATTATTATTAGTTTGTTAGTTAGTTCATTCATGCGCTCGCGTGATGACTGACTCACTGAATGAATGAATGAATGAAATGAATTGAGTTGAATTGAATTGATTGATTGATTGCGCCCCCCTTCCCTCCCCAATTCACGAGGAGCTTTGTATTGAATGGCATATGCAAAGCGTATAAACTAAACTCCAGTTTTCTCCGATACTCTAGTCAGCAACCACATGGGCAGGGGGGACGATGACTTGAATGAATGCAGGGAATGCGGTAACTGTAGTTAATGTCCTTGAACCCCCCCCCCCCCCCCGCCCCCTCCCAAAATAGCCCACTTCCTACTAATTTTTATTCTTTTATAGTCCACTTGATCTAGCAACTCAAATTTTTCAGCTGCGCCAGCTTGTAAACCCATCTTTTTAAAAAATTTCCCGATCTAAGGCCCGCTTTACACTAGGAATCAGGGCCGAAAAAACTTGGGGCCAACTTTGAGGCTTGAGCATTTTTGGCTTGTTGTTCGACCCCAAGTTACTAATAAATGCTAGAACATTGATGTCAGGATATTATTAATAAATGCTGGAACATTGGCCCCAAAGGTTGCAAATTGGCTGACTTCCCAAATTGGATGGTATCCTTTTTTCAGCCTTGGGGCCAATGCAAGACCATAAAGTTCAGCATTTATTAGCAACTTGGGGCAGATTGGAATTTTTTTTGTCTATTTCAGCCTTGACTGCTATGTAAAGCCCTTGGGCCTGATTTCAACTTTTTGCAGCAATAGGAATGCTTGATTTGAGTTGAACATTGGGCTTGACTCCTAGTGTAAAGTGGGCCTAAGTAGCTAGTCTATCGAGCTCCCATTTGATCCAGGTAATCTGTTCAGCCCTTTTTTGCTGGGCAGCTAGTCATTTGTCCAGCCCTTTTGAGTGGGCACCTAATCTATCCAGCCCTTTTTGATCCAGCTAATCTTTGCAGCCCTTTTCATCCAGCTAATCTGTCCATTCATTGTGATTAGGCAGCTAATCTATCCAGTCCTTTTTTATCCTGCTAGTCTTTGCAGCCCTTTTCATCCAGCTAATATGTCCATTCATTGTGACTAGGCAGCTAATCTATCCAGTCCTTTTGATCCTGCTAATCTTTGCAGCACTTTTCATCCAGCTGATCTTTGCAGCCCTTTCCAGCTAATCTGTCCATTCACTGCGACTAGGCAGCTAATCCATCCAGTCCTTTTTTATCCTGCTAATCTTTGCAGCCCTTTTCATCCAGCTGATCTTTGCAGCCTTTTCATCCAGCTAATGTGTCCATTCATTTTGATTAGGCAGCTAATCTATCGAGTACTTTTCGATTTAGCTAATCTTTTCTCGCCCTTTTCATCCAGCTCATCTGTGCCGCCCTTTTTTGTGTGTGTTGCTGGGCAGCTAATCTATCCTGCCCTTTTTGATCCAGGTACTTTATCCAGAGCTTTCAGTTAATGGCTGGGGTGAACCAGCACTTACATTATTACCTTCACCTTCTTGGAGGAAATGTTAAATGTTCAAAAGGAACTCAAAGAAATGTGGTGTTTTTTTTACCAATGAAGTCAGTCTGGTTGTTGATTTTGAAAGGAACCTCCCATTTCAATTTTAAATTTAAATTTTATTTCATAGAACTTTTAGTGTTGGAGTTTTATGAGGTTTACCTCCCCTTTCTTTAGTTAATATGCTTCAAGCAATTGGTGAAGGTTTTGGTACTCACTGGTTCCCTTACCTCCTTGTGGCCGGCCTCTTTTCGGCTGTTTGGTTGCCTGGACTTTGGTCCTTGTTTTTTTTTTCTCTCCCTTTCTTGGGTGTTTTCTTTTTATAAAAGTTTGGCAGGGTTTCACAATTTGGTGTGGGTTTGAGGGAAAATTTTCTAGATTTACTAGACCTCCAGTTTCAAAGACTTTCAAAAAAATTGGGAGCTTGATCTGGGTTAAGAAATGGTTCAATTCCATTTACATTGTATCAAACAAAAATTAATAACTTACATAAATATGTACCCACACTCATGAGAGTGGGATGTATTCGTGAGGAGGAAAAAAATTGAGAATCAGTATGCAATCAAGAAAACAAATTCCCAACAGCCAAGGAAACAACACATCAATCAAACCCATTTTTCTTTTATCATTTGGAAAAGGGGGGAGAGTTGTTTCTTTGAGACACGGGATGCATTTTTAAAGAGCCTTGATGCTTATTGCCTTTTTCCCAAAAAAAAAACCTTAACCTCTTTTACAAAGACAGTAGGTAGTCCCCATTCAAAATTTTAAAAGAGATGATTTCAAAGTCTCAATTCAAATTCAAATGTCTCAATTTTCTGAACCTTCAGTCTGTATACCTCACAACTTAACCTAACCTAGAACCTTTAACCTCCAAATAACCTGAACCTGCCAACACTGGGATTTACCATGGTACCAGTGTAGGTGCTGGTTCACCCACTACGTTTGTTAGGTAGTATAGTTAGGTGGGGTTTTTTTTTTTTTTTTTTTTTTTTTTTTTTTTTTTTTTAAA
>Ga0116231_10013362_pt1 | contig 11572 bp, 9 predicted proteins | sample S1TSphgellanicum_2_FD_89695 | JGI IMG/M metagenome (GOLD analysis project Ga0116231, IMG submission 89695) | Host-associated microbial communities from peat moss isolated from Minnesota, USA - S1T2_Fd - Sphagnum magellanicum MG | ecosystem: Host-associated > Plants > Peat moss > Unclassified...
CTATCTTGATCCATGCCGCGCAAGCAGACATGCCAGCCGTGTCAGCAAGCCGCAAGGCTCGATTCCAGCAAAAGTGCTTTCGCCGCGATTCTAAGGTGATCGAGGTAACGCGGAGTTGAAAGTGAATGATTTCCAAATGGAAGCCTGTCATTCGCAGACTGAGTTTCGCCGGCAAGATCGCGAAAAGCGTCTTGAAAACGGCATGCGCATTGGCTTTTTGGTTCGCACAGGCGGCTGAAACTGTTGGCGCTTGACTGCCTCTGCGCTCTGCGCCTATTCAAACCAGCCCGGCCAACGATATGCATATTTAAGACCCAACTGTCAGATATTCCGCTGAGGGCTTTTGAATACAGGATGGAAACACGGAGATCTGCCGCGCAATCCCCATCGGCGACGGCGGTAAAATGACTTAAATGCTGGTTTCCCGGCAGAACTGATAGGCCCGCTAGGCGAGGGGGCAGCATTTTTTAAGTTTGGATCTGGGGGCGAAGCAGCGTGGCAAGTGACAAGGTTTTGGTCACCGGGGCCTCAGGTTTCGTCGGGTCCGCCGTCGTCAAGACCCTGGTCGAGGCCGGTTACTCAGTCCGCGCCTTCGTGCGGCCGACCAGCCCGCGCCTTAACTTTGCTGATCTCGACATTGAAATCGCCGAAGGCGATATGTGCGACCCCGAATCCGCCGCGCGGGCGATGTCCGGCGTACGATTTTTGTTTCACCTCGCGGCGGATTATAGGCTTTGGGTGCCCCAGCCAGAAGTGTTAATGCGGACTAACAGAGAAGGCACGCGGCTTCTGATGAAGGCCGCTCTTGCGGCGGGAGTGGAACGGGTCGTTTATACGAGCAGTGTCGCAACCATCGCTCTGCCGCCTTGCGGCACGCCCGCCGATGAAACCATGCGGCAAACCGAAACGGCTGTTGTCGGGGCTTATAAGCGCAGCAAAGTCCAAGCTGAACGGCTCGTTGAAGAGATGATCGCGCACGCGGGCCTGCCGGCGGTGATCGTGCATCCTTCGACCCCGATCGGTCCGCGCGACATTAAGCCCACACCGACCGGACGGATCATTGTCGAGGCAGCCTGCGGGCGCATGCCGGGCTATGTCGATACGGGCCTTAACCTAGTTCACGTCGATGACGTGGCGGCGGGGCATTTGGCGGCACTTCGCCACGGCAAGATCGGGGAACATTATATTCTCGGCGGAAGTGATGTGCCCCTGGCCGCGATGCTGGCTGCCGTCGCTGATCTGGCCGGCCGCAAGCCGCCGCGGATGCGGCTGCAGCGGCCCTTGCTTTATCCCTTTGCTTTGGCGTCTGAAGCTCTAGCCCATATAACGGGCCGCGAACCCTTTTTGACGCTGGATGGATTGCGCATGTCGAAACACAGGATGTTTTTCAGCTCGGCCAAAGCCGAACGGGATCTCGGCTACCGGGCGAGGCCTTATCATGCAGGCTTGGTGGAGGCTGTGACTTGGTTTCGTGATCATGGATATGTGCGATGAGTTTCGTGCAGCCGCGGCCTTCGAAGACGCATAAAGATGAAAATTTTCCGGTCGCCTCCGCGTTGATCGCGCCGCAACACCGTGCTGTGATTTTGGCTTATTATCAATTTGCCCGCAGTGCTGATGATGTCGCTGACGATCCGGGGCTCAAGCCAAAAGAAAAATTATTTGCCTTTGACGATTTCGAATCGACGCTCAAAGGCAAAACCGATGCGATATCCGACGCCGTGCCGCTACGGCTCGCGCTGGCCGAACGCAATCTTTCTCCCCGCCATGCGCTTGATCTTTTGCGCGCGTTCCGGATGGATGCCGTCAAGAAGCGTTACGAAACCTGGGACGAGCTGATGCTGTATTGCGCCTATTCGGCGGCGCCGGTCGGCCGTTTCGTGCTCGATGTCCATGGCGAAAGCGAAGACACTTGGCCTGCCTCCGATGCACTCTGCGCTGCCCTGCAAGTCATTAATCATCTGCAAGATTGCGTCGACGATTATCACAATCTCGATCGCGTCTATATTCCGCTCGACGGGCTGACGCAGGCAGGTTTTGGTGTCGAAGTTCTGGATCAGCCGGCGGCGCCACCTAAGTTCCGGGCCTATTTGAAAAGCCTCGCGGAAAAAACCAATGAACTTGTCGTGCAAGGCACGCCCCTGCCAGGGCAAGTCAAGGACTTCCGGCTTTGCCTTGAAACAGCGGTCATCGTAAAGCTCGCACAGACTTTAACACAGCGGTTGATCGCCCATGATCCGCTCAGCGAGCCTGTGCGTTTGTCGAAGCCCGGTTTCATGATCTGGACACTTGCGGGACTAGTATCTGGATTGAAATCATCTTTCAGCCGCGCTCGCAGCGCACCGCCTGCTGATCCGTCATGACCTCCCCGGCAACCATTTCATCAGAGCCCGTCGCGGCGCAACGCGCGAGCAAAAGTTCTTTCTATACGGCGATGCGCATTCTGCCGAAGGCTGAGCGCGAAGCCATGTATGAGGTCTATTCTTTCTGCCGCGCCGTCGATGATATCGCCGATGATGGCGGCCCGCGGCCGCCACGGGCTGCGCAATTGAACGTCTGGCGTTCCGATATTGATGCGCTTTATGCGGGCGCAACGCCGCCGCCGCATCTCGCGGCATTGGCGCAAGCCATCAGGAGATTTGATCTTCAGCGTGAGGACTTTCACGCAGTCATCGACGGTATGGACATGGATGTCGCAGCCGATATCCAAGCGCCGGATTTCGCGACACTTGATCTTTATTGCGATCGTGTCGCAAGCGCGGTTGGACGGCTTTCGGTTTATATCTTCGGCACGCCCCGCGAATACCGGCTGGACCTCGCGCATCATCTCGGCCGTGCTTTTCAATTGACTAATATTTTGCGGGATATCGACGAAGACGCGATGATCAACCGGCTATACCTGCCGCGTGAAGCGCTTCAGGCAGCGGGCATTCATGCGATGTCGCCGCATGAAGTCGTAGCGCAGCCAGACCTCAGACTTGTTTGCCAGCCGCTCATCGAACGGGCCAAGGCGCATTTCGAGACGTCATATAAAATCATGGCGCTCTGTCCGCGCGCAACAGTGAAAGCACCGCGCATCATGGCGATCGCCTATCATGGTATTCTGCGCAATTTGATTGCGCGGGGATTTGCACTGCCGCGCAAGCGTGTGTCTGTATCGAAGGCGCGGCTTGTGTTCGCGGTGCTGCGATATGGCTTCTTTTGATGCCCAGGATTCACATTATCGGCGCCGGACTTGCGGGGCTTGCCGCCGCTGTGCAGCTTGCGGATGGCAAGCGGGATGTTGTGGTCTATGAGGCGGCGGGGCAAGCTGGCGGCCGTTGCCGTTCCTATTATGAAGATGCACTCGATCTCACCATAGATAATGGCAATCATCTGCTGCTGTCGGGCAATTATGCGGTGCGGGCTTTCTTAAAGCGCATCGGCAATGAAAATGCGCTCCAAGGCGCATCGGATGCGCGCTTCCCTTTTACCGATCTTGCGACGGGTGAAAGCTGGGTTCTGCATCCCAATGCCGGTCCTTTCCCCTGGTGGATTTTCGTGCCCGCCCGGCGCGTGCCAGGCACAAGGGCCAGTGACTATCTCGGGCTCTTGAAACTGCTTTTGGCACGCGACGGGCAAACGCTCGCGCAGGTCATGCGGTGTGAGGGTCTGCTCTATGAGCGCCTTTGGCAGCCGTTTTTTCTGGCGGCGCTCAATACCGAACCCAAAGAAGGGACGGCAATGCTGGCCGCGGCTGTCACAAAGGAAACTTTGATGAAGGGAGCTGGCGCTTGCCGCCCGCTCGTCGCGGTGCAAGGACTGACGCCTGCGTTTATCGATCCAGCGTTGCATTTTCTAGCGGTACAGAAAGCAGAGGTCCGCTTCAGCCAGCGATTGCGCGCGCTCACCTTTGCTGGCGAGCGTGTGACTGCGCTGGAGTTTGGTGAAGAGAGTGTGCAAGTTGGGCCGGAAGATGCGGTTATCCTCGCAGTGCCAGCTCCTGTCGCGGAAGGGGTGATACCCGGACTTAAGGTTCCGCGGAGCTTTCGCTCCATCGTCAATGCGCATTTCAAGATTGCACCGCCGCCGTCAATGCCGCCAATTCTCGGCATTGTTAACGGGCTCGCTGAGTGGCTTTTTGCCTATCCGGACCGGCTTTCTGTGACGATCAGCGGGGCAGACCGGCTTCTTGATCTCAGCCGGGAAGAGCTTGCCGGACGAATTTGGGCTGACGTGACACAATTAACACATATTGCCGCGCCGCTTCCGCCATGGCAGATCATCAAAGAAAAACGGGCGACTTTCGCAGCCACTCCCGAAGAAGAGGCGCGGCGCCCCCCGTCGAAGACCGGTTTTGCCAATCTGTTGCTGGCAGGTGATTGGACCGCGACCGGTTTGCCAGCCACAATCGAAGGGGCTATCCGTTCAGGCAACTGCGCGGCGGATGAATGTCTGCGGCTGTGCTAAAGGGTCTCGACCTTAGAGCTGCCTTTTCAATCGCGGCTCATTACGTGTTTTCGCGCATAGCGCCGGGAGACGTCTCTGAAGTCAATGCCAGTCGCAGGGTTTGTTGTTGGAAAAGATGGGCGAAGGGTTGTGAGGGATACGCGTTTTCAAGACGTAGCGGGGCTTGACGGTATGCTGGCACAGCCGGGCGGGAACGATGTTGACAGGAACATCGCTTTGGCAACCCGTGCGTTGCTCGCGGAGCAGCGCCCGGACGGTCATTTCGTGTTCGAGCTCGAAGCCGATGTTTCGCTAACTGCCGAATATCTTCTCTTCAAACATTATTTCGGCGAGCTGCCGGAAGCCGTGCTTGAATCCAAAATCGGCAACTATCTCCGCCGCGAACAGGCAGAGCATGGCGGCTGGGCCTTATTTAAGGACGGACCGTTCAATGTCAGCTCCAGCGTCAAAGCCTACTTCGCATTAAAGTCCATGGGCGATGCGCCGGAGGCGCCGCATATGAAGCGGGCGCGCGAGGCTATTCTCGCGCATGGGGGCGCCGCGGCGTCGAATGTGTTTACACGCGCGCTGCTTGCCTTGTTCGGCTCTGTGCCATGGACCGCCGTCCCGGTGATGCCGGTCGAAATCATGCTGTTGCCGCGCTGGTTTCCTTTTCATCTGACGAAAGTGTCTTACTGGGCGCGGACGGTTCTCGTACCGCTGATGGTGGTAAACAGCCTGAAGCCGAAAGCGCGCAACCCAAAAGGCGTAACCATTTCCGAGCTATTCGTTGTACCGCCGGATCGCGTCCGCCGCTGGCCATCCGGGCCGCATCAAAGGTTTCCGTGGACGGCGATTTTCGGTGCGATTGATAAAGTTCTGCAGCTGGTAGAGCCCTATTTCCCGAAGGCCTTGCGCAAGAGCGCTGTCGATAGGGCCGTGGCTTTCGTGGATGAACGTCTGAATGGTGAGGAGGGGCTCGGCGCGATCTACCCGGCGATGGCCTATTCGGCCATGATGTATGACGCGCTTGGCGTTCCAAGGCAGGATCCGAGACTTCTTCAAGTGATGCGGGCGATCGACCATCTGCTCGTGATCAAGGACGATTTTGCTTATTGTCAGCCTTGTGTCTCACCGGTGTGGGATACGGCGCTTGCCTGTCATGCGCTGATGGAAGCCGATGCAGAGGAAACAGCGGGGCCGGTGCGCGCTGGTCTTGATTGGCTGAAACCCTTGCAGGTTCTCGATGTCGCGGGAGATTGGGCGGCGCAAAAACCTCACGTCCGGCCGGGCGGCTGGGCCTTTCAATATGCCAATCCCCATTATCCCGATGTTGACGATACGGCGGTGGTCGTGCTTGCCATGGATCGCGTGCGCAACCGTTTGCCGGAGCAAACGCACTACGATCAGCCGATCGAACGGGCCCGCGAGTGGGTCGAGGGGCTGGTCAGCCGCAATGGCGGATGGGGCGCCTTCGACGCCGACAACGACCATGAGTATCTAAACAATATCCCCTTCGCAGATCATGGCGCCTTGCTCGATCCGCCAACGGCTGACGTCAGCGCGCGCTGCCTCTCGATGCTTTGCCAGATTGGCGAGACGCCTGACCGTAATGCCATAGCTGCGAGAGCTGTTGACTATCTGCTGCGGACCCAAGAAAAAGATGGCAGCTGGTACGGCCGTTGGGGCATGAATTACATTTATGGCACTTGGTCAGTGCTATGTGCTTTGAATGCTGCGAAAGTCGATCCGCAACATCCGGCTGTGCGCAAAGCGGTGTCTTGGTTGAAGGCCATTCAGAACGCGGATGGCGGTTGGGGCGAAGGGGGCGAAAGCTACGAGCTCGAATATTCTGGTTATCAGGCCTATCCCAGCACGTCATCACAGACGGCATGGGGGTTGCTTGGATTGATGGCTGCTGGCGAGGTGGATGATCCGGCAGTTGCGCGGGGGGTCCAATATTTGGCGCGCACACAAGGGGGCGATGGGTTTTGGCAAGAGCAGCTTTTCACGGCGACAGGCTTTCCAAGGGTCTTTTATCTGCGCTACCACGGGTATTCGAAATTTTTCCCGCTCTGGGCACTGGCGCGTTTTCGAAATTTGAAAAGGGCCAACCATCGCTCGGTCCTGGCGGGTATTTAGCCGCGCCAGTTATTGCCGTAACGGGCCTCCTCGCAGAAGCAAGGGCGGCCTACGGCCCCGATATTCGCGTCCTCTCTGGCGGCGGGGATGCGATGAAACTCGCATCCGATCTCGAAGAAGCTGTCGCTGATCAGGCCGCTGCCATTATCAGCTTTGGGATCGCTGGCGGCCTCGCGCCGGGCCTTAAGCCGGGAACCTGCCTGATCGCACGCTCGGTTTTGACGGCTGAGGGGGAGTGTTATCCCGCGGACCTCGATTGGGCGCGAAAATTGTCCCTGGCGGTGGGTGGGGCACCGATTGTCGATTTCGCGGGCGTCGATACCCCGGTCGTTGGCCCAGCGGCGAAACGTGAGCTTCATGTCAAGACCGGCGCCGTCGCGGTTTATATGGAATCTCATATCGCAGCGCGCATGGCCGCTAAGTACAATTTACCCTTCGTTGCTTTTCGCGTCGTCGCTGATCCGGCCGAGCGCCAATTGCCGCACGCGGCCCTCGTCGGCATGCGGCGCGATGGTTCGGTGGCCATCGGCGCGGTTTTGAAATCGCTCTTGGCGCAGCCCCGGCAAATTCCGCAGCTGGTACGCACCGCGCTCGATGCGCGGGCGGCCTTTTCGGCTCTATTCCGCGGCCGAGAGATGCTGACGGGCAGCTTCGGCTTCGGTGATTTCCGCGAGCTTCTCCTCGACGTGCCGAGAGAAAACATACTCGGCGGGTCTTTGCCCGTCTAAGGGAATATCCGCTGCCATCGGTCCTTCGGTCTTAATGCCGCCAATAGCCACGGCGAGAGCATGCAAAGGATGTGCGAAAGCATCCTCAACAGCACTTGCTTCGAATCCGCAATGGACCATGCAGTCGGCACATTTCTCGTAATTGCCGGTGCCGTAACGATCCCAATCGGTTTCGTCCATCAGCTCTTTGAAGGTCTTCACATAGCCTTCGCCAAGCAGATAGCAGGGACGCTGCCAGCCGAAGACCGTGCGGGCTGGATTTCCCCAGGGGGTGCATTGATAAGTCTTATTGCCAGCGAGAAAATCAAGAAACAGCTGCGACTGGAAAAATGGCCAAGCCTTGCCGCCATTGCCCAACCGGAAGATGTTACGAAACAGCTCTTTGACCTTAGTCCGGTTGAGGAAATGCTGTTGATCCGGTGCGCGTTCATAGGCATAGCCGGGTGAAACGGTAATGCCTTCGATACCAAGATCGCGGACGCGATCGAAGAAGGCTGCGACCCGTTCAGGCTCGGCATCGCTGAAGAGGGTGCAGTTGACGGTGACGCGGAAACCGAGCGCCATCGCCTTTTTCAAAACATCGAGTGCGCGGTCGTAAACGCCAGCCTGACAGACCGAACGGTCGTGCATGTCGCTGTCGCCATCGAGATGAATCGACCAGTTGAAATAGCGGTTTGGTTTGTAGAAATGGAGATTCTTTTCGAGCAAAAGCGCGTTCGTGCAAACGGTGACGAATTTACGTTTTGCGATCGCGCCTTCGACAATCTGCGGCAATTCCCGGTGCAGCAGAGGCTCGCCGCCAGCGATGACCACGACCGGAGCACCGCATTCATCGATGGCATCAAGGCAATCCGCGAGCGGCAGCCGTTGATTCAAGATCTCGTCGGGATAATCGATCTTGCCGCAGCCGGCGCAGGCCAGATTGCAGCGAAACAAGGGTTCGAGCATGAGGACAAGCGGAAACCGCCTGCGCCCCAATAGTTTTTGACCGACGACATAGGCGCCGATCTGCGCCATTTGCAGCAGTGGAATGCCCAAAACCTACCCCCGGAGATGACGACCAGCAGAGCCCGCAATCATACTCATGCTTCGATGAGTTCAGCGGGCAATCTGAATTCTATATCTTCTTCGATACCTGGTAACATTGAAACTTCAATGGTGCCAAGGCCGCGTAAAGCTTCGACAACGTCTTGAACCAGAACTTCCGGTGCAGACGCGCCAGCGGCTATGCCAATGGCTTTTGCACCCCTCAGAAGATCAAGATCAAGTTCATTTTTGTCCGCGACCAGAAAACTCGGCACATGGGCTTCTGCCCCAATTTCCCGCAGACGATTGGAATTAGAGCTGTTTTTCGAGCCGACCACAAGGATGATATCGACGAGTTTACTGAGTTCGCGGACAGCGGATTGGCGATTCTGTGTCGCATAGCAGATATCTTTGGTTTCCGGGCCGATAATGTTTGAAAAGCGCTGTTTAAGCGCAGTTATGATCGATTTCGTATCATCGACGCTTAAAGTCGTCTGGGTGACGTAGGCAAGCGGTGTCTCCGCCGCCAGCGCCAGCGCCTGGACATCGGCTTCCGACTGAACGAGATATACGGGGCCAGGAATGCGGCCCATCGTGCCTTCGACTTCCGGGTGGCCCGCATGACCGATCAGAACGACCGCCCGGCCTTCTTCCACATAGCGTTCGCCTTGGCCATGCACTTTGGCGACCAAAGGACAGGTGGCATCGAGAACGGGCAGGCCAAGCTCCGCTGCTTCCTCTTCGACTGAACGAGCGACGCCATGGGCGCTGAAAATCGTTCTGGCACCGCTGGGAACTTCGGACAGATTTTCAACGAACCGGGCGCCTTTAGCCTTCAAAGTCTCGACCACATAACCATTGTGAACGATTTCATGGCGAACGTAGACAGGCGCGCCATATTTTTCGAGCGCGCGCTCGACAATTTCAATGGCGCGGACGACGCCGGCACAAAATCCGCGCGGCTGAGCCAAGATGACCTTCATTGAAAAGTCCCAGTTCGACTGTATCTGCCTTTTTCTCTTGCTCCGAGCTTGTAGTGATGACAATGACATTGTCAAACAACAAGGTATCGCGAGTTAGCTCCTTGGTTAAAAGCCCGCGGCGGCATATTGGCATCATCACGATTTCTCTTTAAACGCCAATCAAACCTCGACGTGGAACCGTTTTAACAAAGCTTAACTTTGGTCATTGCAACTTATGAAGACAACTGACGATAGTAATAACGATATTTCCAACAGCGACTTGGTTCGCCGCGGTCCGATCACGCGTGCGATCGCCGCGATTGTCGGCACCTGCAGCCGCCATGCTCTGCCAGTACTTCTTATAGCTGCTCTGCTCGCCGCCGCCGCTGCCTGGTATGCCGCGACTCATTTCGAGATCACGACCGACACCAATGAATTTATATCGTCATCCTTGCCTTGGCGGCAGCGAGCGGCTGCCTTCGACAAGGCATTTCCTCAAAGAACTAATAATATTGTCGTTGTGATTGATGGCGCGACACCGGAAGCCGCTGAAGCGGCCGCCGCCCAGATCACCGAAAAGATGCGGGCGCGGAAGGATCTTTACACGTCGGTCGAGAGGCCGGATGGCGGAGCTTATTTCAACAAGAATGGGCTGCTGTTCCTGCCAGCTGATCAACTCAAGGAGGCGATGGGCGGGCTCATGAAGGCGCAGCCCTTTTTGGCGGAACTCGCGGCCGACCGAAGCTTGCGGGGCATCATGGATGCTTTCGGCTTCGTCAATCGCGGCGTCCGGGCCAAAGCTGGTACGCTTGATGATTTCGACCGGCCCATCGCGGCTCTATCCAGCGCTTTAGAAAAAATCCTCGCAGGACAAAACCCGTTTTTTTCCTGGCGCGGCCTTTTTAGCGGAGAGGCTCCAGATAAGCGGGAACTGCGGCAATTCATCAATGCGAAGCCAATCCTCGATTATCAGGCGCTAGAACCCGGCGAATTGCCGTCGAATTTCATCCGGGAGACCGCGCGTGAGCTCGGCTTTACACCAGCGAACGGCGTGAAGGTGCGGCTGACCGGACTGGTTCCGTTGGCGGATGAGGAATTTTCGACCGTCGAGGAAGGTGCGGGCCTCAACGGCGTGATTACAACTATTATCGTACTCTTCATCATATGGCGGGCGCTATCGTCACTGCGCATCGTTCTTGCCGTGGCTTTGAGCGTTCTGATCGGCCTCTGCCTGACGGCCGCGGCCGGTCTGATGATGGTCGGCGCTTTGAATTTGATCTCGGTTGCCTTCGCTGTGCTTTTTGTGGGCATAGGCGTCGACTTCGGTATTCAGTTCAGCGTCCGCTATCGTGCCGAGCGTTATGATGAGCCAGACTTCTTCAAAGCGATCGATATGGCAGCGGCTAAGGCGGGGCGTCCGCTCGCGCTCGCGGCGGCTGCGACGACGGCTGGGTTTTATGCCTTTCTTCCGACGGATTATCGCGGCGTTTCGGAGCTCGGCCTCATCGCTGGTACTGGAATGATCATCGCCTTTTTGAGCGCGATCACCGTTTTGCCCGCGCTTTTGTCGCTGCTGCGCCCCCCCGCGGAGCGCGAGCCCGTTGGTTATAAGTTCTTAGCGCCAGCCGATGCGTTTTTATCTAACCATCGTTACGCGGTTGTGTTTGGGACTTTGGGCGTGGCGCTCTTGGGGACGCCGCTGCTTCGCGATCTTCATTTCGATTTCAATCCGCTGAATTTGCGCAGCAGCAAAGTGGAATCGGTGGCCACTTTGCTCGATCTCGAAAAAGATCCGCAGACGAACACGCAAACGATCGACGTGCTGGCTCCAAATTTCGCGGCGGCGCAGCCTCTCATTGCACGTCTCGAGAAATTGCCAGAGGTCGCGCGCGTAACGACATTGGAAGACTTGGTCCCGCGCGATCAGGATGAGAAGCTCGCAATCATCGCGCAAACGGCCGCTGTTTTGCGCCCGCTCTTTGATCCAGCGCGCCGGCTGGATCCGCCAACAGACGCGGATGACGTCGCCGCGATGACCAAAGCGGCCGATGCCTTCACGGCGACGGCCGCGGGATCGGCGGGCAAAGGTGCGGATGATGCGCGGCATCTAGCCGAACTCATGCGCCAGCTCGCCGCGGCGCCTGAGGCGACACGGGCGGCGGCGCGGACCTATCTGCTGCCTAGTCTGAACGTCACACTCAATTTGATGGACGAATCGCTGCAAGCGCAAAAGACAACTCTGGAGTCGGTTCCGGCTGGTTTGCGCAGCGATTGGGTCGCAGCGGA
>Ga0116231_10013363_pt1 | contig 11572 bp, 8 predicted proteins | sample S1TSphgellanicum_2_FD_89695 | JGI IMG/M metagenome (GOLD analysis project Ga0116231, IMG submission 89695) | Host-associated microbial communities from peat moss isolated from Minnesota, USA - S1T2_Fd - Sphagnum magellanicum MG | ecosystem: Host-associated > Plants > Peat moss > Unclassified...
GCGACCCGCTTTATACGCCGAAGCAGTTGGAAAACGCCGAGACCCACGACGAACTCTGGAACGCCACGCAAAAGGAGATGCTCAAGGCCGGAACCATCCACGGTTATTACCGAATGTACTGGGGCAAAAAAATTATTGAGTGGTCTCCCAGTTACGAACAGGCGGCGAAAATCATGATCGACATTCACGGCAAATACGCGCTGGACGGGCGCGACCCCGCCACTTACACCAACATCTTCTGGTGCCTGGGGCTGCATGACCGGCCCTGGCCTTCGCGCCCGGTGTTTGGAACCTTTCGCTATATGTCGCTGGAAGGCATGAAACGGAAGAGCAACACGCGCGCCTATATAGAGCAGATTCATTCGCTGCAACAATAAATGACCTTTCTCATCACCGGAGCAACCGGCTTCATTGGCAGCAAATTGGTTCGCCGTCTTCTCGCCAACGGCGAGGCTGTCAACTACCTGGCGCGCCGCCGCAGCGATAAATTCGATTCCCAGGTGGCCTTTCACATGTGGGATCTGAAAGACGAAGCCCCTTTGAGCAGCGTTCCGCGCCTGGATGCCATTATTCACCTGACCGGCGAACCCGTGGCCCAGCGCTGGACGGACGCAGCCAAGAAGCGCATCTACGACAGCCGAATTCAGGGAACCCGTAATCTGGTCTCTGCGCTGGCGAAACTGCGCCACAAGCCGGAAGTTCTGGTGATGGCCTCGGCAGTCGGCTATTACGGTGACCGCGGCGAAGAACTGCTCACCGAAGACAGCGCGCCCGGCAAGAATTTTCTCTCGCATGTCTGTGTCGATTGGGAAGCCGAAGGCGTGAAGGCCCGCGAATTCGGCGTCCGCGTGGTTCCGGTGCGCTTCGCCACGGTGCTGGGCAAAGACGGAGGCGCATTCCCGCTCATGGCGCGACCGGCGCGCTTCGGCCTGGGCGCCACGTTTGGTGACGGCCAGCAATGGATGTCCTGGATTCATGTTGACGACCTGATCAACCTGCTGCTGTTCGCCGCCAGGAAACCGGAGGTCACCGGCGTTCTGAACGGCACCAGTCCGCAGCCCGTTCGCAACGCCATCTTCATGAAGACGCTGGCGGAAGCGCTGCATCGTCCCCTGTTTCTGGCCGCGCCGAAATTCGCCCTGCGTGCTGCCCTGGGCGAAATGTCCGAATTCCTGTTTGACAGTCTGCGGGTTACACCACCCGCGGTGGAACGCGCAGGCTTCGAATATCGTCTCGGCTCTTTGCGCGCGGCCTTAGCTTATCTGGTGGATAGCTAAAAGAATTATTGGACCACCGGGTAGGTGGCGGGATTCACGATGCTCATGAAATACATCTCAGGGCCGGTGGCCGTGACATCCGCCAAATTAGGGTTCGCCTTGATATCGCAATGATATTTCAGAAAACTGGTCAAGTCCGTCAGCGGAAGACTTTTCTTGGGCAAGCCCGGCAGTGCAATGACAATCGAGTAAATCGCCGCATGAGTATCCGGCTTTTCACCCGGATCAAAGCGCAGTGATCTCACGGTCGTGGGCAGGGGAAACGTGTATTGAGCCCGCTGACCTTCCAGCACATGCTGAGTCTTCGGAGCAGTCCATTGATCATTGGCGTAAACCGTGAACCGGGTTCCTTTGGAAATTTCCGCATCCACTGTCAGCGTTCCCACCGCAACTGGCCCTGCTGTCGCTGCCGGTTCCGGTGTCTTTTCCGGAGCGCACGCCACTGTTGCCAGCAGCGTGAAAAAAAGCCCGGCTTTAAGCGTCATTTCGTAAACCTTGCAACTCATCGAGGTTGATTCTAGCATCTAGAGATGCCCAGCCGAATGCAGCAGCCGGATGCACTCGCTTCGGCTCCGCATTTTTGCCGCGTTTAAAGGCCTACCAAGCAGTTCCTGCAGGCCTTCCGCATAATCTCTTGCCACATCACTCCAGCGCCGGACGTTCAGAGGCAGAGCGGCTGATGCACCGCCGCTTATGTGCAGCCGGTCCGAGACAACAGCGTGCAAATCGCGCAGAGACTTAACCAGAATGAGGTTATCGTTTTTAATTGAACAGGCAATTTCGCGGTTCAAATCGCTATCAAGAGCGACAACGGTCTTGCCTAGCGCCAGACCTTCGGCAATAGGCAGCCCGTACCCTTCGTAATGACTCGGATAAACCACAACGCTAGCCTTCGCGTATAACTCCCGCACAAAACCCCGGGTCAGTTTGCCGCTGGTCACCCATTGAATATGTTCTGGAACAACTTCCAGCGGTTTATCGCCGCCAAGAACATAGACAGGTCCCACGTCCGTCAGATATTTGACCGCTTCCTTCACACCCTTATGCGCGAAACTGTTGCCCACAAGCAAAACGTACTCGCCCTTCATCGATTCGGAAGAAGTTAAGCCGGCATTCGTTCCGTGGTGTATGGTTTTCGACGGGAACCCGCGGCCAAAGTAGGCTTGCGCATCGGCGTGAGTGTAACGGCTGATGGTGTAGATCTGATCCGCCAGTTCAATGGTCTTGGCGAAAATGGTCTTCCGGTCCATATACCCCAGGTAGTCGGAACGAACGGCAATAATGTCCTGAAGGACAAAACTCAGCCGGGGCGAAAGTCTGTTCATCCTCTTGAACTCAGCCCAGGTGAAGATCTGGCAGGGCTTAAAAGCAACGTCGAAAACCATCTCACTACCCGGCCGATCATCGAAAAGCCGGTAGCCATTCAAATCGCCGGAAAAAAATCGCGCCTCTTCGCTGACTCCGACGAATAAGTCCCAAATATCCTGTGTTTGCGTGAACAAATCGCGCAACAGACTGAGAGCGAATTCAGATGAGCCTGAATGCTTGGCCGGCAAGTGAAACAGGTCGTACAAAACACGGGGCCGATGCTTTCGCCGCAATATTCCAAATTTCTCCACCGGGTCCAGCTCAAATTCCAGATACGTCGAAATTTTTTGGGCGTACTCGGGATATCGGCTAATTAGAATCTGCCGATGGTCCGCCTCCAGCGTCGCCCGCCTTGATCCAAACGTGGAGCTTTCATAGTGAAAGACGAATGCCTGGTTGGCAACCACCGCCGAGTAGCCATGAAGATTAATTCGGCAAACAAAATCGTTCTCTTCGTTATAACCAGGACTATAAATCTCGTCAAACAGTCCGAACCGCTCCAGGACGACAGCCTTGATGAGCATACAAAAGCCAACCGCCGTGGGCATAACATTAAAAACCGGCAGCTCGGCTCGCATCTCCTGCCAAATCAAGAATGACTCTTCTGGACAAACGTCTGGCGCTCGCAAGGGAACCGAGTAAATCGTGGCATTGTTGCTTCTGGGAGTGACTACGCCGTGCCGCTCAAAAGAGTAAAGCACGCGCAGCATTTCCTCCAGGAACCCCGCTGTCACCTCGGTATCGGAATTCAGCAGTAAAATATCCGTTTCGGCAGGGGCCGCATCGTTCCAGCCCCAGTTGCAGGTGGCGACAAATCCCCGATTCTGCTTACTTCTCACATACGTCAGATTGTCCATCGCCTCCTGCTGACAACACACCTCAATCGAGTCATCGGGGGTGCCGTCGTCCAATACAAAAATCGGACAGCAGCGGGGCACATGATTTGCCAGACTCCGCAGACAAACCCGCAGCTTATCGGCAGCGCCATAGGCAGGAATCAGGATTGTCACTTGGCTGATGGAGCGCGCTGCATCCATCAGGAGGAAACTCCGCCGCCGCGGATGACTCGCATGGCTCCGCGCAGCGGCCTGGTGAGGCGCCAGGATACGGAATTTTCAACCGATCGAATTAAGGCCGTAAGCCGGTCTTTTTCAGCAGCCAGAGCAGTCCGGGCTTGAAAAAATGTCCTGCTCTCTTCCTCCGCGCGCCGCCTGGTTTCATCCAGAAGCTCTTCTAAATGCTTTATGTTCTCCCGTGCCTTGACAATAGCCTGCTGTTTCTCATTGATCTCCCGGACCAGGGCATTTTTTTCCGTCCCGGACTGGCTCAGTTGAGTCGCAAGCAGCAGCCTGTACGATTGAGAAGCCCGCAATTCGCTCTTCAGAATCTCCGCTTCAGATGCCGCCGATGTGTTCGCGATAGCGGCCTTCAGCAGATCGGCTGCCGCCTTTATTTCGGTATCGATTTTCATTGAGCACTTAACAAGAACGGCCCCGCCGAAGTCGACCGCCGGACTCAGTTGTAATTTCGCATCTGACCCGGAGCAAAACAACAGGCAGCGGTCGTCAACCGGAACATACATCGCGGAATCCATCACCTTCAATTTCTTCAGCTCCGATGCTCCGCGCCAACTCAAGAGAACTCGCCCGGTCAGGCAGTCGGAAATTTCCAGTTCCGAAATTTCAACCATGCACTCGACATCGGCCGGGTCGAAGCGAATTGGCCCCTGCATTGATCCCGGGCCCAGTTCAAAACTCAGCTCATTCCATTGCCCGCTAGGCGCGTAAACCTTGACTGAGTCGGCTTCTGAGTACTTCCCATCACGCAGCGCATACATCTGAACAAGCGTCCCCTTTGGCGCGGGTCCGTTGGCCGAAATGCTGGCCGCCGCCAGAGCTTTTGCCAGCAATTCAAAGTCGGCATGGGCGCACAAACTGATACTCAGCCGCAACGCGCCATCATGATGAAGTTCGGGCAGGAAGAGTTGCGGATCGCTTCCATAACTTAGAAGCAGACAGCGGGCGGCCTGCGGCAGGACCATCGCCGTCCCTGAAACCGGCAGGGATCTCAGATCGGAAGCCGTTTCGGCTTGCCAGACAACAGTTCCCAGACTTGCGTCCAGCAGTTCGACTGAACGTATCTCCAGAACGCACGGACAGTCCGAGGGATCAATGCGAATCGATCCCGCCACTCCCAATGACAGCTCAAACTCCAGCGTCTTCCATATGCCAAAAGGCAACTCCAGAGGCAGACTGGCAGACTCGGAGTAGCCGCCATCTTTCGGCAGGAAAAGTTGGCACAAGGTTTGCTGAGAGCCGGTTTTTGCCGCCATTGGGTGCGAAGGTTCGCCGGCACCGCCGTCTTTCAACAGCAGACGCTCCATGTAGGAGGAGTACAAAATATAGTGACGTCTAACTTGTTCATGGATGGCCCGGTTGCCGGCAAACAAGGATTCGAAAAGTTTCGAATATCTCCTCTCGCCTCCCGGTTTGCGCATGACTCCCAGCCCCCAGCTGTGATGAAACGCGAATGTTTCCGCAAATTCCGCCCGCAGCTCTTCCCAGATTTTCCAAATCCCGAAGTTCGCGTGGCGCACCATCACATCGTGAAGCAGGACGATGCCGCCCCGCTTCACCTTGGCAAACCACGATTCAAAATCGTGCCGGCCCGCCTCATAAGTATGCAGCCCGTCAATGTGCAATATATCGATTGAGTCATCGCTGAATTGACAAAGCGCGTCATCGAACGCCGACCGGAGCAGATACGAGAAGCTTTTATAAAAGCGCCGGTTGTAGTCATTCACCTCGGTAAATACTTCTTCTCCGTAATTGCCTGCGTGTTCCTCGCCCAGCCAGTGATCTACCGCGTAGCAGACGCAGTCCACGCCGTTTTCCAAGACGCTCTGGCACATCCCGAAGTACGATTCGCCGTAGTGCGTGCCTAATTCAACGATCATTGCGGGGCGAAGGTCGGCTATCAGATCGTTCGCAAAAGCAAGATGCCCGGACCAGTTTGCCAGGGATCCCGGCTGATAACGCCGGGGCACAAATGTCGGAAGCGGCGGAAGGAAAGCGTCACCGCCCACCTCCGATTCAAGATCAACCATCTAAAACCTCGTAACCATCAATAGCGGCTCAAGAGAAAGCAGTCAAGCAAGCTTTTCAAGCAGCAAAATCGTTTCGTTGTCTGAACAAACAGCGGAGCTTATATGGAAGCGAATTCCCAGTTCGTGGCGCACGCGGATTAAGAACACAAGCAATTCGTCCGCGGTCCAGACATTGAAGTGAATACTGTATTTAGTCTTATACAACTCATCTGCTCTTTCGGCCCGCTTGTCGGATTCATTTCTCTCCACAAACTCCACCCATTCGTCGTACAGCGCCCGCTTATCCGAACGCTCGCCAGACTGGTAGGTTCGTTTCAAGCTCTCAAAAGAGGTGCTGGGACGGCTCGAGTCAAAAGTATATCTCTTGTCGGGAACAGCCATGAACAAAATCCCTTGCGGCTTCAGGACACGAAAAAGGTTTACCAGCGTCTGAACCGGATTCTCGCTGTGTTCGAAAAAATGATTTGCGATAACGAAATCCAGCGCACCCGCCATAAGCGTTTCCAGGCGCTCACCGTCGTCTACAATGTCAGGCGATTGCAGCGGCATGCCCCGCAGCTCAGGATAATGGTGCAATAAATCGGCCATCCCCATACGATCCACATAGCGCACTTTGCAGGAGGCGGGCAGTTCCAGCTTCCGTTGCAGAGCTCCAATCTCCACACCGCTGCCGCGAAGGAATTTTTGGGCAAGACCCTGGCGGGCTGTCTGCTCATATTCCTTCAATCCCCTTTCAATTCTCAACTCCGAGGGAGATAAGTAGTGCTTCTCGCCCTGGCTCTGAATAACGCGAAGGCGAAGCCCGTTACTATGCGGATGCCGCATGGAAACGACACCCTGAAAACCGGACATCAGAAGATTGGAATTGCCAAAATGCAGGGCGACATCCATGCGCGGATAACGGCTCGCCGGTGAATACGAAACCTCTCCAGTGCGAAGATCCGTCATCTCGATGTAGACCAGGGGAGGCACCGACTGACTCTCTTCGAGGAAAGCCCAGCCGCCCACTTCCAGATCCAGATGGCCGGCCGCCGCGTAACTCGCTTCGCTGGTCGGAGTATCGAAACAGGTTATGCCCAGCCGCTCATCCAGCATGCCCGGCAGTTTCGCGAGCCGCACCCCTTGGTCAGGCTCGATCTCGCCTGCTGACAGCGACCACAGCGAGAATGTCTGTTCCGCCCCGGCAAACAGATAACCCAGCTTGACAAGTATTGAATATCTGGAGGAACGCAGTTCCGCGCCCTCCCCCTCATCCTGCAGGGCAATCACTTTGGGTCGAAACACGGAGGATTCCAGATCAAGCAGCGCGGACACGATCTCTCCGGAACGGTTCAGAATGAGCACGCCAAAGTCAGCCGGCGTCTCCGCGTTTAGTAATAGATCGGTAAGCGGTTGCGACCCCTGAAGAATGCACTGGACACCGGAATGTATCTTCCATCTGTCTTTCAAGTGGCTGAACACCGCGGCATCCTGCTCCAGCAGGAGCCCGCGCCATCCCTCTTCCAGCAGATGCGTGGAAAATGGGTTCACCGGACCGGCGGAAGCACCGGCTTCCACCAGCATCGTCGGCCTCAGACTCCGCATCCAGCGAAAGAATGCGCTGTCGGGCCTCAATGAATGAACGGCTTGAGCAGATGAAATCACGATGTTTCGTTTACTCCAGGTTTCCCCGCAGCAGTTGATCCGGCTGTTGAAAAGCAAGAATCTGCGGATTCAGCCGCAGCGGCTCCAGCGGCTCTGCCGGATTGGCCTCATAAGTCCTGGATGGCTGGCAACTTTCTGAGAATGTGGCCACCGCATAAGGAGTAAAGATGACCGACAACCCGTCCTGCCTGGCCTTCAAACTCAACTCCCTGGCCAGAAAGTGCATACCGCTGGACGAAACGGCGCCAAGACCGCCGCATTCAGCCAGGTGCTTCCTTTGCACCGCGAAGAAAGTCTCGGAACAGGCATCGATAGATCTGACAACGTTGATCTGGCCCATGTATCCGTGCCGCGGAAACTGAGTTCCCACATACGGGTCAATAAATTCACCCTTGTCCGTGCGTACATAGCCAGAGGCCAGGATACGGTTCCCCGAGTCAAGTGAGATTCCGGTCGCCAAAGGGCATCCCCGTCTCATGGCCTGAGATGCTAACTCCTCAAAGAAGAGGTGGCTCAACGATTCCAGCGGCCCGTTGATAAAGACAAAAACATCCCCCTTCAATTCGGTCAAGCTGCATAATGCCGGTTGCCCTTCCGGCCGTTCATCACCCGGATTCATCTGGAAAACCGCACTCTCCACAATCTGGTAAAAATGCAATACTCTTCGGCCGGTGTTGGCTTTGATCACCGAGGCTTGAAACGCTCCATCCTCCGGCCGCAAAAAAACCCCGATTTCCATTTGTTCCGGAGCAAGGTGTTTCAGCCGCATGGATCCATAGAACAGTCCTTCCGTAACCGCCACCTTTTTTCCTTTGCGCTGAACATGATCTTGCAGCACTCGGGCCCAGGCGTTTGCCACGTAAGGCTTGGCATCCAGGTTGAACGAGGTTGAATCTCCATGCATGCGCCAATGGTACAAGGGCTTCCTGATGTGTTTGATCTCCGAAGGACTCAAAACTTCCATTGCCCTGATCAAAAGATCCCAGTCCTGCGCGCCATCGCACCATGAACGGAATCCTCCAATCTCCATGACCAGACTTCGCTTCAAAGCAATCATGTGGCCCAGATAGTTGAAGGACAGAAAGATGTTCTCGTCGAAGTCCGGCTTGAATGCCGGCTGGCTTCGGACGCCGTACTGATCAATCTTGTCCTCGTCGGAATAAAAAAATTGCGCCTTCGGAAAGGCGTTCACCGCCCTTGCCAATTCCAGCAGCGCATGCGGATGAAGCTCGTCGTCATGATCCAGAAGAACCACAAAATCGCCCTTTGCATTTTTCAAAGCGGAATTGGAGGCGGCCGAGATCCCGCCCTGCTGAACGGATCTTTCCAGGTGAATTCGCGGTTCGAGCAGCGCGTAATCCCGAAGCGCTGAAAACACACTCTTGTCGGAAGACTGGTCATCGGTAATGCAGAGCTGCCAGTTCACATAGCGCTGTTCCATTACCGATTCCAGGCAGCGCTTCAGAAAATAAGGCGGCGTATTGTAGGTCGGCAAAATAATTGAAATAAGCGGAAGGTATGCCAACGAGGAAGTGCTTCTGCTTTCAATTTCATCTTCGCGCCAATACAGGTCCCGCTCCTTTCCTTCCAGCCACTCCTTATATGAAGTGATCGGGCCTGGGGCAGCCGGAATGGCACGCCGCTGAACCGGCAAAGAAACCTCCGACACCATGACAAATTCGGTGTCGTTTAACCGCCCAACCAGAGAGACCGGCTGACCCAATTTCGGACATCGGAACCGGGCAACAAAGCCGCAATTGTGGATGCCGGACTTTCCGTAATGCCTTGCAACATCCGGCCGCGGCAGACCTATAAACGCGGGTGTATATGTGGTATCCGCCAGAACATGCACTTGCAACTGATCGCCGGGATTCGCCGAAAAACACCAGCCGTTTACCGCGAAATCGCCATATCCAACCTCAATGGCTTCAGGAGTGTCCAGGGAGAATTCCACACTGTTTTGCGTAACCAATCGGCCCTCTGTTTAATTAGTCCCGGCGCCTGCATTCTTCCAGTCTGCCGTCGGCATTATGTTACGAATCTTTCACAGTGTACACGAAGCGTCACATGCTCTGATGACGCGGCAAGTTGTGCGATACTCGTAGGCCGATGAGCACCACGGCCATCTCTAAAATACTGCCAGCCGATTCGCGGCAGACAAATAGCAAATACCCCGCATGGGATCACGTAATTCCGCTGCCGACCGACAGCTTGATGTGGAGCACCGGCGGTGCCACGATAGAGAACTTCATTGTTCTCGGCGACGCCTGGGCGCAGGTGGTAACCCGTTACACTCCCGAAAGCGCAACGGTGCTGGATATTGGCTGCGGCTGCGGAAGAACGGCGCGCGTTCTGGTCAATAATCGCTGGATTACCCGTTATATCGGCTTCGACGTCGTTCCCGAGAGCATTGCCTGGTGCAACAATTTCATTAAACCGGCGTGGCATGGTTCGGCGGAATTTCACTGCTTCGATCTCTATTCCTCCGAGTACAACGCGAAAGGCTCAATTCAGGCCCGGGATCTTCGTTTTCCTGCCGCTGACCGTTCAGTGGATGTGATCTTTGCGGCGTCTCTCTTCACCCACTTGCTCGAACCGGACGCGCTGCATTACATGCAGGAGGTGGGCCGGGTCTTGTCTGACCGCGGCCGCGCTATCCTCAGCATCCACAACGACCCGGCGCTGGGAACTCGCTTCAGCGGCACGGAAACGCGAATTGATATTGCCTCGGACTACTTTGCGGAACTCGGACGGAACGCCGGCCTGCGTGAAGCGGAGCGGATTAACGACCTGGGTGGTCAGCAGGTCTTCATTTTCGCCCGCTAGTTCGTGGCCCCGTCACTTTTGGACACCAAGGCATCCAACAGGCATCTAACGAATGTGCTGACACAGATTGATCCTTTAACCCGCCTCCGCGACAGCATTGCGCCCGCCCGCTATCGCCTCGAAACTCACCCGCTTTACCGCGAGGTCAAAACCCTCCATCACCTGCAAATTTTCATGGAGTCCCACGTATTTGCCGTCTGGGACTTCATGTCGCTGCTGAAATCCCTGCAAGCCGGCATCACCTGCGTCACCCTGCCGTGCGTCCCCAGCCGCTACCCGCAATCCCGCCGCCTTATCAACGAAATTGTTCTGGGAGAAGAAAGCGACACCTATGGCACCAGTGCCATCAGTCATTTTGAGCTTTATCTCAAGGCCATGGCTGAATCCGGCGCCGGAACCTACTCCATCGACCAGCTCATTGCCGAACTCAAGGCGGGCCAGCCGTTCGCCGCCGCCATGAGACGGGCCGCCCCGCCGCCCGAGGCTGCCGCTTTTGTCCAATCCACCTTCGATATCCTCGCGCAGAATAAGCTGCACGTCACCGCCGCCGCCTTCACCTTCGGGCGCGAAGACCTGATTCCGGAGATGTTCCAGCAACTGGTGAAGGACTTGCGCCGAAATCTTCAGAAAGTAGATTCTTTCGAGTACTATCTCAACCGCCACATCGAAATGGACGGCGACAGCCACGGCCCCCTGGCCTTGCAAATGGTGGAAGAACTCTGCGGTTTCGACGACAACAAATGGCAGGAAGCCGCCGCCGCCGCCCAGTTTGCCCTGGAAGCCCGCATTCAGCTCTGGGACGGCATTCTGCATCGAATCCGCGCGTGAATTTTCAAAAACGAACTCCATTGCCCCAAAGCCTTCTTTGCGCCCTGTGCGCCAAAACCCTGATCATGGATAGCGAACTTAAATCCGACTGGTTCGAACTGCTCCTCTGTGCAAACCCTGCGGAAATGCCAGGCAATTCAAAAAACTTCCCCGCTATAAACCCATGAAAACAAACATATCCCGTGTATACCTGAATTTCCACCGGTCGTTTTCCACAGAATCAATGAAAATATCCCTTGCCAAGAGGGGGGCATCTTGATATTCTGGTCAAGTCGCCGCAAGCGAAAGTGAAGCGGCGAAACGGAGAAAGCAGGTCTGATCCCTTGAAAATATCAAGACAGCTTGCAAAACCGAAGCGGTTCTGATAGATTAGCAGGTGGCGATAGAAGCTGCCACGCAGTCTAAATCGCTAAGCAAGTAGTAGGGTAGGAATCACCGACCGTAGAACTGGTCTAGCGATTAGGTTCACGGTGAGCGTCGGTTCGGACACCATAGCAGTATTCAAGCGGTCCTGAAGTAATCC
>Ga0116231_10013364_pt1 | contig 11572 bp, 7 predicted proteins | sample S1TSphgellanicum_2_FD_89695 | JGI IMG/M metagenome (GOLD analysis project Ga0116231, IMG submission 89695) | Host-associated microbial communities from peat moss isolated from Minnesota, USA - S1T2_Fd - Sphagnum magellanicum MG | ecosystem: Host-associated > Plants > Peat moss > Unclassified...
GATACAAACAGAAATTCCTCAAAAAGAAAAAAAAAAAAAAGACTGGTTTACAGTTTACACCCGCAAATCCAATAGAATTCAATCGTGCATAATCATACAAAGGTTTGAACACAAAGAATGAAGGTCAGAGGTCAAGAAGAATTACCATGGAAGATTCCGATCGAGCCCTAACCGAAACACGCGCCTTTCGGACTAGTGGAGATGCATTAGACACACCTTTGAAGAGATTTGTTTTGTCAAGAAGCTGGTGATTTGTATTCTCGCATTGAACAATAACATGATCTGAACTTCTAGATTTGAGGGATTCTGTTGCGACGTGGAACTCGACTAGAGCTGGATCCGAGTTCTCAACCATTTGTGAATCTAATGTCCTGCTTGCAGCTTCCTGAAGATCTGGCGACGAGGTCATACTGTTAGTACTCAAGGAAACCAACTTCCGCACCTTCTTGTACCGCCAGTCGAGGCTGGCATCAGCAGCAGCTGTTGTACTAGTCCGCGCTGGGAGAAGGTCATAAGTCGCATCCGGCACCGGGGAACTAGAGCTTGGCTCACTATGCCCGCGTGGACTCGATGTTTTAGGGCTGCCAGACGAAATTGCTGGACCGTGATCATGTTGCCTTTTCTGAGTACTCAGGGAAACAATGAACGCCTCATGATCTTCCTCCTCCTGTACATCAATACTCTAGTATGTAAACGATGTAAATGGACATACGGGATTTCGGTATCTTAAAAACTCGACCTAATTCTTCCTTTGTATTTGCAGGTTCCTTCGCAAACAGAACCTTCCTCGCGGATAACCAGGCATACCTTAGCAAGCATAACCTTCTTGCACAATTTCAAATTAGGCCAGGTTTTTTTAAGTAGGTTAATGGCAGGCCACATCGGATATTCTGTTTTTTTTGGCTAATTCCCATGCCGTCCAACAGAATACCCTCTGGACCTGTCATAATCCTATACGTATTGCTGCAGGGAGCCCAGGTTGGTATTGAGCTTACCTCGTGCAAGTCTTTATTCGCCATCTGATTTGGCTCGTCGGATTGTGAATTTTCAGCTATAAACTGCAGTCGCATATTTCTGCTACTTTTGATGGTATCTTGAGATAGCCAGTTCCTTCGAAGAATCACATTCTCCTCACTCAAGCGGGCCATTTCCTTGCGAGCGGCAAAGAGCTGCGATTAATATCAACACATCCAAAACTATCGGTACGTTGTGGAACAGATCGACAGGCTTCGAACTCACGCGTTGGATTCTCAAGCGGATTAATCTTCTTGGGAATTCTGTCTTGAAACAGGATACTGAACAAAGAGACCACTTCTTACATAGAATGGATTATGTGAGCCTCGACAGATAGATATAACAATTTCCAAATGACTCGTTACTGGATCAGTGGATTGGTAAGGGTCTGAAATGTTCAGGGCCAAGAGGTGAGAGACTAGGTACCTGGTTGCGCAGCTCCTCATGATAGATTGCGGTTCTTGTGGATGTATTCGGAGATGTCGCATCTTCAACTATACTCGACTGCTCACGGACAGTGTTGTTTAGATGATCCTTCGCATGACTAGCCTGTATCAAAGAGTACTCAGTCAGGTCACCATTTACATGTATTCGATCTATGTAGATATAATCTGGCGTCGTCTGTTGATCTAGTGTTTGGATCTGTGGATAACGAACCTTCTTTTTGCATTCGCGCCACACTTCCCGCGATCTGTTTTGTGATGATCAACTTCTACTATAATCCTGCAGATACAATATTCGGTAATTGACCTTCATAACTTATGTAAGATGATAGAGATCAGGTGCTAGAATATTCGTACCAGCTCCCACTTATTGGCGAAAGAACATCGGCAGCCAACTACCGCACATCTGTGTACTGCATCGCAGCTCCACGCAACAGCGTCGACTTCCGCATCGTCGTATGGTTCTTCCTTCCCGACCAAACACACTGGAAGCCAATCACCAGGAGAGTTTTTAGGTAATTTTGACGTCGTAGTAGCCGCTTCCAGTACTGCGTCATTCTTATGCAGCAACCAGCTTCTCCTGGAACCCGCGGCAGCTGTTGCAGGACCAGCCTTAGATATGTGGTGGTGTTGAGATGAAATGGCCTTCTCCATCTTCTCCTCGTCAGCAGGCCGCTGATTCGGGACCCTATCGAGTGCTGCATCCTTTTCGCTCAAACATTGACCCTCTTCATGATCTGTAAGCCTCAAAGAGAGGTCTATGTCTGCTACCCGATCAATGCGACCGTTAGCTGTGTTACTACAGCTGCTCCTCCTAACATCTGGTCCCTGTACTAAGATCTCCATGCAGTTCATCTGATGATCAGATTCTGATCACGGCCTGAGTTCTATATATAATATCGTCTTCCCTATCCATGAATCCCTCGATCCGACATGGTAATCCGAGCGGCGAGTTGTAATTTGACCTTACATCGAACAAGCTTTAAAATGGTACTACGTCACTGCTGCTGCTGCTGCTGCTGCTGCTGCATCCCACCAAAATGGAAACTCGAGACCAGCTCCTCCTTATATAACATTCCTGCATCATGCTCGTCATGACTAATCTCGATCCCTCGTTCAAGAACCGCGGGAATTAGCCAGTCGGATGCTGCAACAGGTCTACACGAAGCTCGACTGATCTGACAAAGAAATTAGGAAAAGGAAACAGCTGATGATCTAGACCGGGGCACTAACAACAAACAGAAACTGGCAGTAACCATGTATTGAAGCCGCAGAAACTAGCTAGCACCCAAGAATAAATCAAGATCAGATGTCGAGTACTATGCGAGGACGATTCACTCGTGCGAATCATGAGATGGTCACAGATCCTTTTGACATGAGCTGCGGGCCTGCGGCAATAAAGTCTTCTCTTCTTGTTTGTTTGTTTGTTTTTGTTGGGTTAGGCTTGACGATTCGATGGAATTCCGCCGGCATAAGTGCGTGCAATTGGTGACGGAATCTACAACATCTTGTTGTCGCCAGGCTCGATGTTTGGATCGTCGAGCAGCATATCTTTACTCGCAAAAATGACATATTTGCTAGCAAAATTTGATCTATCTATTCGCATAGATGATATCTTTGCTCGTCACGTTGCGACGGCTGCATGACGTCTGCTTCTCGGTTTGGGCTGACGATCCTGAGATAACGGCGCCGCCACCGCGTTTCGAGCAATTAAGAATCTCGTCATGACGTCATGACGTAGTAAGGTGACGTTTGTGTCCTACTGAGTTGTTTCGTCATTTTACCTCGTTTTCTCTCCTCGTTTTCTTCAAACAATTTGCTTCCTCTGGACCAGGGGTTGTTTTAGGAATTCTTGTTCGTAGCCAAAGTAGGTATCATACATTGGGAAGATATAGAAAAAGTGGGGATCATCCGTTGGAAGATTTAGCCAAATCTGGCTGTAAATCAGAAATAAGTAAAAATATTGAATCGTCCTTCTATATGTTTGGCTACACAATGAAAGCTAAATATATGAATCCGGCCATTTTTGAGCTTATTTTTTCTCTCTCCAGGTGACTGAAAACTTCCCAAGTCACTTCTTTTTTGAATTCTTAATTCCTAAATTTGCTTTTTGGTGAATTTTGCTAGTAGAAGCACGCAGCTCCCCACATTCACTTGCAGACCCCCTCCCCACCTTGCACAAACAGTGTTTTTCTTATACAAAATGAGTGACGTAAGTGGGTTGGCACTTGGAAACCATCCTCCAAAAAGAGGGCTTAGCCAAATTTGGCTGCAGGTTAAAGAAGAAAGTCGAAAAGTTTAGGAATCCTGCAGAATGTTAACAACATACAAAAACCAGTGTTTTTGGTTTTGACAAATTTTTGCAACTTGGTGAGAAAAATAAGACTGGAACATGTACAAACCAGTGTTGGACTGGTATACTGGTTGAACCCAGGTATCAATTCGGATATCAGTTAGAGTATGATAATACCCTACCAGTCATATTTTACTTTTTGATGATACTATGGTTGATACCCAATTGACCTGGTATATACCAGCCGCAATATCTCAACATATATCTCATCTAACTGGTCAGAATGCTGCACCGACTATTGTCAATACTCATACACTTGGGTATCTCAAGCTTACATATTAGATATCAATAGTGGTTACAACTTGCATATTTAGGATTCCAAATGTAAGTTTAGGGTCTCCTTTAACAAGCAATAAGTGAATGCACTACATTTAAAGAAGGTGGCACTTCAATATTAGCGGCATGGTGGATATCTCAAGCTTGAAAATAGAATGTTGATTAGGTACGCACCTTTTTTTTTGAAGCCAGCTTGAAGTTGCTTAGTACATGATGAGGTACAATTTATAACTACTAAACTTGAATGTGGAATTCAAATGTTCAAATTCAAATTTTGAACAGAGAACAAACCAAGCTTTTGATTAGTTCAACCAACGGTTGGATTGTGTTCATGTCACTGGATCATTTGAGCCTAATGCCGATATATGTGTGTTTTTCATTCTGCTAGCACCTCTAGGAGTATTTGTTTCTTTCTATTTTGGATTTTTTATGTATGCGGAAAGGGAAAGCATAAGTGTGGAGCCAATCTATCCTCATCTTCAAGGGCGTTGTATGTTTTTTTCCCTCAAGGTTTGTGTTTGTGGAAATGCAAAACTCATTTCAAAGTGTGCTTATTGTTTTTGGTTGCATATTGTTGTGCACATATTCCATATACCATGTACCTAGTTGATACTTAGTATGTCCATGGTATGAAACATTGACATATCCACATACTCATACCACTTTGAATAATCTTTAAATTCCATTGGTGTTGATACCCTTTAATATGCATAACTCATATATCCTGCACAATACCAGTACCTGCCTGATATATAAATTTCAAAATTTGAATGATACCAGCACCCACCTGATATGTCTAAAATCCATTACCAGTCCAACACTGGTACAAACCTTTTTTAGCGCAAAAAATGAGGTCAAGTTGTCACATTATGAGAAAAAATGAATCTAAGCGCCACACATTTAGATGTTGAGGTCACCAAGGTCATCAGAATAATGCAGGATTCTCAAAAAAATCTATTGCCGTACCAAACTAGCCAAATTTGACTCATACCTCTCTGGATGGCTGGAGTAAACCGGCTCATCACCAGTCACCTACTGGTGACCAAACACTTTGCCAAATCTTTCTCAATTTTTTTTCATTTTGAGTGATTTAAAATGTTATAGGAGTGCCTTCTCAAGCTCTACAAATCATCTTTGAAATGCAAAGCCAAAAGACCAGCCAAAAAAGAGCAGTAAAGAAAATACGTTTTTTCAAATTGCAAAGCACATTTTTCTTCATTTTGACCCCTCTTACTTCCAAACTTTATAAATTTCTTATTTTATATTCACCTTAAAGAATTTAAAGTGCTATAGGAGCGTAACCTGAAGTTCTACAAGTCATCTTTGAACTCTAATAACAACAGAGCAACAAACAAGAAATATTTTGGGTGTTCAGGAACTAGCCGTTGTAATGTTTGGTGGTCTTTGTTTTTAGTTTTTGACCCCCTTTTTTTTGAGGGGCCATAGCTTTCTCAATTCTATTTCATTTTTGACAATTTTTAGTGTGTCAAGTGCATCAATAGGAGAGATTCAAATTTGTTTGAACACCAAGAACAATGGAGGCCTCCCCATGGATTTCTTGTGCCCTGAGCACTTAAAGTGTTCAGTCACCGACAAATTTACCCTAGTACTCGTCCTACTTGACGAAATTAAAAAAGAAAAAAACCTGGTTCAAACCTATCGTCTGAAGTGGTCATATGCTTAAATGTGCCCACTTTTTTCAAAAACAACCCTTACACCATTCGCAGCCCCCATTTGTCGTCAGGATGTGAAATTTCACCAAAAACATCTCATCGCTTGCATAGCCCCCTTGGAATTATCACTTCAAAATTTTCTTTTTGGTTGTAGGTAATTGAAGAATTACCTTTAATCTTCATTTGCAAATTTCGCCCAAAAGTGAACTTGAAAGTTTTTAATGCAAAAATGAAGTGATTTTTTAGATTTTCAATTGCCAACATCTGTATATAAAAAAAATTAATTTCAGATTTCTATACATGGGTTTAAGTGGTAGCCAAAAATATAGAAGGATTCTTTTTTCTGTATCTAGTTCACAGAGAAATTTGGTAAAATCTCCCTATAGATGGTTATCGCATTGGCTACAACACAAAAATGACCCGAAAAAATGCGGATTAAGAGCAACTTCTAGTTGAGAAGGCTACAAGCGCTGTCCAAAAATTCTGGACATTGGGGAGGTCGCATCGCTCTGTCCATATTTGAGTATTTGAGATCTTAAATGAGATCTTGAAATATATTCCATCTACTCCGAAAATGGCAGCACTAACACAACACAATAGTGAGAGGTTTTAGGGTTGTTGAGGATGTAGTGATGTATTTGTTTTGCATTGTTATTTGGGGGACCCAAGACCCTTCAGCAGAGTCCAGGTTAATAGGATACCCCACACTGAGCCTGGAACCAAAGTCAGAGCCTGAGTCTCAGGTTAGGGTATCAGAAAAGCCCCTCAGGCAAATGTGACCCAGCACCCGCCCATGCACCATCCATTGGAAACCCATTATGACTTGCATTGTTCATCCACGACTGAGTCAAGCTTCCACCTTGGTAACGTGTCAAACCCTCCAACTTTCCATTTCCTCTACCTATGGGAACTACCTATGGGAGTGGGTAAGTACCAGTTTCAGCCGGTATCGACTTTTAGGCATACCAGGGGCCAGGGCATTAAAAAACCATCCATTTGTGAAACTTGTAGGTCCCAACTATAGGAATAGCTTTACCAAACTTATGCCCTCCAGACACAGACACAAGTTTTATTTTCACACAAGTGCATGAGTAGTGGGGTATGAAAAAGGGTGATGCCCACTGAACATGAACCCCACAAGTGCATAAAAGAATACAGCCACAATTCACAACATTTGTGAGCAAAAAAAATCACATGTTTAAATCAAAGATGCGTGTGAGTGCTTAGAAGACATTTTATGACTCCATTCATGACTAGTTTTGTTATCATATCAAATATTATATGACTAAACAACCCTTAGTGATGTTGGCTGAACTATTTAGAACAAGAATGTTCAATCTAACACTCTTTATCAATTAGTCATAAAGGTGTCAAGTTATATAAAACAAGTCATATATATATTGTTGAGGTGTCATGATAATGAATATTATAATATGGTTGGTAGATAATGAGTCATTTGATTGGTCAAATTTCTATTTAGATTAAAATCATTTTTTAGATTAATATAAAAAATAATATTTAAGGTTTAAATAAGTAAAAAGGTAGGTCAGTAGATAGTATCCTATCTTGACTTACCTACCTATTCTAGCCCTTTAGGAATGCACATAGGTTGCAAGTATTAGAAATTGAATCCTCACCTTCACAATGATAAACCAAGTCTTTGTCATTGGATTACACCATCAAAAGGTGTTTAATTTTACAAAAAAAATTTATTTCACATGTTTAATTATATCATTACAAGATTGTGAGGTAGGTAATAAGCAAGTTGCAAAATGGTAGGTAGGAGAGAAATAGGTTGTATGAGATAGGAAAGAGGAAGTAGAAGGCAAGTCAATTGTGAGAAGTAGGTAGGTGGGTGAATGGGTAGGTAAGTGGATGGGTGGGTTGGTGGGCGAATGAATAGGTAAATGGGCAGATGGGTATGTAAGTAAATAGGTGGATGGGTAGGTAAGTAGGTAGTAAGTATAGAATAGGTAGGTGGGTGGGTAGGTAAATAGGATGTTGAAAATATAACATTTAATAGATTTAGTTTATTGGATTGTATATTGGAAATTCATTACTAAATTTTGATAGTCTATCACATTTTATGTCTCACTGAAATTATCTCTACCAATTTCCTTACCAGATTCATTTGTCTTTTATTAGAATTCAAGTTTTTGGGATCAAGTTAACTAGCAAGTCCAACATTTTGCCATGCATTCTTTTAGGGCACTTAAGGAAGTCATTTTTCTATGATAAAGGTGTCTTAATTGGAGTTTATGAATTATCCTTTCCATTTGTTGTTGAAATTTTTTTTTTTTTTGTAAGTGTTTTGAAGTTGTATTTGTTTCAAATTTGTTGTTGTTGAACTCTTGTATTACTTTTTAATAGTTTGTTAGGAAGATATTAAATTATTTGCTTACCTATGTTGCAAAAGTATATTTTATTTTCTACTTTTACATTTTTTAACACCCAAACTCGATAGTTCACCAAATGGCCTTAACATTTAATGACCACAACACAAATATCAAACCAAAATTTCTAGTTCATCATCTTTTGTTTCTAGAAAACATCAACTAAAGCTATTTGTCTTTATCATATTTAACCCAAACTTTTGTGTTAAATGAGTTTTTGTTTGTTTCATTTTGGTGTGCATGTTCGCACTCAAGACTTTTTTAAAAGAAAAAAAAACCAATAATTTATTTGTTGTTATAGATGTTACAATATGTCGACAATATTGAGGAGAAGCATGAAAAAAGAAATGGAACAAGTTTTGCAAGAAACTATCAAAATAGAACATTCAAAAAGCCTTGAAGGAATCGAGCTACCAAAGATCAATTTTGAGGAAGTTGTAACCTTTCAAAACAAGGAGCAAGACCATTTTGTGGACATTACCAAAAAATCAAAACCAAAAAATTGCAAACCTACCAAAAATCACCCACCAAAATTGTGACATGTTGCAACAAAATTGAAGATTTCATGGGAACCAATTTGGGACCTTACCAAAAACCAAACTTTTTGGTACCATAAGACCATTTTGCCCAATCCACATGTCAAAGAATGTGAAATTTCTCAACTTTAAAAGCAATTAGAGGAACTATGCTAGTTTGAAAAAAACAATGCTTCCAAGGATGGACATAGTGCATAGTCCTCACAAAGAATATTGTGGACAAGGATGAGCTATATAAAGAAATTTCAATAGCATCTATTTTTTATGTTTGTATCTCTCCTCATTCTATTCCAACCTATATTTTTTGTTAAGGTTCCGGTCATGTGGTAGGAACTTGCAATTATTAATCTAATCAGGTCTTAGCTATCAATCCTCTACCAACCTTTTTGTTGAAAATACCTTTTGTCATAACACCAATTCCTTTTCAAGATCTAGTCCCAAATCTTCAACCATTATTCTATCTTTCTACAATATTAAAAGTACCTTGTAAGGAGCCTTTTGTGCCCCCTTGAGTTCTATCATCATTAACGGAAATGCATTTGAGCAAAATCCGGTAAGATTCCCAAATTCTATGATTTCACATATTGGATCATACCAACCTTCCTTGGCCAAGTCTACCCTAACATGGGAAGTGCTCCAACCATGTGGCCTACAAAGGTCGAATAAACTATAAGTAGGTCTAGCCCTATTGCTAACATTGTTTTAGCACGAAAGTCGGTTTTGGGGGTGGATAAGTTCATGCTAAAAGGACCACCCTTGTTGAAAACACATGTTTTCTTATTCAATTTTTCACAAAATTTTGAAATGCCTTAAATTGCTATGGAATCCTAGGTATAATAAGAAAATTTATTAACATGTAAAATTTTCAATTAATTCCAAAAACATTCGAGGCCCAAAAGGACTAATTTAACATTGTAACCAATCTTGACTATGCTAAAATGGATTAAAATATGTTCGAAATTACACCATGACCTGTGTATTAGAGTTCTAGTTATGGATCTTGTAGGTAGGAAGGGGCTCACCCAAAGACAAAAGGATTGTATTAACAAAAATGTCTAGGAGACTATCAAATGCATAGCAGCTTCTTTGGAAGTTGAAAATGACAACTTTGACAATGACCTCTTCTACACACCACCTTCAAGTCTTTCAGAGCCAATCTCTAATGGGCTTGAAGCACACCTACATGTCAATCAAGCTAGGAGGTGGTCATGTATTATTTTCAATGTTCACTTGAATATTTCCAATCAACTTGTGCATCCAGAAAATCATGCATGGTGTCATCCACCTCTCGAATACACCTTGAATCTACCATCTTGGCGTGCTCTAGTTGAATCTAACCAAAAACCTAGGGAAAAATTCTTGCTTTCCCATACCTATTATAATCTAGCAATGGATTTTCAACTTCAACAATGAAGTTTGAAAGATCCATGAATTCGTTGTCCATGCAAATAACTTTTTGATTTCATAACCTCAATAATGTTTTTAGGGTTTGCAATATCTAAGCTTGAGGTTCTTTTTGCAGGTTGGCCATGGACATAATGGAAATATTTTACAAAGCGGTTCAACCACAAATTTGTGAAAGGTTTGCCCTCCAACAAGGTGATATTCACCAAACCCTAATTTTCTTTCATATGTGTTTTGGAGTTCTTGGTTTAGGTTGAAGTTGGAAATATTTGTTAAATTTTTTCTTGTTATAACCATTGAATTTGAATATTTAAGAATTATAATTTTTTTATTTAAGGTCATTCAATCAAATAAGGATTTGTTTGTTTGTATTGTTCATAGGTCAATCTATGTCAAAATGGACAAACACAAGGGAAATCGTGGATACCCAAAAAGACCCAACAATAATGAACCTTGCATTCAAGAGTTACCACATGTGCAACAAGTTGAAAAATACTCGTATGAAAATTGGTATGTAAATAAGAGAAGGGTTGATACACGAGAATGTGTAAAGAGGTGTGTAAGCAAATAATAGAGCTTCAAGCATAAGCAGAGAAGGAAATTTTCAATTCCTTAACAACTATAGCCCTGAAACCTTCTACAAACCTTAGATCTTTTTATTCGTATGCTAGGAAGGCACAAAAAAACCATAGCTAATGTATTTTTGTCGCAACCTTAGCCTTGGGCTCGCGACCAAGGCAAAGGGCTTGCAAGGGTGTGAGCCAAGAGGAAGCCCGGGAGTCAAGGCAAAGGCATTGCAAGGGTGCGGGCCAAGAGGATCCCGGGGAGTCACATCACATACTCTCGGGAGTGTAAGAAAGTGTGAGGGAGTGTGAGGGAGTGAACACTCACACTCCCAAGGCAACTCCCACTTTGGGAGATGGAGTCCTGGTGCACTCCCGAAATTTTAGAGAGCGATTTCAGGGGTCAAAATTCAATGTCTTGTGGCGTTCTTCATATCATTGGAAAGCTCTTGCAACGTAGATGTCTAAAATGGGCTCGCATTACTCATTTGGATATCTGAAACACAAGTTATGGCCAAAAGAAGGGTCGAAAGTCGAACTGCTAATTTGACTCCCGACCACAAAAAGTTGGGAATCGACCCGATTTACTTAGCTTCAGGGGGCGTGCCATATATCGTTGGAAAGCTCTCAACGAGAGCTACAACTTTGCTTTAGATCGCATTGCGATCCAAGGTCTACTCGCAAAGTCATGGGGCTCCAAAATCGCGGGAGTCCCATTTGGCGCGATTTCGGGACTCCCACTCAGGAGTCCCGGGAAAAATAGCCATTTGGATGTAGGCTCCGTGGAGAGCTGGAGAGTATATTATAAGGGGGAAGGTGGTGGCTTCCCCCAAGTCCGGGCCGTGGTGAGTCTTGTGTGTCCGTGTTGCCCGTGGCTCGTCCTAGCACCAAGGGTGCTCCAACTATGCACTAACCAC
>Ga0116231_10013365_pt1 | contig 11571 bp, 5 predicted proteins | sample S1TSphgellanicum_2_FD_89695 | JGI IMG/M metagenome (GOLD analysis project Ga0116231, IMG submission 89695) | Host-associated microbial communities from peat moss isolated from Minnesota, USA - S1T2_Fd - Sphagnum magellanicum MG | ecosystem: Host-associated > Plants > Peat moss > Unclassified...
AAGTGGATTCTAAGGCAACATATACATGAGTGTGGTGGGAAAGGAGTATGAAAAAAAACCAAATATTAAAATGAAAAAAAAAAAAAAAAAGAGAGAGAAGAAAAACCCCTTTATTGACCAATTGGAGCTTTTAGATCACTCCTATTGGTCTTTGGATTAGTTACGCTTGTTCTTTTGGTGAAAAGGCTTGGATATGCTTTTGGCGCCCGCCATATGGGTTACAATGGCACCAGTTAAAATGGCATAATTTCTTCAACAACTGACAAGATGTTGTAGTAGATGAACTAAAATTGACGACAAATGTGTCAAAGTGGCTATTTTGCTTTTGGAACAATCTTCGGCAAACCAAAGCTTGTGCACATTGTGCATATGGTGGAAGTGGCCCGTTACAATTGACTAGGTAGTCAATATTGCTCTCTTGTTTGTTAGCTTATAAAAAGTTGTCAGGGTCTATTCCATCGTCAATGTTCCATTTGTGTCGTTTTACACTATCACAACACCAAACCATAGACCGAGGTCAATCAATATCCTTCAAGGCTTTATTTCACCAATTGTTCCCCCAATCTAAACCCTATAAACTAGTGTTTTTTGGGTCTAGTTTTTGAAAGAAAACCTCTAGTCTTTGTTCCTGCTAATTTTTCAATTTTGGCCAAACCTCCAGATTGAGTCCCAATTCGTTTTATAAAATCCAATTCTTGAACTGATTTTGTGATATTAAATATTTTTTTAAAAAATTAGCAAATTTTGTAGAGAATTTACACCAGGAAAATTCTAATTTCTTTTTAAAATTTCTTTTTTGTGGGAAAAAAAAAATCACCACTTGCAACCTTTCAAAATAGTATAATATTTATGTGCCTAAAAAAATTGCAAAATGTAGTTCTGTGCTTAAATATAATATCCTTCATTATAAAATGGTGTTTGCAGCCAGGTTTGGATTCCAAGAAGCCTGGTTCTAGGTTCCAATTCTGAGGCTGATTCCAAACTTCTGAAGGGCCAGAACCATCATCCTCGGCCCAGAATTTGCATCTGGGCCAAACAAATCAACCCTAAACCTTTAGAATTGTTCTAAGAATATTTGGAGGGCACCGGACCCTTCATAATTTGTTTCGCTCATTAGAGTATGGCACCTTACAGGTAAGGCTCTTGATCTCATCCACAAGCGAATCACAACCATTCATTCATAAAAGAGAAATCCTACCGGTCCTTTACCTGATCCTTTTACACCTGTTAACGACTTCAAACTGGGTGTTCTGGGAATTCAGGTCCCCACCACACTTGACTAGGGCATTGTCGTGCCGGACCCTCATTCCCAGAACAGCCCCATTCCCACTCCTTACCCTACACGTCAGTAACGCCCTTTTTGTCATCTTTCCCCATGCCAAGTCAAAGAGTTCGCTTTACCCAAAGCATGAACGGGTGACAGGTACCCATCCAAAAAGATTTTGCCCTCATAAGGTAATTTTTAAACAAGGGGTGTGTCACACATTGGCCTTGTCATTTACATTAAAAAGTGTTTTAAGGCAAAAGAAAAATTACAGAAACTCAAATATTTCATCATGCAAAAATATAATCTTCAAAAAATCCTCCAAAATCCTTCAAAATATTATTATGAATCTATAAGAACTAATCTCAAGTTTCAACACAAGCCAAAATATCGTCTTTCAAAAATCCCCATATAAAAATAAATAGACCTATTATTATTATTATTACCTAGGGGCCAAAATCCCTTAAGCTGCTATACTCTATAATGAATCTAAACACAATATCCTTGCCCTCATAGGCAAGGCCAATAAAATTCAGCTCTCCCAAAGAGCTGACCTAGTACAAGTATTTTAACCTTTCATACCCATATTTCCACCATCCCCATCCCTCCCCCAACTACCCAGGCCTCCTCCGTAAACTAGCACCTAAACTGGTACCTTCACGTTCTTGAGTGAGGCCTCTTAGTGGCCATCTTAAAGCCAAGCAATGTTAGATTTGGACTCAAGAGACCTTGATTTAGTCTAAGCATGAGAGTTTTATAATAAAATAATAGCACCTTCGGCACTTTTAGTGCTCAAGATTTAATATATTTTCTCCTAAGTTTCCAGCATAACCATTAATTTTTTAATTTTAAGTGTACTTTTTTATTTGTAAAGTAAACCTTAATAATTTCTCAAAATTCCTGCATTTTTTTTCCTCGTTAATTATTTTAGTGCTGAGCCTGCTGCTAAGTTAGCACAGTATTTAGAAGCAATTTAAAAGAAAATATGAATTTTAACCATGGTACCAGTGTAGGAGCTTGATTCCCTCCACATTGGTTGGTACCATGGTAAAAACTGAAAACCCCAAAATTCATTTAAATTATTTCTAAATATTACAAATGTCCCATGAGCTTTAGACTACTACACCAGGCTCTCTGAGTCCAAATCTAACATTGCTTGGGTTTAATTTGACCACTAAGGCACCTCCGTTGAGAAGGTGAAGGTAACCAGGTTGAGTGTTGGTTCACCCTGGGTCAGGGTGAACCAACACCCCCATGTACTTACCTTGACCTTTTCGAGTTAGGTCTCGTAGTGACCATAGGAATCCCCAAAAAATGTTAGATTTGAACTCAGAGAGCCTGATGTAGTAGTCTAAAAAGCTCATGGGATATTTGTAATATTTAGAAATAATTTAAATGGGTTTTGCGGTTTTTCAGTTTTTACCATGGTATCAACCAGTGTGGGGGGAATCAAGCCCCTACACTGGTACCATGGTTAAAATTCATATTTTCTTTTAAATTGCTTCTAAATACTGTGCTAACTTAGCAGCAGGTTCAGCACTAAAAATAATTACGAGGAAAAAAAAAGGAGGAATTTTGAGAAATTATTAAGGTGTAGTTAACAAATAAAAAGTAGACTTAAAATAATTTCAGCCCAGGCAAGGCAAGGCAAGGCAAGGCAAAGGAAACTAAACTAGTCTTCTCCGCGTGCTATGATTTTCACAGAGTTACCTACCTACTAAATAACAACTTTCACAGCGGCACCTACAGCCTACGCGTAGTTGACGGAAATTGGACGAATTTTGACGACCGCGGTAATAGGAATAATAATGGAACATAAATACATCATACCTTGGCTGTCATAACGCCGTGTGTTTGGTCCCCTGTTTTCTTTCCTTCTATAAAACTCCCTCTCTTCCCTTGTTTGCTTTGCTTTTTGTGTCCTTTGCTCATTCTTCTTCGCTCCCCAGTCTCGCGCTTCTCCAAGTCCTCAGCCTACGTCTGCTCTAAAGTCCTTCCCCTCTCCAAGTCAAGGTCTTCACCCAAAAAAAGAAAAAAGAAAATTCCATTCCTTAAGTTGTGCTTCCTGCTCAGGTCTTCTCTTCATTCCCCTCATAATTTCTGTCTGCCTCTCTGGAGCTGAAGTTTTGTTGTTTTTTTTGTTTTTTTTTGTTTTCCCTCTCAGAGCTCAAGTTAGTTTTTTTCCGCTTTAATATTTGTAGGAGCTAATTTGTTGCGAAACCTTTTACTCCCAGTAGCGCTTCTTCTTCACGAGTTCAAATTTCTTTGTAAATTTTGTTTTGCCAAACACTTGTGTCAATACTCAAGCTCTGCAAGCAAGCTCCATCAAATTTGGTGGCAATACATATATATATTCTCGTGTGTGGTGGATCTGTGCTGCTCTTATAATTCGAGTGCTGTTGTTGTTTTTGGCTTCGAATTTTGAATCATCCTCTCAATCTTTGGGAATTTCAAGGGTTTGTTTACCTTCGCAATGGGAATAGGCGGCGGTGGTGAGGTCCGGAAACATGTGTGTGTGACGGGAAACTGGGGTCTTTTGAGCTCATGGCTTCTGCGTTCCTTGCTAGAAAGAGGTTACAATGTGCGCTCCGCAGTCCCTAAAAGCGCAGGTGCTGCCAAATTCTAATTCCTGACCCACCCAGTGAATATGCAGATCTGTTATTAGCTTGTCTAGAATTTGCGATTTTTAGAATTTCTTTTCCTGTGTGAAAGCTTGAGTGAAGAAGAATTGTGCTTGCTGGCTGGCTGGCTGGCTTGCAGATGAAGCTGCGGAGCTCATGGCACTGCCAGGGGCAGAGGAACGATTGGAATTGACCCAATTAGCAGCTGATCTGATGGACTACGGAAGCTTGGTGGAAGTATTTAAGGGCTGTGTTGGTGTCTTCCACACCACCTCACCTAGTGACCTTGTTTCCAACTATCCTGTAAGAAAACCATCTCTCTCTCTCTCTCTCTCTTCCCCAGTTCCGATATATTCCACCCACCTCACCATGTACAAAAGCTTCCGAGCTTTGAACATGAAGATGCTGCTCTGTCGAACTGGGTTTCCAGGAGGCTGCCCAGTAGTGTTTTCAGAATTCAGCTGCTGGGAAGCGAAGCTGGAGTGATCTGAAGAAATTGTTTTGTAATTGTGGGTGTGTACATATTTAAATTCTTCTTCTGTTCACGACAATTACAGCCGGAGATGATTGACTTGGAAGTGAGAGGGACGTTGAACGTGGTGGAAGCTTGTTCCAACGCTGCAGTGAACCGACTGCTACTCACCTCGTCGCTATCGGCTATGGTGTGGGATCAGCACCGGAATTCGGAGACTGTTCCAGCTGCTGGCGCGTGTATAGACGAGAAATGTTGGAGCAATTTGGATTTCTGCCGAAGCAAGAAGGTACTGGAGTACTAGTACCATCTTCATCTCCCCGACCACGCCCCCCAATATGCCCTTCTTCTTAAACTTGTTCGAAATTATAGGAAATTCTTGAATTCCTTGCGCATTTAAAAAATTTCTTGGCTACAAGTTCCGCCATAGCTCTATCACAATCTCTCTCTCTCTCTCTCTCTCGTGAAGTTCAGAAATGTGAGAACAGGAGCCGTCGCGCAACCGCAATCCTCGAATGCAAGCGCACCAGCGTAATGGCCCGGCAATAGGCCCTTACGCGCTGAGCACCTTAGAGCATGCGCAATGGTAGCCCTCTACTAGTATTTACCACATCCAGTGTGCACTGTTTAGTTTCTGCCCCCATCTGCCCTTCTTACCCATGAACCCGAAAAGATGAACTGTACACAAAGGGAGTGAGAGACTATTTACCTCTCACCACCTGGGCGAATCATTGTAGTTGGCCAATGAGAAATAATCATTTAGTACTGAGAAACAGTCATTTCCTGCTGCTGCTGGCGCTCTAGTCTAGGAAGGCCCTAGTAACATGTGCTCTGATCTAGACTCCCAAGCAGTTTCACAGTGTTTTCCTGCAAATCTTCATCCGAATAGTACTGTACAGGGTCATTTTAACTGCTGTTGTTGGGCATGCTCTAAGGGCATTTGCACAATGCTCTGCTACATGTCTGGGCATTACTTTGGTTCAAAGCCCCAAAGGGGGCCCTATATGCAGTTGCCTCAGGATGTATGGAGGTACCTTATAGTGGATAAGGTACAGGGGAAGAAGCAAGGCTTTGCTATCATGGCCATCAGGCCAGGGGAACCCAGGAATGGGAAGTCCAAGAGATAGGGGGGTCTGTCTTTGGATATACCATGGTATACTTACCCTGATGGGTGGGGAGGATTCCCTTCATACTCTCAGAAGTCAAAAGTCTTCTGCTCTACCCTATTATGCAGGCCTTTCTTTCCCTTGGTCAAAAATGGTACCAAGACCATGGTTATCATTTTGGATTTGAAAGTCTGAAAAGTTGAACAACCAACGTTTTTGGTTTTTTAATTCTAGGCAACATTCATGCAAAAACTCTTCCCCATTTTCTCTTATAGAGAGAATCTACCTTTTATGTGGCCAAAGCACCCACCAATGCACCATCCATGGAAGGGTTTACCTTAGGTATCCAACCATCCACAGAGATGTGAATGGACCTGACCTGAGTTACAGGCTGATAACCTATCTTGTAAATCCTCTGCTTCTCCCTTCCTCTACCCATGTTAGTGGGTAAGTACCTAAGTACCATAGGTATTAGGGTTTAAGGTCTCAACCCTAGGGTTTATGATTTATGGGTTGGGTTGTACTGGAATGGCTTGAGATTCGCACACCCATCTTAGAAGGCTTATTTGGTGAAACTCCACAAGTTTTCTGTGATTTGAATTTCGTAAATAGGGAACGGAAGTGATTATTATGTAAGTAGGTAAGGCACTTGGTGGCTGCTAGTGAAGTAGATGTGTTGCAGATGGTTGGTACCTAAGGTAACCACCATGGTTAGCTAAGGGACGGGAATACAACAGAAAAGTGGGTCCTGCCCACACACCATCCATCCTTCATGGTGTGTACTGGTTCACTCTAGGGGTGAATCTAGTAATGTGGAATGTCCAGTGAAGTTCACTTCAGCCATTTGGATGGAGGAACCATCCTTTGGATGTGATTTCATCACCAACTCTTCTCTGGTGCCATTCCAAGGGGCAAAATAGTGTTACTGTGTCAAAAATGATTGCAACAACATGGTTTCACATTTCTAGTTGTTCCAATGACTTAGCCTTTCAATTCTTCTCTTTAGAGGCTACTCATCCAATTGATGCTGCAGAAATCAAATAGGATTGATCAAGTTTCAGGGTGGGTTCTTTTTGGCAATAGATTTATCCACTAAGTCTTTGGGCTCTAGTTTGACCCTGTAATCCTTGTTTCATCCCCAATTTGAGTGTAACTGCAAAGTAAGCAAAACTTGGTACCATTTAAGGAAACTAGGTATCAGTTCACAAGATTTGCAGGATTTTATTCTGACAAAACTTGAGATTTATTGAAGAATATGAGCAGCAGCACCGAAGGCACAGGTAAGGCAAATCCAAAACTGGGGGTGAAACTCCTGTCAGGACCAATTTAGATGAGACAACTATTTTGATCCCATATTTAATTCCTGTGTACTGTCTTCATCCTGACCTTTTTAAAAAATTTCATCCATAGTTTTGGCAAAACTGGGGCCCAGTATAGGGCCTAGTATCCCCCCACTTTGGGGTACTTTACAGATAAGTCTAATGCTGTTTATCATTTTTGTGCACATGTGTACAGCTTTGGGGTCCTGTTGCAAAGACAATGACTGAGAAAGCAGCCTGGGCCCTTGCCAGAGACAAAGAGCTGGATATGGTGGTCATCAACCCTGCAATTGTCTTGGGTCCTAAACTCACAACCTCCAGAGCATCTATCATGGCCTACCTTAAAGGTGTTGTTGCATCACATTCCTTTCCTAGCCCAAATTGCTTGATTTTTATGACTTAATTTTAGTTGCACATTCAGTGATTTTCTATCAAGTGTAAAAGATAAGTACGTTGAAATCAAATAATCATTTATTAATGCAATTTGTTTTTTTTTGTTTTGAACCACTATTTTAGTTTCCTAAAAATGTCAAGTAAATTGGTGTGATCACTAATTAAGCTTCTTCATTCACACATCTTTTGAATAAAATGTTGTGCCACCACATTGCCAAGTTCTTTTACCCTTGAAAGCAGAAGGCTGAAATGAACTGGGAGTGATAAAGAATGAAGGAGCTTTGTATAGATTACTAGAGTGTTCAGAAACTGATACTATGGTTGCTTTTGCTGTAATTGGGAACAGGGGTTAAGGAGCTGCCACAAAGTGGTTTATTTGCCTATGTGCATGTGGAGGATTTAGCACAGGCTGAAATCTCCACATTTGAGATACCTGAAGCATCAGGCCGCTACATTTGCTATGAAAGAGTTGTGAGTGAATTGGAACTGGTGGATATTATTCGCAAACTCTACCCTCACCGATCTGTGCCCTCCAGGTACTAAAACCTTAAACACTTCACAAACATGCCTGTGTCCACAATGTGCCTATTCTTCAACATAAAAGTCACAAAATATTAACCCTAATAAGTACAAGGCAAACGAGTTGAGAAATTCGGGCTATCTTCTTACTTGAATTCTAACCTTGAAGAGCAGCTCCACCCATGCTCATTATGTCACCTTGCAATAGTACTTCTAGCACATCCAAGATTTATTTTATTTTTCCCAACCTCATTGATAAAACTAAAATTGGGGCTGTAAAAGGTCAGGGACCCACTAGTACCAGCAGGTGTTAGGCTTTGCTATGGCTTTTGCCAGCCTCAGCATCTTGTGCGAGAAAGGCTGGGCTAAAACCATTGTGCTGAGCCAAACCAATATGTTTTGACTTTTCTTCATCCAAAAATTGCTATATAGTGCAGAAGTTGCTCTAAGTAACCACTTTTGTTTATGATGTTTATATGGTTTGCAGGTTCTCTAAGTCAGGGAACCCCCATGTGTTGACCAACGAGAAGTTACGGAAGCTGGGCATTACATTCCAAACAAGTGAACTAGTGGACTGCTGATGAGGGGACCAGCTGAAAACTTTAGAAAGCAACTGAAGCTTTACAACTGCTCCTCACATGCACCCTGTACATTACATTTTGAACAACCTTGCAAAAAACAAGAATGCACCTATCATGTTTTGAACTTGGTGAGGAGTACAGAGTGAGTTTTTACCATTGTTTGCCATTTCTTAGTTTTCGTATACTCAGCTGGGCATTTGTAATTTTCTTTAATATGTCACACAAGGTATCAAATAATGGGGGTTTGAAAAAATAATGGACCCGCCTGGTTTCAATTTCAATCTTAAACAATACCCTAGATTACCAATTTTGCTGTGTCGGCAATACTACCCATTATGCATAATGGTCAGTTTTTTTGAATATCTGACCTGAGAACCCCACCCATTACCAACTCACTAAGCAAAAGGGTCAATTTTTCAAAGATACCCTACTTGAGAACAATCATGTATTGTGTCAAGACAAATTTTAGGGTTTAAATAATTTTATCATGGTACATAGGTTTTTCTATGCTACATAAGTTTTTCTTTTGTATTACATTGTACTATGTTGTTCATGTGTTTTATAAGAAACGACATAATATCATAAAAAAATCTTGTGATATGATTTGAAAACAAATCAACCACAAATCCTTCTCAAGAATTTGAACCTATGGGGTTCATGTCAAAGGTTGCACAAATTAAACAAGAAAGTGGGTTGTATTGTTCTGAGCTCTAAAAGCATGTCCAGTGGTCTTCGATGTGAACTTTTCAAAACAGCACATAATTCAAGGCAACCCAAAAATGAACCAGAAAGGAAAAAGGGCGCAATTGCTGATCTAGAGGACTGAGATATCACAGACGAGATTAAGCATTCAAAGGAAAAAAGGGTTTAGGGTTAAGAGATAAACTGACTTGGATTAAACACATGTTGATGCATTTGAGTATAAGTAAAGTATCAATTTTTTTTCAAAGTGATACTAGACTAAATGGGTCTTGACCAAGGTTAATGCTATTGAGGTAGGGTCTCCACCCAGTTCTCTTAAAAAATGCTATGCAATAGGTTAATTTTTAATATCCTACACCTGACATGGGCCTATAGAAGCTAATCCAGCACATTCCCTGCAAGCTCATGGCCTAACATCCAAACATGGAAGTGCAAAAATCAAATTATCATTCCATAAGCTTTGTCCCCCTCTCCTCCTTGTTGCAGTTGTGCAAATTTTCACCCCAATTGAGCACATGATCTGAATAATCCTAGCATTTGATGTACACTTTGGCACCCGCACAAGAAGCTTCTCCAAGAGTTGAGATTTTGAGAATTCCTCCACACTTTGTAACATTCCCCCAATATTCTGAAATTTGGGTCAATAATTAAAACAATCTTATTTTGCCTAGTTTACACATGTTTTGGTCCTCATACCTCCTCTACCATTGCAATCATTTGGAACTAAGCATCGAAGAGACTCCCCTCACCTCCATCAACATGAAGGCCAAGGAAAATCCCAATTTCCAAACAAATAGATTCCCCTTTTTAAAAACCCTAAACCATAAACTACATATTTGAAGGTTTTCTCATGCACCTAGAGGAGTGCAGGTATTCATCATTTGTTCTTCAATTTTGCTACTTAGGTGGTTGAGAGCTAAAACACATGGCATGAAGGTGGTAGCCCCCATGATGAGCATTGAAAAATGATGAAAGATTGAGAACCCTACTTTTCTTTGGCATAAAAGCCTTACCCCTAATCTTTAGAAGACATTTGCTTTCACCATGAAAGAGTTATTTTATTTCATAAGATCTTAGAAGATGGTCAATTGGTTCTTACACCTAACAATGGTCATTTAAATACATTATAAAAACTAGGGCATGTTTTTACATGATGTCGTGGTACTTTTTCAGGTTCACCATAAATTAAATTATTTTTTAATATTTTTAAAAATCTTAATAGTTAATTATGATGAAAATTTTAAAAATTCATGCAGTCAACCAAGTTTGATCCCTAAACCTCCTTGAGTAGCTTTCAACAATAACTTATTGACCACCTAACTAAAAAAGCACTAAATTTCTCTTCTATTAGTGCTTGGTTATAATAAATTTAATACTGAGTGCCGAAATTTTCAAATTTCAAAATTTAACTATTGAACTAAAAATTGAAAATTAAATTAATTATTTGACACCCCAGTGCCGAACCTAAAAAGGTACTATGGTAGTGTAAATGATTTTTTTAAAAACGTATCAAAACAAATTATTGTCATCAAATGTCATGTGTTGTAAACATTATTAACATTGACAATCATCATCAATAACATAACATGTAGTTCAATCATAATTTAATCATTGTTCACTTGTAGTTGATTCTTAATACATTCATAGTTCATTCATAATTTCTTTAGTAGTTCACTCTTAATTCACTCTTAATTAAAAAGGTTTTGAAAAAGGTTCCTTGTACAATAAGCATATGAAAGCTTTCATGGAAGCTTATTTGAACGAGGTCCCAAAAGAAATATAAATAAAATAAAACTTCCCATTACCTTTAATCCCTTTAACACCAATATGAAGTACAATCTTAAACCATAGCCCTATTCATCTCATTTTATATTCATGTTTGTATATGTTATTAAAATAAGACTCCATTAAAATTCTTGTCTTGCATATTTCATGTTCCTATGTTTGATTTTCATATTTTATGTTAGTTTAAACATATTTTTCCATAGTTTGTATTGGGTTTTGTATATTTTGGAAATCTCTTTGCCTTCATAATTTGTGTGTTTGTGACATTGTGTGTCATTAAACAAATTCTTATTATCACAATTTTATCTTTCATGTGCCTCTTTCATCTTCTTTTGTGCACATTCATCGTTGTACAAATCTTCTATGCATTTTTTGTGTGTGTGTATGTGTTTGATTTGGGTTTCTAATAATGTTGCAATATATCTTTGTTAATTAATTTTGAAGATGCCATTTTGAAAAGTTTCCAAGCCAGGAAAAAAACACAAGGAGCTCTTTGAATATAGACAAGTGAACAACCAACTTGCGAGATCTTTTTTTGATGGTGCCATATATGATTTTTGATTCATTTGCAAATTGAAAAAGAAATCACACAATTACTTTATCAATTACATCTACATATATACACAAACGAACTTCACATACACATTTTTTCAATATTTACTCCTCAATGATTTGTGATCATCTCCACCAAAAAAAAATTATAACCCCATCCCCTAAAAAGTAACCTTCAACGTTTTAACCATGAAGAGTAAAAAAAAATTACAAAATTATAATGTACTAGTGTGAACTCAGTGCATAATGCACCCGTG
>Ga0116231_10013366_pt1 | contig 11570 bp, 7 predicted proteins | sample S1TSphgellanicum_2_FD_89695 | JGI IMG/M metagenome (GOLD analysis project Ga0116231, IMG submission 89695) | Host-associated microbial communities from peat moss isolated from Minnesota, USA - S1T2_Fd - Sphagnum magellanicum MG | ecosystem: Host-associated > Plants > Peat moss > Unclassified...
ATCGAAAAAAAATAAAGCGTTTAGGCGTAAAGCGGAAACACTTGCGGAACACAAAGAAGAACACATTTTTTTATAAGTATGAAAAAATAAAAAAAAAAAAAAAAAAAAATTAACACTCCACCCCAAAAAACCAAAACCCAAAGCAATATCCCAAATATCTAAAAAAAATAAAAAAAAAAAAAAAAAAAAATTAAAACCAAAAAAAAAAAAAAAAAAAACCTGCTTATAAGCTTTAAAAAATTCAAATTGCTCTCAAGACATGGTTGAAAAAAACTCTGGAAGCTAAGGGTTAAAGCTCCAAAGAGCCATAAAATCAAACACAACCTCACCCACCATCCCCCCCCCCTCCGCCAAACGCACAACAAAATGGGATGTTTGAACCCTTCATTAGGCAACCTTCGAATATTTCTTCAACTTGGCATGGATGGATGAATTTGGGTATGTCTACAATTAGCATCCTATTGGCAAGATTAAGTTGACTTGACGAGTTGGCAATGTAACACTAGTGACGTGGAGTCGACAATTTGACAATGTGGAGTTGGTGACATGGCATTTGGGCAAACAAAGATAGTCATGAACACAAATCATTATATGTCAAACATGGCATTGTTAACAAGGAAATAAAATTGTTTGAAAATTTTGCATTCACAATTTCAGATTCAACATTTTTACTTGCCATTTACTAACACATGGCAATAGAAGAATAAATACATCTATTCCAATAATAACATATATAAAAATTGGAAAAAACAAAGTTGTTAGGAATTACTTTAAGTGTGAATCAAATTATCAACTCACCATGTGAAGGATTGCATTCTAGGTAATGAGAAGGATCAAGCAAATGCTCAAATTAACACCCCATACATTTCAATGTTTTAAAAAAAAGATCGTGAGTTTATATATAATATTGAATACATACCTCTTCATTCATGTGTGCATGATTGCAAATGTTAGAAAAAGTCGTAGACAACGAGTGAAACAACCCCAAAAATTACATGATGAATAAAAAAAAGAAAAAATAAATTATAGGGTAAAAATCTAAGGATTGTATCAATGTACTACTTAGGATAAAGGCTTGCAACAAAAGACCTGTTTGTAAACCCTTTAAGAATTCTAATGACATGCATACACATATAACCTTGGTAGTCAACTCTCGGACAACTTCACATGGCCATGTGCATTAATAATAGGTTGTCATCAATTAGAAGTTTTCATAGCCAAAGTCAAGATAGTTGTTATATTGACAAGAATAAAAAGTAGAACGCTAGTGAACAATGTTTGCCATCAAGCAGAGTGGATGACATGGACTATATTTACTGCATAAAAATATGCAGTCACTTATTAAATGTCCATTAAATTTCTTACAAGATTGATGTCCATATAAATGCTTCATTATAATCCTTGATCTTGATGATCTTGATTATTAAGTCCTCCTCACTTTGCACTAACAAACTCCGGTTTTGTGCATGGTAAAACCTTTTTCATATCCACATATAAAACTTTTTTAAAACCACAATTCATATAACAACCTCTAAAAATCCTTATATCACTATGATTGCATAAATTTTTTAAAAAATGACAAACAAGGTCAATCCTCCCTCCCTAGAATTAGAAATGTGTTTGATTACACAAGGTCATGAAACTTTTTGATGGACTACATTTGCTACATAAAAATATGCAATCATAAATACCAAATCTTACGATTAATTTTTTTATAATGTTGTTGGATAGAAGCTTCACTATAATCCTTAGTCTTGATGATCTTTGTTTCTCCTCACTTCACGGCACTTCTAACCCTAAATTTCCCACATGCAATCAAACCTTTTCAATACTTGTACATCCAAACCTTCTTCAAAACCATAGCAATAACAACCTATGGAAATCTTTATAACACTATGAATGCATATTAAAAAAAGGCAACAAACAAGGCAAATTAGAAACATATGTCTACTACCCCTCCCAATCAAGAATTATAAGTGCGCTTGATTACACTTGAGGCCATGAAACTTTCTGATGGACTATATTTGTTACATCAAAATATGTTGTCACAACTATTAGATTTGTCATAAGATTGTTGGATAAAAGCTTCGTTACAATCCTTGATCTTGACAATCTTGGTTCTTCCTTCGTCGTCAGTTTATGGTTGTGCAAACCATGGCTTCCTATGTGCTATCAGACCTTCCTAATACCTATATATCCATAGTTTCTTCAAAACCAAAACAATAGCAACCTTTACAAGTCCATGTATTGCTCGAATTGTAGATTATAGAAAGACAACAAATAAGGCAAAAAAAAAAGGGAGAAAACAAAAAACACAATCTTCAACAAAGTCATTTGGAAAAACAAGAAGGACTGTAACCAAAAAAAGAAAGGTATAGAAAGAAAACTTTTTTGTGTAGAATAACTCATAGTAGAAACACCACTTTTAGAAGTCTAAACATAATTAATTCCAAAAAAATACATCACTAAAGTTAAAAACCCAATGCTACCAGAATTACATAGGTGTTACAGAGCTGTTGGAACAAAATTCAATGTTCTATGTGTCAATTGGCAACTGGTACACACATGGTGATTATTCCCTAACTTGTCATAATGGTAGGAAATAATTTGGACCATATATGAAACCATACATTCAAAAGTATTTATTGAGGTATAATTTGAGGTTAGAACCCTTAATGTTCAATTAGTCCACATGAGCTACTAACCCATTTCTAACAAATGTAACAATGCAAATAAACATTGAATTCCTTGTTGAAAACCTTAATATCAGAAATTCATTGAACTCAATGTTTGAACCCAAGTACTAACGACATACACCAAGTTGATTTAGAACCATTTAAGAAAGGCATTTTTTTGTTGCAAATTTGTACTATAGATATGTCTATTTTAATTTCCCACTTCTATTCTCATTTCTCTCATTCTGCCCAGCCTAAGGACACCCAACTGAGGTTTCTAATGTTCATTCAGATATTTGATTTACAACATGGATTTTTTAAAAACTCAGCAAATATCTATAATACCCAATTCAAATGCATATTGATCCTCTACATGCCCCTTTCTCTACAACTCAAACTTCCTCCCTTTTTGTCATCAATCCTCAACATCAACCCTTTATAGAAACCAATCCTACCAAGAATACATTGTTTGCCATAGTGTAGTTAAAATCAAATACAACAACTACTAATCATGACAAGTAAAATATACGATCTCTTGAGATTGATCATGAATGAAGAAAAACATGCTTGCATTGCTTCCAAATTCCCCTTCTTATCTTGCTTTCTCACTCAAATTGTCCATTGTCATAGAGTTATTGATGTGGTGTGTCAAGGAATTTATGGCAACAAGATGTCATCCTTGAGTAATGATGATTCCTCATTTGCATAAATTGCAATCACACTAAAAGTTCAAACAAGGATCATCAAACCTTATAAGTTTCTATGCATGTTTCTATATTTGTCATCTTGAATTATTAGATGGAAACATGGAAATTACAAGATGAAAATACTATGGAGTTTTACCCATATTTAATGGTTATTAGATGAAAAAATCTCCTTAAATTAACTAACCATAATTTGTGAAAAAACTCTCATAAATTAATTAAACACAATATGAAAAAATGGTTTAAATTAATTAACCACACTTGGTGGAAAACCCTTTTTAATTGACTAATGTTGTAGGTTAATTTGACTACTAGGTGTGATTTCCACCTGAATTTGGGCATCACTTATTGTCATATTGTTTCACTAATTTAATTGATTTGTTTGTAACAATTGGTCCCTGTTCATTAGGGGATTGGCATGTTTTACCATGATTTCCTATAATATATTTGTTTTAGTTCACTCAAATCTTAGTGAAATACAAGGTGAACTTGGTCACATCTCCTAGTAGTAAAACCTCCATTCAATGTCACACCTTCCTTAGCCATCCATAGCTTGGTGCCGATCAGTTCAACATAATACATAAACAAACAAAACTTCCTACCCATCCTCACAAGCTTTCTTGAAACAATTATTGTTGTAGCTATATTAGAGAAACAAATAGTAACGGAATAATTTCCACCATTAACATGTAGAAAGTTGACAACCACTGAAAACAAAAATTAAAACCTTAAAAACTTGTTATGTTCACATGAAAATATTATCCAATTCACATCCTATCAAATCATAGGACAACTTTATTGATGTTCTTCCCTACCATGAAACAAGGGAATCCGAAGTAGTAGGGCAATATCATATCTTCTCATTGGTCACCAATTCCCCTAAAAAAAAAAACACTAAAAAATAAGACAAGTTCATCAAATTTTGCAACAACATGCAACTAGCCCAGTTTATCTTATAAAGGAATAAGTCCATCATGCAACATGGTCAAGATTGTGAAGCAAATTAACCATTCTTTCAAACTTCATTCTTTCTAAAGAATCTTTTGTTTGCCATGCTTAAAGCACTCAAGTCATACAATTTGTTGTACTCCTTCTTGTAATATGACCTTAAGTCTTTTAGTCATTGTACTAAGCTTGTAGAAAAATTCAAATGAAATTTCTCCTACTATTTCTTGATCAAGTCTAGAAGCTATTTTGTCCAAAAGTAACATCAACACTTCTTAAGGCTTCTCCATTGAGCAAAAAAGTCAAATCCAAAGAAAGAGAGCATTGCACATATTTGCTTCAAAACAAGATGACTTTTATAATCTTGTTTGCTCCCCTCCCTCCTTGAAGTGCACAAGGTCATTGTGTAGAGAGCTGGCTCGAGTGGTTCTGCCTCTCTCCTTGTCTTGCCATGAAGCTTTTAACAATGAGAGATCAATGTCTCACAATTCTTTAATTCGTAGTTCTCGCAGGAACATTTCAATGTTTTGAGATCCAAGGTTCTAGATGAATACTGATTATTACTCATCACCTTACCCTGCTCCCCACCAATATTTTTATTTTTGGCAAAATTTCACCAAATTTCAACCTGAAATGTATGATTTCAACCTCTACAAAAGATTTTCCATGGAAAATTTGGCCAAAATTTTCCATACAGAAAACCATTAGTCCCCTCCTGACATAGCCAAAAATTCTAAATGCCCTATTCCGACTTTGCCAATTTGCTTACTGACCTTAGGAGGTTTTAAGAAGACAAAGGTGCGAAGAGTTCTTCTTGTAAGATACAACATACAGCCTTCATATTAGGGGGAGCTGAGCATGATGAAGTTCAATGTTGGGGAAGGGGGGTAGGTGAGTTTGATGTCTTGTCATGAGCATGCCTTCTTGAGTGTAAAGCTTTTTAACAAAGGTATATTATAATTTTGTCAATCTTGATGACGGAAGGTCCACATGTGCATGGTGGTAGGGAAGTTGGTAAGGTTTCTTCGATTGACGGTGAACACATCTTCCTTGTGAAGAAGGAGGTATTTTCAAATAGAGAGGAAAATACTGTAGGTCCATTGAAATGTGAAATATGTTATATGGGCTTACCAAAGGAAGGAAGGGTGTTGTGTTTGGTTTCAGAAGTTTAATAGGGCGAAAAGAATTGTTACCAAACACAAGAAGGTTATGAGCTTCCAGAAGAAAAAGAGTTTTGTTTGGGTTCCAAAGTTTAATAGGGAAAAAACATTATTATTGAACAAAAGAAGGGGAGTTTTGTTTGGTCTTCAAAATATTAAAATAGGGTGAAAAAGTTGTTACCAAACAAAAGATGGTCAAACACCGGGGGGGGGGAGGAGGCTTCCATATGGGTTCCAATTTTAGGGGACCTGTTTGGCTTAAATATCTTGGTGGGTGGTCCCCCTTGTATATTACTCTTGGACCCTACCAAAAAAAACACCCCCACCCCCTTTGGTTACAATCTAACACTCCACCCTTGGTTTACCCCCATTTTAAAAAATAAAATTCTTAAAAAAACCACTTTGTTGTTAGCTAAAGCATGCGCTACTGAGAGGCTTCCTTTCATCTTTCCTAAGCCAAAGGTACTTTATTGGAATTTTTTTTAAACAATTTTTTTTTCCCTTCAAGGTGGACCCTGCATTATTCTAATTGTAAGCGTTTAAAGGTGGGATCATTAGCCCATGCAAAATATTTCTTTCAACCCATTTGCTCAATTGCATGTGGATTGCATTATTTAGGCTTTCCAAGTTTTCCTCCACATTGTAAGTTGTAGGTGTTTGCCTTCACCTTAAATTTGAATATTATTGTGTTGTGAAAAATGCTTGGAACAGATATGTAATGTAGGAGTACCTTAGCAATTTCAACAGATGTTGTTGTTGAATAATTAATTGATTTTCAAATATTCATTTCAACAAATGCAATATTACTAAAGATTCAATATTTTCCTTCACAATATTTTCTGATTTGCAAGAAATAAATTTCAACATTTCAACATTTTAAAAAATAATATAATTGATCTCGAACTGGCCAAGGTACTAGGGTATTATAGATGGGCATTTTGCTCCATCCACATGCATGCACATTGTGCTCAATTGTATAACTTTTTTGCTCTAATTCTAGATTAAATTCCACTAGGGACTTAGCACTACAATTTTCTTTGGTCCCCAAAACTCACCAAATAAAAGAAAAGAAAAAGTAATTTCAACTTTCTTTAGTTTAAATGCTAGGGCAAATTTTGGTTTCCAACATGTTTTGGTCCTGCTAGTCCTACTAGGGAGCAGGTTCTCCCAATGACTTGCTGGAAACCAAAGTCCAACTTGGGCAACCTGCTCTCTAACACTGTGGGTACAGAAAAAGAATTAGGGAAAAAATTAATTGGAGGATTCTCTTTCTTTAATGTAAATTCGAGAAAAAAATGCCCACAAAATCGAAAAATAGCCTAATTTTTTAAAGCACAAAATTGGAAAATAAACACTATAGTCTAATATAAAAAATTCGCAACAAAGAATTCTAAATAACATAAATGATTGGTTTTAATATTTGTACTCACCATTAGTTGGTGCAAAGTCCATCAGACCTTCTTATAAAAATTGGGGTACACTTACAATCTATTTTTTTTTTTGCAAAAATTTCCAGGTGAGAATCAATCAGGTGACAGTCAGGGGTTTTTTTTTTTCCCGATTTTGTGATGTAGCTAAACTAGCTATTAGACACAAGAAAACTTGGCCAAATTAGGCTATAGACTAGGTATGAAGTAAAAAATTTAAAATTGTCCACATTTTGGCTACCTGCTAGCACCCATTACAGAAATCTGGCCATTTATATGTTAAAATTTGACTGCTAGAAAACCAAAAAAACTCTCATTCCTCTTGTGACATAGCCAAAAATATAATCTGCTGACATAAACATATGATGACATAGCCAAAATTATAATATGTTTCTAGCCACAATGTGTAATAATTTGCCTCAAATTCTAGGAAAACCATTATACCCCATCAAGCATCCTGAGTTCTTGTTGCAATTTCTTGAAGCAATGGTCCTGAAGTAAAAAAAACAAGCCCTTAGAATTTCTCACAAGATAGTGATGCCTTAAAAAAGATCTATACTTCACCAACATTCAAAAATTGCACACAAATAATAACTATGTACAAGCTTCTACTATTGTTGCAGTAGAGACTGCTCCTTTTACAACAAAAGTCAAGATTCCTGCCTTGGACGAGAATGAAGAGAAAAAGTTCCCCAACAGTGTGCAGCAAAATCTCCATGAGACAGCAGCCTACTTGACACTGAAAGAAGAACCAAGGGATGAAGATGCAACTGCTGTGGCAATTGACAATCATTAAAAAAAGTATCTAGATGAAGAATTACTTCCACCTTCCCACTTCTATAACAAATCCTCTAGAAATCATTTATCAGCCAACTTTACTCCTCTATGCCTTCCCACTCAATTCGCAATCCTCTGCTCCCAGAAAATCCAATGGCCCAACCACAATTATGTGCATGTTTCACCAAGTAGCACCAAGAATAAGGCTGGCTAATGATGGGTGCTTTGTACTTTCCCACTTCCATTGTTGATTTCTGCAACCTACTCAGATAAACCGTGCCTACATATGGTTCTAGAATAGGTTCCTTAGCTTCATATGTGCATAGATGAGAAGGCAGTGTGACCTTTCGGACAACTCCCAAAGGGAAGTCACGAGATGGTCCCCACTCTGGAGGTTATAGAATATTAGGTCATTGACTTAAGGCCAAGGTGGACAACTCCCAAAGGGAAGTCACGAGATAGTCCCCACTCTCGAGGTTTATGGAATATTAGGTCATTGAATTGAGGCCAAGGTGGACAACTCCCTGGCTCCCCTGGAAGTAGGTGAAAAGTAGAGTTTGCATTTTTTAATTATAAGGCTTTTAAGAATGCTACAAATTTTGAATGTACTTGCTATACTAAATAAACCATATATGGTCAAATTTCATGTACTCTATTAGTTTCATCATTCTATTTATTTATTGCAAGTTAATGTTTGATACTTTTTCAAAATCAAATTATTCAAATGTTGTGATATTGATGTTTGAGTTATCATGAATATTGATATATATTTTTTTAAACTTGAATATTTCAATTATGATAATGTGAAGCCTCTAAAAAGTAGTTTTCCAAATTAATAGAATTATGCATCTAAAACATGATTTTCTATATGAACCCAAACACTAATACTTGCATATAATATGTCAAAACAATCCTCTAACAATCTAAAAGTAGGACATATGAATTTTTTGGTCAAATGATAATCAATTAACATACTTTTACAGTACTTTGTGCAATATGGGACAACAACATATATTTGGAAAGTAGAATGAAAGTAGGTTGCAAAAAAAGGAAACACAAAATCTTAAGCTTTAAAAGACATGTCCATACCATCGTACATACATTCATGTAGTTTTTTTAATATATTTTTAAAGATTAGGTTCTACTTTCTATGTTTCAAAGTTGACAATTTTTGTGGTTTCTACTTGCAAGGTATATTTTTTTGGCCTACTTTTGTATGCTTGCACCCACAAGAGAAAGTTGTACAAATGTAATTTTCAAAAAAGGCTTATGATATTTGTTGCATTTCAATTCCAACCCTTACTTAAAATGGTCCTTTGCCATTTTGATAAGCTTTGTTGTTTGGCATGAATTTATTTTACCGGTGGTAGGTGATTTAGGCAATGGAAAGGACAAATCTTTGTCATAGGCTACAAAAACAATGTAAGTACATGCTGACATTGGAACTTTTATGCTAGTCTTGAATTGGCCACCAAGCTTATGCATTGTAAATATGGTTTTGAACTCATTTTCATAATTCAAACTTGATGACAATGATGTTTAATGGCAATTTTATTGATCTACCCAACATTGTAGTAAACACACATGGTGCAAAGCTTGCCAATTGTGTATGCACCTTTTTTGCAACATGTCCACCACCACCATCTCCTAGGGCATGTATATTCATCGTTTTTTTCAAATTGTCTTTTTCTACATAATAAATAACGGTAGATGCATCAAAATGGAATGAGTGGGGAAGGTGGATTTACTAAAAATGGATATGGAGCAAGGTAGCTACAATTGAAATGTGTGTGTGGGCAAGGCACTGTAAATGGGAGGGGGGAATGCAAAAGACTTATTTCATCTATATGTTATGCTTTGGATCTAACACACGGATCTCCACCTCTGGATTTATGAAGGGTTAACAAAGTAACTCCAATGGTTTTGTTTTTTTGTTTGTTATTTTTTATCCCCACAATTTTGAAAAGTTGTGAACAATAATGTTTGACAATAGGAAAATTGTTGATCAAGTAGGAAATATTGGATATGGGGGAAAAGAATTGAAGAAAAATGTAGCCACTTGAATAGACAACACCATGCATGTTTTTGCCACACAATTATGAACATACACTACTCAAAATAACCACATCTAAAAACAACAATTATTTGTCTAGCCAACTAAATCTACTTGTGCCCCCCAAAAAAAACCACCCTTGCATACCACTATATACATATTGTAGCCATCCACCCTATTTGGAGAATATGAAAAAAAAATTGAGTTTGTTCCTATTATCCAATGGCACCCTATTGCAAGGGGCATGAATTGATTATTTAAGTGTTAATCATTGTAGGTATTTGTGTTGCTTTTGAAGTTACAAACCTTGGCATGGAAGGTGTCCAAAGTAAAAGGTTGGAATGTGTGGGATTTGTGATGATGATGTTGACTAAAATGCAAATCATGTTTTTGGATAGAATTATGTTGACACATTGATGAAAAGTCTATTGTTTGAAGGAAAGTGTTAAAGTTTAGGGTTTGTGATAACTTTTGCCTATCATCAAACATTTTCTAATATTTTTTCCATTCTTTATCAAAATTGAATATTTTTTGTGTCATTGAACATGCAAATTGGAGGGTTGTTCTTTGCACATCAAAAGTAAAGGATAAACACAGAAAACAAAGGAAGAGGATGAGTAATAGTCATATTTTTTTCATTTTTAGTTTGATTTGAATGATTTAAAATGCGATGGGTGCACCAACTAGGCCTTTACAAACTTGTTTATATTTTAAAGGCAAAGATGCAAGGATCAAATATTTTAAATTAAAAATCCTAATCTATTTTAATTCACCCATCAACGAAAATTGAACCCCCTTGGACCAAACACCATATCTTCCCCCATTTCTTCACTTGAATTTTTTTTGTGGCATTGGAAGCATTAGGTGGAAGGCTACAAATGTTCTTTGAGCTTCAGAAGCAAAGCAACAATGTGTAAGGATTTGACCTCCTTTGACTTTTTAAATGTTTATTCTTTGGCTATCTACCTTAAGTTGTTCACTTGAAAATTGATTTTTTAAACAATGGAGGTTGACATTTCACATTACATGCCATATGTTCATTGGCATGTGTGCATTTCGAAAGGTAGATGAGTTGTGTGTATATGCAATTAGAAGGCTTGCCACTAACAAATCCCACCTTAGATGGATTTGAAAGGTAGGGAAAAATATTGTTGATGGTACTGAAATATAAGGTTGATTTGTAGGATTATGAACCATGTTCTTGCTCTTGGGCTTGACATGAAAGGAGGCAAATTCAATGAATTTCAATTTTTTATTTTTTATAAAAAAAATGTTACAAAAGGTATATTGATACACATTTTTCAAAATGAAGTTTTGTAAATGCTAAATCTACTTACCCATAAGTAGTTTGAAAAGGGGAATACACACCCAAGTTGGGGTGGGCAGGAGGTTGCAAGCTAGTAATAGATGACATTAAAAAGGGACATCACCATTTTTTTTGTGAGGCTAGGCCTTGAGAAGGAAATGATGTTGGTTTAGTAAAAATCTTAAAGTAAAGGTGGAAACAACAAAAACCCAATTGCTTAAGAATGTGGGTGGAGTGGTGTGAAACGATGTGAAGTCACCACCCCCAAAAAAATGGGGAGGGGGAAATGGCAAGGACAATGCCCCTTGGGGATTGTTAAAAACCATGGGTTTATAAGATGTTCAAAGACTTGAACCAATGAAAGGTCAAATGATGGGAGGTGAAAAAAAAAAATTTATGTGTGCAAGGGGGGGGGGGGGGGGGGGTAATTGAGAGGGGAGTAAGGGAGATTCAAAAAAAACCATTTTAAAACCCCAAGGAAGTTTGGGGTTCACCCAAACCCGCAACACAATTAGAACACAGA
>Ga0116231_10013367_pt1 | contig 11570 bp, 6 predicted proteins | sample S1TSphgellanicum_2_FD_89695 | JGI IMG/M metagenome (GOLD analysis project Ga0116231, IMG submission 89695) | Host-associated microbial communities from peat moss isolated from Minnesota, USA - S1T2_Fd - Sphagnum magellanicum MG | ecosystem: Host-associated > Plants > Peat moss > Unclassified...
ATGTTAAAAAAAAACAGAAAGATTCTTTTTTTTTTACAAACAAACTCCCCCCCCAACCCCCTCAAATAAAAATAAAAAAACCCCCCCCCCCCCCCCCCTGCCAATGTTATAATACAACCTAATGGTTACCAAGTTTTAATACAACCCAATGAGGGTTTCCACTAGGGGCAAGGGGACCACATGCAATTTGATTATCAAGTTGTATTAACAACCCCTAGGTTTGAAACAACTCAATGGCCCCTAAGTTTTAATGCAACTTAATCGCCTTCTAATTTAAAATAACCTAGGGCCATTAAGTTTTTTTCTTTTTAGAATCATTTGCAACCCAATGACCCGTATATTTGAAACAACCTAGTAAAAAAGACAAATTATTATTTGTTAAAACACAAATATAAACATCAAACAATGAAAAGTGAAAAATAAAAAATAAAAAATAAATTTTTAATTGTGAAAAATTAGAGGTGAAAATTAATGGAAAAATGTTTTTACATTGGCCCCAAAATAATTATCAATTTGCATTGTGAAAATTTCATTCAAAATTTTTATAAAAGGTTTAGGGTTTAGCATTTTGGTGTGAGGCATGAGGTGTATTGTTCAAACCCATGCAATTAATTATTCTTCTTTAAGCCAAAAGAAAAAACCAAGTCTTTCACAATGCATGTTGAACCTTCTTATTGAATATTTATGAACTATTAACCATGATATCTAACCTTGGATCTTATATCCAAACTGGATGTCATGATGGATGATATCAAACACCCCACATACCAACTCGAATATCACCCTTAATGATATCCATCAAATGTCATTTTTGATATGTGGGCTAAAATTCCGAGTGGATATCCACTTGACATCGGTTAAAACCCATGCCATTAATTAATCGTTAAGTCATGAATAAGGGATTTTAATGTTTTTTTTGTTTTTTTTTCTTTTGCTCATATATTACAATTCTTGTTGTGAACCCTTCATTTTCATTTTTCATTGCTAATTTTTTTGCTTTACTCCCAAGTGTGACATTTTTACCTTGCTAGATTTTTCTACATTTAACTTGTTGTCCTCTTGTTTTGTTTTTCACAATGTTTACTTTTCTTATCAAAGAAAATAAAGTGATAGTTGTCATGGATGATTCAGATCATCAAATTTGAGATGTTGCATTTAAAGCAAATGTGTTTAATAGGTATGGCACCTTCAATTGCATTGCCAACAAAAGCCTATAAAATCTAGGCTATGTTTTCTTAAATTCCAATTTGTTAAATAAAACAACTTTGACCAGAGTCACATTGAGAGTAAAATCACCTCATATAGAAATGCATAAACAGCTTTCGCACAAAGGCATGTATGTGAAGATAAAGAATATTAGCATATAAACAAAATCCAAAAAGGGTTTTAAAAAAGATAACATGCATGTTGTCATAACAAAAGAATCCACAATGGTTGTGTTTTCAATTTCTCCCTTTGAACCAAAATTGGTTCTAATGTTCTTCCACATAGATTCCATAAAGGAATTCATAACCTTAGTTCAAACTTGGGCTTTTGCCACTTTTATTGTCATTGTCATTGCTATTAGGGGAGGAGATCATAAGGGTGAAAAAGATTATTAATTACAAATGGAGAGGGAGAATTTGACAAGGATGTTCTTGTAATAGGCAATAAGTTTAGAATAAAATATGAACAACTTCACCAAATATGCAATGGAGGCCAATGCATAATGGTGTTAATCAAGAATGTGACAATAACTTTCAAAAGAAATCAATCTTTGAAATGTAAAATATGTGACTATATGTGTGTTTGTACATGTTGCATTTTCCATCTTGTGGACCACAAATGGTGCAACATCTATTGCCATTAGATGTTTCATCATTTATTACGTAATGTTATCAGTTAATAGATGCAAAGGGCACCTCATGACCTAAATTCTTATTTTAAAATTATTTTTCAAGGAGCACACACATAAAACTTTTCCATTTAGCAACCATAGTATGGAATTTTTTTTGGATATTTTTTTTTCTAGGTAGACACATTATTCATAACAACAAAACACCCTTCATTGAAAACCCTAAACCCAAAATGCAACAAAAAACCACTACATTCTTTGAAGTCAATCCACAAACTTGTAAATGAAACATCATGAACACAAAATAAAGTGTACAAATTACAAAAAAATATTTCCCAATTATTTTGATCCAAATTATGTCCATCCATTGTTACTATTTGTTTAGAACATCTGAGTATCTTGTATTACGTGCGCATAGTGCAAGATTTTTTCAAAGAAATTCCCTACATAAGTAGAAAGAAAAGAGTTCAAAATTATTTGTACACAATGTGGTTTTTTTACATGTTTACATTCATTTGTGGGGTTGAAGGAAAGGGGGTAGATTTGTATGGCTTAAAATATGGTGGAACTAAGTTTGAATTTGTAGGTATGATTTGTTAATAAAAATCAAAGAAATTTATTTTCAATTTATTTTTTCATTTAAAAGCCAAAGAAGACTTAACCCATTTAATTTGAATTCATAACAATAAAATCATTTCCATTTGCATAATCATTTGTTCTTGAAAAATGTATTCATTTTGATCACCAATTATAAAAAAGGTTCCTTCCTAACTTTTTTGATTAAAAATAGTTTGAACAATTAATATTACACACATATTATTCAACAAATTATGTTTTCATGAATCATGTAACCAATATATGGATAATAATTATTTTTACATTTGTACACATAAATGCAAAGTTAAATTCAATATAATTTTCATAATTAAACAACTTTGGTATGTTAGCTTATTGTAAATAATTAGTAGATTTTTTTAATGTTAGTTAAGGATCCATTGTTAAACACCTTCTCACATGAAAAGTAAAATTGGTCATGAAAGATTGTCTATTTTTTAACTATTATGTTTTAATTTTATTCATAATGTTTTTTCTAAGTTCCTCATTGTATTTCAAACCTTTTAAACAATGTCCAATATTCTTTCCTTTTTGAACATTGAAAAATTGTGTGCCACTTTTGTTGTTCCTTCAAGATTTTGAGAAACATATGTCTTTTGAATGTTTTTTCTAAACATATTTCCCCCCTAAATTACCATTATCAACATCTCACTCCTCTTATGTGTCGTTTTTTATTACGTTAATTGAAGTAGCAACATACACTTAAATGTGTTCATCACAACATGCATACAATTTTATAATTACAAGGTCGAGTCATTTATTGCATGCCTTATGTTGTAAAGTTACAATGAACCCATAATTTTTACATGGCTTTTCATTTGGTTTTCAATTATTGCAATATTTGAAAACCCAATAATTTTTTCTTTCCTATATGCATTTAATATTTCATGACATTGCAAGGCTCAATTTTCAGTCTAATTAACAAATAATGAAATATAGCCTTATGGAATTAAAACCCTTCTTTTAATGCATACCATATTTATGAGAAGGTTTGACACAAAATAATTTGCAAAATGTCTAGTTGCAAACAAAGGGGGGAAAATTGATATTTGTCAAACATTAAATTGAACTCCCAATTTGTGTAAATTGTTTATAGTCCCAATCATCATGTTACTATTACAAATTCACAACACAAGGTATATTTCACATAGTTTTTATTCAATTGTTGAAATTCCAATGAATTGAAATTGAAATTATTAAACCTTGTGTTCTAAAATAAATATATTCAACAAATAAGTGCCAATTATTAATCATAGGTACAATATTCTTTTATACCTTTCAAACATTACCAAATGAATTTTTAAAAAAAAGTTACACAATGTTAGAAACTCCTATCTAAACCAAACACATTTTTATGGACTTCAATGATTTTGGAACAAACACCACTTTATATTTCTCATCAAACTTTTAAATTCCCAAGTCATTCCAAAGGTACACTTATTTTACTTAAATTGTTTGACATAGTTAATAATAACATACCTTAACCCTATAGTCATATTCAATAGCCAAGTGTTGAATTCAATTAATTTTAGAACAATGAAGCTTTCAACATCTCAAGTTAGGCTTTTTAAACTTTTGGCATATGCTAGATCCTAATATTTCAACAACTTTTGCTAGGGACAATAGAACAAAAAAAAAAACTATTCTCTAGTGATGACCCATGTACATGTGAGAAGAAGATGTTGAAGATCATGACTTAGAGGAGCTTCTTGAAGGTGATGAGATTGTAGGAATAGTGGCCAAGTATGTTCTCGGTTGAGGAACTTAATGAGAATGATGAAATTGCAAGATTAATGACAAGTGTTGTGGCTTGAGGAGCTTTTTGAAGATGACAAGATTGCAAGATTTATGGTCAAGTGTGTTGTGGCTTGAAAAGCTTTTGAAGACGATGAGATTGCATGATTAATGGCCAATAGTGTTGTGGCTTGAAGCTTTGGGTTACTACAAGATTGTATTTTTTGAAATTTTATACTATGTATTTTTTCTCAATAAAATCATTTTTATGTAAAAGTTTTTAAATTTTCATATGATTACAAGTTTTGTGTGTTTCAATTTCAAGACATACGGATACAAAAAACTTTTGTGCTTTCACATTTGCTAATCTAAAATTTCAAGAAATTAGGCAATGTTATTTTGAGTGTTTTTTTACATTTTCAACTTTTCACCCGTGGAATTTTTGAAAAGTTTCAACATTCCAAATTGTAAATAATTTACGTTGAATACAACTGTAAGGTAGGATATAACTCCTCAATAAAAATTTTAAAAAATTGGAGTCACTTATTTTACGTGTTTCATAAAATCAAGAAGTTATTGTAGATTGTGAAAAAAGAAATAAAAAGATTCTAGATATGACTCGTCATAACAATCTATCAAGTTTGAGAATTGTTGTTTTCATGGTTGATCAACTAAAAGCACCATTTGCACATTGTTGAAGAATTTCATGGGAATCTATCTTGACTAGATTCGAATGTTACAAAATGGCTAGATTGCGGTGGGGTGAGGGGAGCTATTCTTTTGTTTTTGTGTTCCCAAATGTTCTCATTGTGTTCCCATGAAATTCCTCAAGTTGTTCCCTAAGGGGTTCCCAATAGCACCTCGATTTTATCCCATACTAGTGTAGCCTATGCAGTTGGCCCAAGTGCGAACACATGGAGGGCTCAACTGAATTTTCCTTCCAAACCCAATTTTTGCAATTTGTTTTGATTTCCAATGCAACAAAATTCACTAAAAAATCAATATCTTTCACATCTTAGCTCTGAAAATTGCGAAATAAACTCTATTAAATCTGACTTGTCAAGGGCTTTCCAACAACACCAACAAGACCCTCAGGTTCCAATAAAGTTTTTTTCAGTTTCAATTTTATTTAATTTTCACGGAAAAAAATGGTTCAATAATCAATAGCTTCCACACCACAAATCCAAACAGTCTCAAACCACATCAATGCACCCCTTACTATATCATGGCGAGCTTTCTGAAGATACCAAGAGCATGGCATGAAAAACATCGTGGTTTGGGAGATCTCCTCCGAGTGCAAAACAAAACCAACTATAGTGCTTCATAGATAGATAAATGGTTTGCCCAAAGTTCAACTCTCATGTAAGCTATAGGGCAATACATTTGGTTCTATTTTGCAAATGGGTGTCCAAAGAGTTGCTTCCATTGGGGGAGTGCTCAATGTTCCAAAAAACCTTGCTTGATGGGCCAAGAATATGGCTCTACCAAAAAATCAAAATAAACAAGGGGTGTGTCACAATGTGCACTTGCCATTTACATTTAAAAAGTATCTTAAGAGCAAAAGAAGAATTATGAAAACTCAAATATTTCACCATGCAAAAATAAAATCTTTAAAAAAATCCTCTAAAAGAAACCAAAATCCTTCAAGATTTTATTATAATTCTATAACTAATCTCAAGTTTCAACACAAGCCAAAATATCATCTTTTCAAAAATCCTCATATAAAAATAGACCTATTATTATTATTATTATTATTATTACCTAGGGACCTATAAAAATCCCTTAAGCTACTACCTATACTCTATAATGAATCCTAAACACAATATCCTTGCTTGCCTTGGTAGGCAAGGCCAATAAATAAATAAATAAATTAATTAATTAATTATGCGCATACCCATGAACTAATTAATATGAATCACACTATACTATATATATATAAGACAAGATCCTCCTTTTTATTTTATTATTTATGCTAAAAGAATCCAACAAACCCTTTTTGGTTTGAGTATCCCAACAAATTATTGTAGGAAAATGTGCCACCAAACACCAATGGGAGGAGGAGGAGGAGGATCACATTCTATTTTTTGTCTTGGTATCTAGTACATTGGGTCTATAATACATTCCTTATATAGAATCCCATGTTACAAGTAGAAAGTGCTCCCCCTCCCCTCCCCTCCCCACCACCCCCCCTAAAAAGATGGCCAAAATAATCCTTAAATTTCCTCCTTAATTTGGAAATAATCATTTAGGGATCTTCATTGGTGGTTTGGTTAGCCATGTGTGCTAAAGCACCCTAACTCAATATTTGCTCATCCAAAACAACTTATTATTAATGCCCATACATGATGATCATACTATATACCCCATAAGACAAAATGGGTTTCACAAACAAAGCTCTGAATGGTCTTTTTATGTCCACAATTAAGCTATAACTAAACCCTAAACCCTAAACCCTAAATTTTTTTTAGGGTTGCATTCTTCTTTCTTCTTCTTCTTCTTCTTGTCTTTCTTATTATGCTCCAAGTTTGATTACCCATCAAAGTTCTCTAATTTTGGGTTGTGAGCATTGGATGTTGTGCCCAAACTTTCATTTATTATCTTTAAAAATATTATTTGCTGCTTTGATTAATTGTAGCCTCTACTCACACAAGAAAAGAAAAGAAATTTTTTAAGTGGAAAGAGAATTTTCCTTTTCTTGGCTTCCTTTTGAGGAGGTATGATTTTAAAAAGAAAGAAAGTTATTTTCCTTTCTTTAGAGGGAGTATAGGTGTTGGGTTTAGGGTTTAGGGTTTAGAGGGAGTATTATAGGTGTTGGGTTTAGGGTTTAGGGTTTAGAGGGAGTATTATAGGTGTTGTTGGGTCCAGGCTTTAAACACTGAAGCAGCACCCACTATGCGCACCATGTAGGATGGATGGTAAGTGGGTCAGGAGACAGTTTTCTGTTGGGTTCCAGTTCCCTAGCTAACCATGGTGGTTACCTCAGTTGCAGTTTTTGTTGGGCTTGCCTACCAAGCAAGGCAAGGATATTATTGTGTTTAGATTTCATTATAAAGTATAGTAGTAGCTTAAGGGATTTTTATAGGCCCCTATGTAATAATAATAATAATAATAGTAATAATAATAATAATAATAATAATAATAATAGGTCTATTTTTTTTAATATGAGGATTTATGAAAGATGATATTTTGGCTTTGTGTTGAAACTTGGAGATTAGTTATAATAGAGTTATTATAATAATATCTTGAAGGATTTTGGTTTCTTTTAGAGGATTTTTTAAATATTATATTTTGGCATGGTGAAATATTTGAATTTTCATAAATTCTTCTTTAAAATTAAGATACTTTTAAATGTTAAATGGCAAGGCCAAGCTAGAGTGTGACACACCCCCCTTTGTTTTACTACCTACCTACTAACAACCCACTAGCAGGTTGTTAGTAGGTAGGTAGTAAAAACAAGCCCTTACCTATGTATAAACCATCTACCTACCTACCTAGTAGTTATCTATTTTGCTACCTAGCTGCCTAATATATGAGACCTATTTCTTACACAATTGGTTACCAAGGTGAAACCATACACTAACTCAGTTGAGGTTCATCCATAACTGAGTAATAACAAGCATCCATCCAGTGGATGAGGTGCTGGTGGGTGCAAATGGAGGCCGGAGCACGACATCTCCGGGGTGTAATGCCTTGTTGCCAGGACATTACGCGGCATAAAATCCAGGTGGCCCTGGGCTCTCCTGCCCGTCTAGGGCAGCCCAACATGCGGGCATTTCTCACAAAACCCAATGCCTAAGGTAAAAAGCCCAAGTATGCAGGCTTTACTGAGTAAAATACTCGGTTTTTAAGAACTGCCCGTGGAGGGTATTGCCATTGTAAGGCCCTTAGTATTTGGGGGCTATTACATCCATAAGGACCCCTTTTACATGAGCTGGAATTTCACTACTTAAGGTGCATTCACACCTAATGTTTAAGTCAGTGTTAAGTGAAAATCTAGGTGGCATCTTAGGTGGCACCCAATGTTAAATGGGTGATTAATTGTATTTTTTCTATTGTTATTATTTTTCTTGACATTATCATTAAGTTGGAAGGCAATTTTTGAGCTTGTTGTTTGAGTCTATTTACAAGGTGTCTTCCTTGGGGAACAATAGAGGCACATGGGTTGGATTTATTTTAGTGTTCACATTTTTCAAATCATGGAGAACTATGATTTTTTTGAATTACATGGGATAATTATGGTATACCATAAATCTTGAAATGATTTTAGTAGCAATATATGATAGTGGCATGATCACATCAAAAGGCAAAGAAACTAATTCATTAACATTTTTGCAAATCAAATTTTTACTTTAGAACCTTTTACGAACAAACAATTACTAATTTTCAATTCAAGTTGATTTTGGTGTTGGTGATTTTGGATGCCTGCATGGATTGAAAATATCATTGAAAATGGAACAATTCATTACAATGATCCTAGAAAGATTAATTGACATTAAAGGAAAGGTAGCATGAAAGGTTTTTTTTTGAACCTTCAACTTCATTTTGAGTTTCAAAATTTGGAATTAGTTGATGTGTCCTCTTCAAGTTTTGTAGGATTTTGCAAATTACTGCACTAGCATTGCCATATAAATTTTGTTCTTTAATCATATTTATGTTCATTTGTGTTAGAATTTTTTTTTTGGATTCATTGGTGTGTTTGTTGGTGTCATATGTCATTGTTATGAAAGCCAATGAGTTTGTCCTAACAAAGTGTTGCATTGGTTTTGACTATTTAATCAAAACAACATGCTTATACCCAAAGATGTGGAGGCAACACTTGAACATTTTTCTAGTTTGATAATTTTTTGATGGAAGTACATCCTTTTGTTCCTATTTATAATTGTTATGCTAATTTTTAAAAATGTATGTGTATAAGTGGCCTTAAGGAATTTTAAGAAATATTTCATCAACTTGTGTTTTTATTCAAACTATGCTGTAATTATTTACAAATAAATAAATAAATAAATTCCACATTAAAAATAACTCTAAATTTTTAAGGATGGTAATTATGTCATGTAGCATAATTATTTCATAGACCTTAATAGCTATTATTATCCTAGATAAGTTTTTTTAAATGTGAAAAATAATTAAAAGTAAGAAAAGAAGGAATTCCACGAATGGGAATTCTACCTCATAACAAAATTATTGCCTTGGTTCTATCACACCCGATTGTAACCATTAAAAAAAATGAAGAGCATCACAAACTTCATGGGCCACAATTTGACAATAATAATCATGTGAAATCTACTAATAAGTTTGTATGGAATAAACATTAATGTCATTCACTTATTTGTATTGTTTGAACATCAATGTTGTGCGCAATGTTTAAACACGAATGTCATATGTTTATTCATATTGTTTAAACATAAATGTTGTATGTTTATTTGTGTTGTTTACACACAAAAGTTGTATGCAGAACTTTCATGTTTAAATAATGCATGACATTTGTGTTCAAATAATATGAAATTATGAAATAACAAATTTCACATAGATTTGGAACCTTTCAAGTTGAATCCTAGATTACAATTCAAATGCCCTATCAATGTTTTACATTAGAGCCCTAACAAAATTATGTTAAGGAAAAACAACTTTGACTTGTTACATACCCCGATTCATTCTATGGCCTTGGAATGGAAGAAGAACTTGAATTTTATCAAACAACTCCTCCATTGCAAAGAGGTCAAAAACACAAAATTTAAATTTGATACAACATATGGTGGGTCCATATTCAAGAAGGTATACTAAAGGTCATGGATTTTGATCACCTATGTGAGAGATTACAATTTTCCTTTTAATAATTGTTCATCACCATTGTAGCAAAAAAATATACTTCAAACAATCAATCACAATGAAGTTGACCCTATATGAAATATATTTCCAAAAGCAAACCATCTTAAAATGAACAAAAGAAGTGACAAAAAATTGTTCTAGGTGATCATTTTGGAGAAACAAACTCCTCACATCTTTTTTTTTTTGGTTGAAAATATTGATAATTATTGCATCATAGAAAAAAGATTCAAAACAAACTCCCAAAAAATCTCACACACCCACAATTGTAATTGTTTCACATCTTTCTTTCCTATTCAATGTAAACCTTCAAACTATCAAAGCCAAAGTGCAAGGACCAATTGCCCATTTCATGATCTTGGTTGAAACTCCCTTGTTTTCCTTGGTGGTATTTTCCCACATGAAAAACTAGAGCAAGGGTAGACCATAAAAGATTTTTAAAAAAATGTATGTATATTTTAAATATAATATGTATACAAATATGTTATGCATAAGCCCTTGAGTCCACACTTGAAATGCACAAGGTTTACAACCCCCCATGTTCAAGATCTAAGACCCCATGCCCATAACTTTGAAATTACAAACGTCATGTAATGAAAGGAATTTTGTGAGGTGGAATTTTTGCAGGGGCAAAGGATATGGTAGAAGAATGGCCTTACAAATTTAAAAGCCTTGTCGGATTTTTTTAGTGTATAGTGAAGGCATTTTACAAGATGTAATTTCGCCTATGTAAAGGTTAGGTGTTTTGAAAAACACAATCTTCATAAGAGTTGAGAAGTTCCTATAAACAAATACATTTTTTGAAATGCTTGTTATCATTTGTTTTATGTTTTTTCAAAAACATAAAAAGTACAAATGCAATGGATCTCCTCTACACACCATAAAACCCTTGGCCATGGGATATACTAAAATTTAGTTAACATTTAGCTTCACCTCATGCAAACCCTTGTTTTTGTAAAGCTTGGAACATCATGTGCTACCTATTAATGATACATTTCTTGGTACTATTGATATACCCGAGTTTTCATCATACTCATTTACAACATGGAGAGACAAAAGTGCCAAAGAAAAATCACCCAACATCATCCACCACCAACCTTTTTGCTATTGGTAAATTTGATGCTTGTAAAACTCCATGTGTGTGTGTGAAAATCATGGGGATGATGACATTGACACTTACAAAAAATTGGTGGTGGACTAGTGGAATGGAGTCATCTTTCAAAACACAAGTAAAGAAAAAGGATCCCTTTGCTTGCTTACATGGAATGAAAGATGTCATGGTAGTATGTCAAATGCCATAAATGGGTCAAAACTCAAAACCCATCAACTAAGGCTCATTGCATAATGGCTTTGCCCTTTAAATCTCGTTCATAAGAGAATCCCCACCCACGTGTTGTAAGAACTTGTTTTGGATGTAGATCACTAAAAACTTGTGAGTTTGATTTGAAAAATGGTTTTGGGACAACATATTTACATAGAATGTTTGGTGATTGGCAAAAGCCATTACTTACACACTCTAAATCTTGTTGTTGATTGGCAAGATTGCTTGATTAGTCTCCAA
>Ga0116231_10013368_pt1 | contig 11569 bp, 10 predicted proteins | sample S1TSphgellanicum_2_FD_89695 | JGI IMG/M metagenome (GOLD analysis project Ga0116231, IMG submission 89695) | Host-associated microbial communities from peat moss isolated from Minnesota, USA - S1T2_Fd - Sphagnum magellanicum MG | ecosystem: Host-associated > Plants > Peat moss > Unclassified...
AGGTGGTAGGTAGGACAGGGGGAGGTAGGTGGTAGGTAGGACGGGGGAAAATTTTGGGGTAAAGAAGAGGTGGAAAAAAAAAAAAAAAATCGGGCAGGGGGGATGAGATTTTCGTCCATCCAGAAAACAGCCCGCAACTGGTGCATTGGTGGGTGCTAATTCACTCCAGCCGTTCTCCACCCTCAACTTCCAGTATAAGTGAAAAACCCACCACACCAAAGTCGGAACCCGCAGATGGCTGCCTGTGCCTGTCTCACCCAGGTGAGCAGGATGTCCAAACTAGGTTACATAGAATGGAATAGGGCCAGTATGGTCCATTCTGTATGGGAACATGTCAAGTCCACTAAGGTGAGAAAGCATTCTGTCAGGGGTTTCTACCAAGGCATGTTCCGGAGCACATAATTTGTTCCCCACTATTTATTCACATCATTAGAGTGCTCCCAACTGTTGATTTACATGACTACAGTGGTCCCACTATTGAATCACATCACAAGTGGAACTGGTAGAACAGCAAGTGGAACCAGCAGATGAACACCTGTCTCTACCCCCACCCCCACCCCCCAGCCGGAAAAATCTAGACAAGTACTTGAATAAAGACACCAAAACAAGTACGCACTGTAAACCCGCCAAACTGGTTGCAATGATTTCTATGTCCTTCTTTTGATGTAAACCTGTCAAACATTATTGCAATAAAAAACCTTTTTCCCCCTGTCCTAAGTATTCCTACCAAATTTTATTTGCAATAAATATTTTTTCTAACATGCACCATGCATCTAATAAAAATGAAAATAAAAAACACGTAAACCTTCCAAATTTTATTGAATTTTTTTTCATTTTTTAATGTAAATAATTTATTTATTTATCCTGTTTGATGTAAACTTGCCAGGCTTTATTGCAATTAAAAAAATGATCTTAACCATCCATCCATCTAAACAAACGTGCTTTTAAAAAATGAAAACCAGCCAATTTGTTTTTACAGTAAAACCTTTTTTTTCTCTTTTAAATCTGCCAAACCTCATTGCAACAAAAACTAATTGCCTGGAGGAACTGCCATTGAGGGTAATTAGTGTCTTATGTCCCCACATGCATGCATTTGAATCATCGGTACATTACCCTAAGGTCAGTGTCGTCATTAAATAATCCTCAAAATAGTGAAATGAAATTTTGTGAAAATATGAAGTTGACATGTTGAAAATCATCATAATTATCATAGGCTACACTCTGAATAATTTCACTACTCATATCAAAATATTATAGTATATGATGGAAAAATATATAATTTCAATTTTTTTAAATGAATTCATTTTTTGAAAAAAAATATTTATTCATTTTGTCAATGTGGAAACTGACCCTAGGCTATGGTACTCAGAAAACAATTGACTCTCCCACATGTTATGGTCCCGCAGTGGTGGTGTTTTTTTTGGAATGGCAAGTTTTTGCAATGTGGAGCGAAATTGTTTTCAAAAACAACAAGAGATGATTTTTTGAGAGTTTTTTCATCATTTATTGAGATAAATTTGGTTTTTTTCACCGAAAAAACAAGCATACCTGAAAAAAAATCTACAGTTTGAACAGTGGTCCCCAATTATTGTTAGATCCTCTTAGGGATGATTGCCAATGAAGTGTAGGGTAAAGCCCACCCCTGAGGGCTTTACACAGTGTAAAGATCAGGTGCCTTTTTATTGGCCTTGCCTACCAATGCAAGGATATTGTGTTTAGATTCATTATAGAGTATAGTAGCTTAAGGGATTTTGGCCCCTAGGTAATAGATCTATTTTTGGACAGGGATTTTTTTAAGATGTTATTTTGGCTTGTTTTGAAACTTGAGATTAGTGATAGAGTTAAAATATCTTGAAGGATTTTGGTTTCTTTTAGAGGATTTCTTGCAGATTATATTCTTGCATTGTGAAATATTTGAGTTTCTACAATTCTTTTTTTTGCTTGGCAAGGCCACAGTTGACACACACCTTGTTTTTTTAATTTTGTTCAGGTGATATGTCACATGCACCTGCTCAATACCCGGCAGGTATCACAGGAAAAAAAGTAATAAAATGTGGATGGGCATTTCAGAAACTCCAAAATGCCCATGGAGTTTCAAAAAACATAATGGCCACCTTCCCAGGCATTACATTTTTTGAAATGCCCACTGGCTTTTTATGTTTTGTAAGGTATCGTCTGGATACAATAGAGAAAACTGGGCAAGATTTTGCACTCAATAAAAAAACACTAAGTAATGGTTGGAAATTAAGTACTTTTCAACATTTTGATTTATTTAGTGAATGATATATAGAAACATTGAACATTCTTCTAAGATAATGTTTCAAATACTTTACTACCTTGGCAGCTTCAATGATAATTATATTATGTTTAGAAATGTTGAAATTTTCCCAAAACAAATTCAAACAACAAAAAATTGTGAAGGAAAATATTGAATTTTCAAGAATATTCTATTTTTCAAAGACATTTTTTTCAAATTAATTATTTACTCGATAGATATGTGTCAAAGCTACCAAGGTATTATAGGTATCATAATTTTTATTTTTGGGAAGCACAACAATAGATTCAATACATAAGCCATTAATAGCCCCAAGTTAAGCTTAGTGGTAGAGGCCTTAGACAACTGTCATTTACACACCAATGAGTTTGAGCCCAAAACCCTTTTTGAGGTCTGAATTCCATATATTTTTATCTTCCATATTTGTTCGAAATCATCAAGCTTATTGTAGTTCCCAACAATAGTGGAGCAAATCCTATTATGAAATATTTTTTGCAATAGATAAATAAAGTAGTACACCGTTGGATTTGGAACTTGTGGCACCATGTATTCCAACCCTTTGACCATATATATCACGTCATTAAGGGAGCATGGTTTCATGCCCATCAATTCAGCATCTGATGGTACTGGTACCAAGGCATTTGCTATCTTCAAATGTCACATCGAACCCATGTTTGGTATAGACCTTCAAGTGGCATGTGTGTTTCTCCAATCCCTACATCTCTCCTCTAAGGTAGTTGATTGGAGTTAGCAAATTGTCTTTCCAGTGGTTGGTTTGATGTTGTCGGCTCCTCCTTTTGTTTCTCACTTGCTGCTCCCCTTCCATTCAATGGCTCCATGATGGAAATATTCTTCTGTTCGTTATGCAACTTACATTTAAGAACCTCCAACTCAACCGTGTCTTCTTCTTCGCTGCTCTGTTGCTGATTTTCCAGCTGCCTAATCCTTGCAAGAGCTTCATTTAATTGACTTAACACCTCCTTTTCCTTTTGGTAATTCAAACCAACCATGGAGGATTGGGCTTCAACTAGTGCTTCTACCAATTCAATACCTTGAGCTTGCAGAAGGTGGTCATATACAAATTTGCTTTGTTGGTCTTTTCAATAGCAATTTGCTACCATTTTTTCATTCTACCTTTTGCACCAATCCCAATATGCACCTTTTGAACTTAGTTTTCAATCTAATTGATCTTTTTCTATAAATTTTTCTTATCCTGCTAATGTATTTCACCCATTGCCATGAGCCTCTTCTAATGTTTGTTCACACATTTGGTTATTTTTTCAACCCAATTCTTGAAAATGGTTTTATGATGTTCAAAATGCTTTTTCATTCTCTAATGTTTCTCAAGTAATTTGTAGTTCCTTGATGAGTTCCTTTTGTATGATCACATTTTTTTCCCTTTCCTACTTTGTTCCAAAAGTTTCTTTTTCTCTGCCTCAATGGTCTTGATTTGCTTGGCCATCTATAATAACATTTTTTCCAAGTCTATGACTCTTCCCTTTGCATGTTTGAGCTACTTTGCTACTATAAACTTTGATTCTATTGTATCCTTGATTTGTGTTTCCAAATCTTAGATATGTTCGTTTGCTTCAACTTTTTTTCATATCAACTCACTCTTCCAAATAATTAATAAAATAGTCATCTTTTCTCACTCATGTTGATGTGTTGCAAATTCCATGGGTTCAATGTTGGATGCTATTTGTAATTGTTCATCCAAAATTTGCCTTTGTAACTCCTCCACTTGTAAGGATAACATCTGTATCCTTGCAAATTGATTACCCCATTTCTTGATTGTCTTGGCCAAAAGATGCACCAATTAAACAATATGTTTTTCTCACTCCTCTTTTTCAAATTATAGTTGTTTTGCCATCTATTTTGGCAAAACTATTAATGTTAGCTTCTCGACTATCATTTCTTCAACAATCATTCTTTCAATAGGATCCTTCTATTCAATGAGCACACCATCATTGTTTGATGTGTCTTTGGTTAATAATGTTAAGAATTGTTTCATCATAGCCTACCATATTTAATTGAACTTCAAAAACATGGTCTTCCTTGGTTAATTCCAACTATCCAATCTCTTATCGCTTTTGGTAGTTTAAAATGCATGTGATATCATGCACCTCTTTATATTCCAAAACAAAATGTCTTATGATTATAATCCAATGCACCTTTTGTTTCTCCAACTTCCATTACTTTAGCTTGTTCTTGGGATAATGTTATATCTTCTTGAATCTCTTTGATAGCCATATCCCCCTCTTGAGTTGGAACTAATGAAATTTCATGTACCTCTTGAAGGTGTACATTTCCCTTCCCAATCATTATTTTTGCTTCCTTCTAGTTGATTATTGGTGTCACGTAGTGAACATTGATGACTAGAACTTTTGAAAGACCCTTGCCTTTCGTCTTCTTCACAAGGAAATTCCCAATTGGGATTTCTTTTTTTTTTACCATTGTATTTTCTTTTGCATAGTGCATAGCTTGGTGAAAGCACACTACATAGAATGTCCATTTTGGGAGTTTTCCTCAAGTATTTTTAAATGCTGAAAATTGGACAACAATACAAAAACCTTGAACAAGTTGACATCTTTTTTCATGTCCAAGTTAATGTTGCCCTACTTTCAACCTTTTTGAGCACCTTTATTTAGTATTGGTCATTAAAAACATCCTTTTGGATATGTGATGTGAGTATTTTTTACCCAATTACCATCATCAAGGCAAGCCTTACAATGGTGTTTCCCATCTTCCTTGCTTTGCATTGCACTCTAATGATCTCCTTGTGGAACTATTTTGTGAACAATTCTACCTAGTTCACTAGCCCTTGTTGCATGGCTTTAATAATTAGCACAATTGTTCTTGAAACAAACATGTTCCATTTCCAAAGCACAACTACTTTTGCAAAAGTAATAAGCCTTATAACTAGTTATGGAAAAAAGGCGTGGTAATCACATAACCATAATCCAAAACATAATGATTTTCTTTGCTACCTTCAAACAATCTTCCCAAATCTTCATTATAAATATCCTTAGTAGGTACATTGGCCCCCTTCATTGGTAGCTTGAAAATATTATTTATTGCCTTGTAGTTGAGGGAAATTATAGATTTTTCCCAAGTGTTGCTTTCAATAAAAATTTGAAACCACATATGATTTTTTTACATTAGTGATGTTGATGGTGTGTTAGTCCAATTTTTTGAACTTAGCCAACCCTACCTCTTGTACCCAAGCCAATTCATTTTTCACACTAACCCACATCATGACATGCATACAAACAAGAATATTTATTTTTTCCAATTGCGCCAACATGATTTCTTTTGCAAGGTCTTTCGCTTTCAATTTGTTCTATCTTGCTCTTAATGAAAAACCACCTTAGCGTATGTTTTGGCATCATCCTTTCCAAGGGTAGTAAAATTTTATGTTCTAGAGAATGAGAATCATTTGTCAAATAAAGAGTTTCATCAAATGATGAATAGATCCTACAAAGAAATAGTTCAATCCCAAATGATCAATTTCAATGTCAATGTGATTGTGTTCGCCAAGACTTATCTTTCAATCTTCACCTTCCAATACCACCACATTATGATGAATCTCTCTTTGTGATCTTTGTTTAGTCACATTTCTCTACAATAGTATATACTCAAAAATTTTAAGGCTAGAGTTTTTTTTCGATACATTTCAAATTTTCCCACTTTTTTCATATGTCTATGTGAGGATAACTAAAATAGATGTCAAGTTTAAATTTGTGAGTTGTTGGGGCATTTTTTTTTTTTTTTCCAAGGGTTTTGGTGGTGGTGTCTACCTCCTTGTTCCTTTTTTTTGTTTTGGTGGGAAGGGGTGGTGGTGGTTTCTGCCTCCCAACTTCCTATAGCCTTTTTTTTTGCATGGGTGCCTTGTCCCCCGTCGAGGTCAATTTGCCCTTATGTCTAACGAGTTAGTCATTTCCTTCCCCCCTCCCCTTGTGTCAGCTTTAGCCTTTGTCTCCCCTTCTCCTCCCCTTTCCAATGTGACCGTTCAAGTTAATTTTCAGGTTGGGCCCACTTTTTCCCTTAATGGCAAGAGTGGGGCCCAATGTGATGTCCTATGTTTCAGATGTGGTGCCTTTTTTTCAAGATGTGGTATGTCTCAATATTAGTAGCATTGTCATGTTTTTTATGTTGTTTCTTAGGGTAGTTCTTCTTGTCCTTCAACTTCCTTTCTTACATTTTCTCCCCCTCCAACCATTTGGACTTGAGTGTTAGAAATGGACCCCCTTCACGCCTTCCATTTAGGTCTTCTTTGGCTATTGAAGGTAGATTTTACCAAAACAGAATGTTTATCAAATTTTTACCGAAATTGAATGTTCCTTACCAAAAATCATTACCAAAATTTCCTTATTGAAAATCATGTTACCGACTTCATTTACCGAAATTGGATTTACTGCCGATTTAGATTAGGTCATATCTAGGACAATTTTTTTGGCATAGGGCTAATTATCTATTCCACCATTTTCTGATTTTCTTTCTTGAAGGTATTTAAGGTTCTATATTTTTGAGGATTTTACAAGGGAATATTATCTAGAGTAAATTAACTTTTTCCTACCATACTTTTGTACGTTAAGTTCTATGTGTCGTTTTCTCTTTGTATGTTGTGAGTATTTTTTTTTGTATGCAAGGTTTTCTTCCTTATATTTGCTTCAAGTTTGTTTCTATATAAAGTTTACGAAGTTGTCCTAGTAAGATTTGATAGTCCCTTTTGTGTTGAAGCTTTTTGCTTACCTAGGGAGAATAAGAAAATTTTATCTTCTACTCCCTTATTTTATTTCTTCTAAAACCTGGTAGTTCACGAAGTGGCCTTAACATTTGGCGACTATACCATGGACATTGAATCCAAAATTTATGGTTCATTATCACTCCTATTTGAACAATATTTTTTTAAACTATTTGATTTTTACCAAAATAAACCATGGATTTATTGTTGTTTTTGTTTGAAATTTAAAAAAAAAAAACCAAAATAACCCATAGATTACAACTTTTTTGTAGTCATTTACAATATGCCAATAGTGTTGACAAGAAGTATCATAAAGAAAAAAACGAACAAGCTTTGCAAGAAAATGTTGAAATGGGGCATGCAAGTAACCCAAAACGATTAGAAAAACATCAGCCTTGTGAAGGTCCTCCAAGGCTCCTTGATAGTCATACAACATGTATTTGACATCTTCACGACTCTTCAAGGTGGATGCATTGTTTGGTTCAAGAACATGAGCCTTGTGAAGGTCCTCCAAGGTTCCTTGATATTTTTTCAGCATTCTTTTGACATTCCACGACTCCTCAAGGTGAATGCATTGTTTGGTTCAAGAACATCAACCCTGTCAAGGTCCTCCAAGGCTCCTTGATAGTCATACAACATGTGTTTGACATATCCACGAGTCCTCAAGGTGAATGCATTGTTTGGTCCAAGAACATCAGCCTTGTTAAGGTCCTCCAAGGCTCCTTGATAGTCATACAACATGTATTTGACATCTCCACGAGTCCTCAAGGTGAATGCATTGTTTGGTGGAAGAACATCAGCCTTGTCGAGGTCCTTCAAGGCTCCTTGATACTCTTTCAGCATCCTTTTGACATCTCCACAACTCCTCAACGTGAATGCATTGTATGGGTCAAGAACATTAGCCTTGTCAAGGTCCTCCAAGGTTCCTTGATATTCTTTCAACATAATTTTGACATTTCCACAAGTCCTCAAGGTGAATGCATCGTTTGGTTGAAGAACATCAGCCTTGTCGAGGTCCTTCAAGGCTCCTTGATAGTCATACAACATGTATTTAACATCTCCACGATTCCTCAAGGTGAATGCATTGTTTGGTTCAAAAACATCAGCCTTGTCAAGGTCCTCCAAGGCTCCTTGATATTCTTTCAACATAATTTTGACATTTCCACGAGTCATCAAGGTGGATGCATCGTTTGGTCGAAGAACATTAGCCTTGTCAAGGTCCTCTAAGGCTCTTTGATATTCTTTTAGCATCCTTTTGACATCTCCACGATTGTTCAAGGTGAATGCATTGTTTGGTTGAAGAACATCAGCCTTGTCGAGGTCCTTCAAGGCTCCTTGATAGTCATACAACATGTGTTTGACATGTCCACGAGTCCTCAAGGTGAATGCATCGTTTGGTTCAAGAACATCAGCCTTGTCAAAGTCCTCCAAAACTCCTTGATACTCTTTCAGCATCCTTTTGACATTTCCACGAGTCCTCAAGGTGAATACATTGTTTAATTCAAGAACATTAGCCTTGTGAAGGTCCTCCAAGGCTCCTTGATAGTCATACAACATGTATTTGACATCTCCACGACTTTTCAAGGTGGATGCATTGTTTGGTTCAAGAGCATCAGCCTTGTCAAGGTCCTCCAAGGTTCCTTGATATTCTTTCAGCAAACTTTTGACATATCCATGATTGCTCAAGGTGGATGCATTGTTTGGTTCAAGAACATAAGCATTGTCAAGGTCCTCCAAGGTTTCTTCATAGTCATCGAACATGTAGCTGACAACTCCACGACTCATCAAAGTGGATGCATTGTTTGGTTCAAGAACATTAGCCGTATCAAGGTCCTCCAAAGCTCCTTGACAATCATCCATCTTGTATTTGACACGTCCACGAGTCCTAAAAGTGAATGCATTGTTTGGTTCAAGAACATCAGTCTTGTCAAGGTCCTTCAAAGCTCCTTGATAATCTTTCAACATCCTTTTGACATTTCCACGATTGCTCAAAGTGGATGCATTGTTTGGTTCAAGAACATCAGCCTTATCAAGGTCCTCCAAGGCTTCTTGATAGTCATACAACATGTAGTTGACAGCTGCACGATCTGTCAAAGTGGATGCATTGTTTGGTTCAAGAACATCAGCCTTGTCAAGGTCCTCTAAGGCTTTTTGATACTCTTTTAGCATCCTTTTGACATTTCCACGATTGTTCAAGGTGAATGCATTGTTTGGTTGAAGAACATCAGCCTTGTTGAGGTCCTTCAAGGCTCCTTGATAGTCATACAACATGTGTTTGACATGTCCATGAGTCCTCAAGGTGAATGCATCGTTTGGTTCAAGAACATTAGCCTTGTCAAGGTCCTCCAAGGCTCCTTGATAATCTTTCAACATCCTTTTGACATTTCCACAAATCCTCAAAGTGGATGCATTATTTGGTTCAAAAACATTAGCCTTGTGAAGGTCTTCCAAGGCTCTTTGACAATCATCCAACATGTATTTGACATGTCCACGAGTCCTCAAAGTGAATGCATTGTTTGGTCCCAGAACATTAGCCTTGTCAAGGTCTTCCAAAGCTCCTTGATAATCTTTCAACATCCTTTTGACATTTCCACGAATCTTCAAAGTGGATGCATTGTTTGGTTCAAGAACATCAGCCTTATCAAGGTTTTCTAAGGCTCCTTGATAGTCATACAACATGTATTTGACATCTGCACAAGTCCTCAAAATGAATGCCTTGTTTGGTTCAAGAACATCAACCTTGTGAAGGTCCTCTAAGGTTCCTTGATAGTCATCCAACATGTATTTGATTCCTTCACGAGTGTTCAAAGTGGATGCATTGTTTAATTGAAAAACATCAACTTTGTCAGGGTCGTCCAAGGCTCCTTGATAATCTTTCAACATCCTTTTAACAACACAATGCACTTTTGGTTTAGTAAACATAAACTTTGTCTTGATTAATAGTCCTTCAAACATTTTTTTGAGATGTTCACGAGTGTTATTTAAATGAATTCATTGTTTAGATCATGAACACCAGCCTTGTGAAGGTCTTCCATGGCTTCTTCATAAGCTTTCTGTTCATCAACAACATGAAATAATGGAAATAGAAAAAGATCATATAATTATAATAGTTTTAACATGAAATAAAACATTTGTGATTGAGAGAATTTCTTGTGGAAATTTCCACCAAGCCTATGTCACTTTGTATTTTCATACATATTTGAAATGTAATCGTCGCCTGCACAATGACTGACATACATAATTTTTATCATTGATGATTATTCCACTTGCTTTAAAGAGTGTGGTTTGCTAGAATAAACATTTCATTACATTATGCAATATGTTCAATTCAATAAATGTAGGTAAATGATGTGCATCCTAATCAATGTTTTTTTTTCAATTTCTTGACTGAACTAAGGTGGCAAGCATCCTTAGGTAAATTTTGATTTAACTAGCAACATTATTTCAAAAAATTCTTAAAATTGTAATCAATAGGCATAAATGTAATGACACCTTCTTGAATGTTTTTAAAAACCACTTTTAGTCAAAAGTTTTCCAAATAAAGTAATTTGCAACAAAATAATCCATATGTAAGAAAATGTGCTACGTTTTGTTGATTTTTTGCCAAAAAAAGTTGATTCATCATAATTTTGTATCATGTGCTACCACTAAAATCTCTCTTCCTATTCCCCTATCAACCATTTTAATGTCTATAAAATTGATTTGGTCTAAACATAAATCAACAAATGATAAATTACAATGAACAAATTGTTGAATAATTAAAAACATACATTAATCTATTTAGTTCTCATGTTGATTTTTCATTTCAATCTGATTTAAATGATAAACTTGATCACTGCCAAAAGTATTGGTGCACAACTCCATCACGTGCATAATTACATGCATATACACAAACCTTGTCCAACATTATTGTTGCTTTAATCCATTCATTGAATGGAATTCTTTCTTTGGCAAACATTATTATTGTAGTACTCTATATATGCGAAATTCATGATTTTTAATTGTTGCAAAACTACTTGGACTGGCTAGATGATGTGAGTCTCACTTTTATTCAAATTAAACTCTCTAATATAACCCCATGTGAAACTTAGGAATATTGTGTTCATGTTTTAATTACTCACTACTTGAGCTTTGAAACAAAGTTCATTCATCACAACCTTCATACCTTTGAATAAGAACATACACTTAATTTTGATGTTGCAAAACATATTGAGTTCAAAATGATAAATGTTTGTGTGTGAAGCACATACCTACAAGTTTTGGGAACTTACAAAAGAGGTGACACTTGAATAACCTTGATAGTTTTTGTTGTCCTTTTGCGTTGGTTGCTAGCCCAATGAAATGGATGTGATCACTGTGACAATTAAGAAAAGTACCAAGTTAACCCACCTTAATAGAAAATAAGAATAGATGAGCCTTTGTGCAAATTTGAATCATTATACAATCGTTACTCTAGGTCAAATATTCATGACACTACTAATGCTTTCAAAGACATGGAACCTAAGTTTTGGTGTTTGAGACATACTAGGTTTCACATAAAAGACATGATG
>Ga0116231_10013369_pt1 | contig 11569 bp, 12 predicted proteins | sample S1TSphgellanicum_2_FD_89695 | JGI IMG/M metagenome (GOLD analysis project Ga0116231, IMG submission 89695) | Host-associated microbial communities from peat moss isolated from Minnesota, USA - S1T2_Fd - Sphagnum magellanicum MG | ecosystem: Host-associated > Plants > Peat moss > Unclassified...
ATAACAAAGATCCATTTTCACATTTATTTTACAGGTCTCATGTTCTTATTTTTGGTTTTTATGTTTCTATTTTTTGAATCACATAATCTTTTCTTGTTATTTGTTTAAAAATTAAATTAAAACCTTTCCTTTAGCCTTTGTTTTTGTGTTTTCTTGTGCCCTTAACAACTTTTTCTAATGCTTATGAAAAAAAGGGCAGGTGGATCAATGTCACTAATGCCAATAACATGGAGTTCATTCATTTGAATGTTCATTTATGACTTGTAATAAACTTGTACGTAACTTGTAATTTAGTTTGAGTTCATTTTTAATCAATTTCTAGTTAAATTTTAATTCACTATTTATTCACTTGGACTAATTGACTCTTAGTTGCCTTTTAGTTAAATCATAGTTCACTTTTAATTAAGTTTTAATCCACTATCATTTCACTTCTAATTAACTCTTAGTTCATTTTTAGTTAACTCTTAGTTCATTTGCAGTTAATTTTTAATTTACTTATAGTTAATTCTTAATTAATTATGAATTCATTTTTAGTTAAATTTTAATTCATTCATAATTCACACATGGATACACATGGGTACACATGGGTGAACATGGGCCACATGTAGGTTAAAAGTTTATTAAGAAATTTATTTGAATTAGGTGCCCAGTAAATACAACTTGAAATAAAACTCTTCATTACCTTTAGTTTATTCAACACTAGGTTTGGGTACGTTCTTTTGTCAAAACCTTGTTTTGTTTTAAAACTCTTCTTTGCAATAAAATCTTGTTAGATTTTGTTTTGCACATGTTGTGTTTTTGTTTTTTTGTTTCATAATCTAAATTTAAAATTAGGCCTACTTTTCTTCTCATTTTGGTTAAGAATCTTATAGTTTTGGTCATTTTTGTGCATGTGATAATTTGAATAGATTAAAGGTAATGGGGAGTTGTACCTCAATTTATACCTATTGGGCACCTAATTCAAATAAGTTTTTCAAGAAACTTCTAACCTACATGTGGCCCATGTCTACACTATGAATGAACTAAGATTCAATTAAAAGTTAACTAAAAATGAACTAGGACTTAACTAAGAGTGAATTAAGAGTCAACTAGAAATGAACTAGTAGTGAATTAAAACTTAACTAGAAACTAATTAAAAATAAACTAAAATCAAACTAAATGTTAAGTACAAGTTCATCACAAGTCATGGATGAACATTCAAATGAATGAATTCCATGGTATTGGCATTTGTGACAATCAAAACCTTGCAAAATTTGAATTTAAAAATCATTCACCGAGTTGGGTCATGGTACATTAACATGGATGTTTTGAGTCATAATCTTGTTGATACAACTGAAGCTAATGAAATCCAATATTGTAAGATCTTATAATCGAATTCATTGTCAAAAGAAACCATCTAAAATGGCATAAAAAGTTTTGAAATGGGATTAATCCTACAATCGCTAAGGAATTAGGGTTTATTGAACCATGCATTTATGGTGGAAATACAAAATGACAATGATGGTGAACACTAAACCAACATTAAAATGGTACTCACTACTAATAGAGAGAACATAGATGTCAATAGTACATATGAACAAGGGTTGAATGCTTTGAAAAGGAGAAGGCATGACATCTAGGATAGTATAACCCATTGGTAATTTGCTGAAAAAACCAAGGCTATGGTTGATGGAGGAGATGGTATTGAAACCATTGATACAGACAGTGATTGGGAATACTCAAAAAACATGGAGATTTGAGTAGATGAACATGGCATGAAAATATTAAATGGGAAGTAGCTTGTTGATGAATGCAATGAAGAAGAGTGATCCAAAATCAATAAACACATCTTGCATTTTTATTGGAACAATGATAATTTTTTGTTTAAAAGACTTGTTGTGCTACACCCAAAAGAACAATAACAAATCATTAAAGATATGCACAATGAAACCAATCACTTTGGTGAAGCAAGGACTTTGGTCGAAATCCAAAGCAAATATTTTTGGCACAACCAAATTGAGGAAGTGAAGTCTATTGTGCGATCATGCAAACCCTATTAGTTTGTGAAGAGAATAAGAAGCATTAGAACAAAGCTAGAAGAACCTAAGAACATACCCATTTGGGGTCATTTCTATTGTGTGGCCTTAAACACCATTGGTCTTCTACTTAAAACCAACCTTGGAAATATATATGTTTTAGTGGCAATAGATCACTATTTAAAATGGTGCGAAATTAAAACTATGTTGGATCATGATGCAAAAATAGTTGTGCAACTTTTGAAAATGAAGTAATATGTAGGTTTGGAATTCCAAAGTATGTTTTGACGGACAATGGATTAGAATGGGTAGCTAAGTTTAATTAGTTGTGTAAAAACTACGAGATTACACACCAACATACAACACCACAATGGTCAAGATGCAATGGAATGATGTAAAGATTAATAAAAACTTTAAAACATGGGCTTACTGTTTTGTTTACTATTCCAGAGCATTCCCAAATTTGGGACAAACAACAATTTAGAATTTTGTTTGGGTACAAATGTGGGGTGTAGACTAGCACCAAGTTTTCTCCTCATATGATTTTGACTATGCAGATTCCCAAATTGAAGGTTGTCAATTTTCTAAGTCCTCTTGTGTAGGCTTTTGAGGCAGATGATGACCTCACTATTATCGCAAAGTAAATGATAAATAAGTTGCGGTTGATTGTTAGGATGCATGGGGAGGTTATTGAAAATGTGAATCAAGCGCAAGTTAGACATAAGCAAACTTATGCATCTACAAAAGGTAAATAGATGTTTCTAGGATTCAAGTAGGGAAACACCAATGTTAAAATGAAGAAGCTTGGAAAAAAAAGTCCTTGGCTTCTAGTTGGAAGGGGCCTTTTCTATTTGTAAGGTACCTTGATGGAAATGGAAATCTTGTTTAGGATGAACAAAGTAGAATCTATGTGTTGAAGGGCAAGGAGGAACAACTCTAGGATTGGCACAAAAGAGATTTGCAGTTGTTCCATGTGCACATTGTGAGCTATGGGGATTGAGATGCTCAATCTTATTTGTGTGGGAGATGTTACATCTATGGCATGAAAGTAGGGCTGAGGTGTCTACATACTAGCCACATCAACTGCACCATTTGGGTTTGCCAACTTTTGTTTTGGAGTTCATCATTCATGGTTGAGGCACATTGTGGTTGTGCGCAATGACTCTAAGTGATGATTAACACTTTGGATTTTATTTCTTTCCTTTTTGGTTTGGATTTGTTTGTTGCTAATTTTTTTGACATGTTGTTGTTGTGTGTTTGACAACGTTCGACACTAGAAGATTGGAGGGGCATTCTTGATTGCAAGGCGAAATTGGGAATTGTGGGACTAGTCTCTTGTTGGTGAAGCTCAGGGGAGGTGAAATATGAGGAGACCTTTGCTATTGAAGAAAAAGCTAAGTTTTCACGAAGATAGTCCCTATGCTAGTTTTTTTCCAGAGTTTGTAGTTGTTGAGTAGTTGAAACTTTGTGTACTATGATGGAGGTCTACAGTTTGGATGCAACACAGACTCTCTGTTGTGCTTGTGTTGCATTTTAGATAGAGTAGGTTCAACTGTGCAATTAGGGGTCAATCCTAGGGAAGTGATGGAAGGCTCAAGGGAATTCGAGAGCGGTCTAATGGCTGTGGGAATTATGTGATGATGTTGGTGTCATTAGTGATGTGTTATTGTGAATTGTGGGAAGGGGAGAGAGTACCTAGATAATTGGGAACTCCGAAGCAAGGATTACACTGGGAAAAATTTTGCATTGTTGAAATCGTCAGTTGAACCTACTGCAATTTTTATCCTTCGTCAACTTCCATCCTGTCAATTCATATTGTGAAGTAGAGAGTATTGTGAGTGCAGAGTGACTACTCTATGCTGAGTGAGTGATTGTAGTTAAGTTGTAGACTTCTAATTGGAGACATGGTGTTCATGTTCTTACTGCATTTGAGTTTTCTTGTCACTGTGTTGGCATTCTCTGAGTTGTTGTTGGCAATGCATTTCATGGTGTATGGGAAGTGCCATCATACGGCCCGATTGGCTCATGAGAGTGAATTCAGAGTGAACTGATCCCCGGCAACCTGTAGATTTATTTAATTTGGGTTGAGTAGACGTAAGGTAGTTCATGCATAGGTGAATCAGTGGTAGAGGTGGAGAATGTAGAATTATTTGTATAGATCATGCATATTCATTTTGTGAAGATGTTGGTTCATTCTGTGATTATCTCTGGAACTACAGTTGTGATGTTCCCTGTTCTTTTTGTTAAAGGGATACCTGTGCTTCTTTTTGTCCTCTCCCATGCCAGACAGAGTTCAGAATCATATTCGGCAGATAACTAAATCATTTGCAGATTTGGGTCCACATGGTTTTTTTTTTCCTTTTTTCATTTTTGTGATGTAGCTGAAATGTCAAATACTCCATAAGACAGTTTAGCCAAATCTAGCTGGAAACAGGAGATGGAAGTAAAAAGTTTAAGTATCCTTGACATTTTTGGCTACATGCTAGAACCCAATAGAAGGATCTGGCGATTTTCAACTTTTTTTTTTGAAGTATGGTAACTGGAAAATTAACAAAACACATATTTTAAGCTATTTTTAAAAAAAATTAACCAACTCACTAAATTTGGTCAGAAAAAACGCTGGAAATCAATTTGGGATGTTGTTTTCTACGTGTTTGAAAGTAAAACATGGTTCTCCAAGTTGTTCCCCAACAGAGTTCCAACTGTAATGTTGTAACTTGTCACACCAAAATAACATAAATAATAAAATACTTTAAATGTGACAAACTAACATAAATAATAAAAAATTTCTAAAAAGTAGCCTTTTGCAGAATTAACCTGACAATTATCCTATTTAAATTTATCAGCTTCATTATATCAGCTTAATTATTAGAGGGAAATGTTTTAAATATTTCAAACCCCACTATATATATACTGGCCACAGACAAGAACCTATGGTCTAAACATGATGAATTGAACCTTTTTTTTTCATCAAAATATGGTAACTTTGGCCTTTTTTTCCCAAATAAATCCTTTGTACAGTTTGCAGCCCCCCACTTTTTTGAAGCAAGTGGCAAAAAAATTGCCAAAAAAAAACCCTGGAGCTACAGAAATTGAAAAAAAATGAGTTCCACTTCAACAATTCTTGTTATGTGCAACCAAAAAAAAGAAAAAAAAATCTGATTCTAGCCACAACATATGAAAGCTATGATAATTCCAACCTAATGAAATATAAGAATACTGCAACCATTATTGTCAAATAGCAACAGAAATGCAAACTTCACCAAGCACATGAAGAATTGCACAGCCACAGACAAGCTTTGCTTGCCAGTAGGACTGATTCTCATTGCAACAGACATAGAAGTTTACCTTCACAGTTTCAATTGAAATCATATCATGTTCAGCTTCAACATCAGATTCAGTCCTACTGGTCCTATTTGTAGATATTTCAGACACCAAATTCCTGCCTTGGGACTCAGATCTGCTACAATTGCATATGTGCCTTACAGGTGGGAAGAGAATTCTCATTGGGAACTGGAGTCTCTGTCATTACTGCAGAATTCACAGGCGCCCATTGCTTCTGCTCTAAGAACTGCAGTGTGTACCAAGCTTAAAAGCTTATTGGAACTGAATCTTACACGTAAATCTCGAGAACAGAATGATTTAAGACTCTGACCAAAAAACTCAGGATATCCATACCCTGCAAAGAAACATGTATCTGAATCACACTTGCAACACTAAAAAATGTCCTATTCTTCTCCTTTCTGCTGGCAAACAAAGCAAGTAAGATCTATTGCCTTAAGGATAAAAGACTGGCTGTAGTGTCCTGCCATGCTTGTGACAGTTCTGCACGGTCCGCTAGGCTTTCAAAACAGACAGAACCATCTCATCCAACCTTTCCATCAGTCCTAATGTCAAGGTGCCTGCATTCTTTACTTATCAGTCAGATGAAGTAGAGAAACCCAAACCCCTCATCTGAAGGGGTGTTTGTGTTGAATCACAAGATATCAATACAAACAATATCCTGTTTCATGACTGGGAAGACCTTCAAGCTGCTGCTGACCATGCAAGATTTCGACTGATGTTAACTATACAGCAGGGCTGAGCTCCCGTTCAATCTCTTCCAATGAACGACCCTTGGTTTCAACCACATTGTTGGAGATATAGAGAACAGCCAATGCGCACACAGCTGAGAACCCCAAGTATACCCTGCTCACACCAAATCTCTTCACCACGTTCAAGAACAAGAGTCCAATCATGAAGTTCGAGATCTGCACCCAAACACCCACTTTGTCAATCCGGGGGTGCTTTTCCTTGTTACATTTAGTCAAGAAATAGTGACAGCTCCCAAGCCAAGGCCCAATAACTAGTGGTTGAATCACTCGAAGCAACCCCAATACTACCTCCACTTAACACACTGGCACCTAAATTGAAGATTCACTGCAGTACTCATGTGAGAAGTCAAGTCTAAGGTACCCAATGGACTCCAAGAGAAAGGGCCACAGCCTTTGCACGGATTCTGGAGGCAAAGATCTCAGGCAACAAAAGACCAGGCACTGGACCTGCTCCCAAAGAGAATGCTAGCACATATCTGCACCACACAAGCATCCATAATCATCACTGTGCTTCCAATGAGACTTCACATCAGCCCTACAGAGTAATTTACTTGGCAGTGCAAGGGATGGGATCATGAGCAGAACTCACGATACTGTTCCAAGAACAGCCAAAGTGCCGGAATAAGCCTCCAAGGAGGGCCATGATAAGGCCAATGCTAGCAACAGCATTGAAGCTGCCTGCATTATCCCTCCCACCAATTAGAATCATCAGTTACTGCTCCTCACCTGTTCTGGTTGTCAGGGGATCGTTATGCAACTATATCACTTGCAAATGGTGTCTGAAAATCCATGCCCAGGTTTTGGAGTTAACCATCTTGAGCATGAATTCAACATAGCAAGAGTCCAGAGGGAATTGAAAGCATCTGATGCAAAACAAAACATCTCGAGAGATATACCATCCCAGTGAAACTGGTAATCAAGAGTTTCTTGCGGCCCTGTTTGTCCATCAGTGATGATGCAACTGCTGTGCCTGCACAAATCACCACCCATTGTGAACATGACAAGATGATGCAAAGAAAGACATGGAACAGTGACATATACAATGAATAAAAGCTACAACCATCTGAAAAAACACACATTGATAACTCTTGCCATGATGGTGGCCACCTTATATCAAGAAATTGAGAACCTATAAATGAATAAATGAATGTAAAGATAAATGAATGGTGGAACCTTTTGAGGTGTCTGGAATCAACAGAAGAGAACAACCCAAGAGTGAGCACTAACATGGATACAGGACAAAGCTTGGATCTTGCAAAAATTATGGACTTTTTATATCTGTTCACTCAAAAATCCATGCACCAAGATTCTCTTCTTGCTCAAGAACAGATTCATTGATCTCTTTCAATAACTTCCTTGAGGCACCAATGTAAGAGAACACTTTCTGGACTTCACAATGAGCCTAAAACTCAGCTATTCAACTCAGATGCCCAACTCATGAGGAGGAGGTTTGTAGACCATAATACCAAAAAGAAGCTGAAGTGAGTGTGGAGGATGGTACCAATAACATTGGCAGCCCCAACAAGGGCACTGGCTGCAACATCAGAAGCAATGCCAGCACTCCGGAACACATTGGTTGAGAAGTAGACAACGGCATTGATGCCAGCAAACTGCTGAAACAGAAATAGGGACATTCCAACCCCCACCACTGTCCCCAAACCCACACATTAGGGAGCAACCTCAAGACCTGCAAAGACCAGAGCAGATAGACTTCTGCAAACAGAATTCATCAATAGAAACTGGCAAGAAAAAAGGCATTGGTACTTCTGTAATGGGGTCCAGAGACTCCCCCACCTTTACGATAACGTCTGCTGAAAAGGTCACCCCAACCAGCATCCTCAGATGCTCCAGCATCACTGTTGCTTTCCTTCAAATCTGCCAAAGCACTCTCCAGCTTTGCTGTTCCCCAAAGTCGTCTTGCAGATGTCTCGGCCTCTGCTATCCTTCCTTGCTGAAAAACATGTCAAGTAGTCAACACTTGCAAATTATTGTGTATTTCTGAAGTCACATATAATAACTAACTGCACAGAGTTCTCTGCAAATAATCTGGCTGGTGATCAGAGCTCTCCCATACTGAGATTGCCCCAATTTACAACTGAACAGGCACATTCCAGGTGATATGCATTACCCCACCTTGTAAAGCCAACGAGGGCTTTCTGGAGAGTAAACCATGCCCAAAAATAGCAGGACAGTTGGAATAGTTGCGATTACAAACATGCTACGCCACCTGCAATACCCCACAGAAATAAAACTGCCAGCATTAGACCTTGGTAAAATTCAAAGAATAGTGTACATGGAACAGTCTCACTGCATGCAAGGGAAGATTTGAAATCAACCTACAACTTGCACAAAGTGCATGCCTCTATTCTCACATATTGGATCATAGTGGTTTGATTCCATACCAAGCAGGATTGCTAACCAGAGGTAGGCCAGCCAAAAGGGCTAACAAGATGCCCACACATATAGACAGTTGGTTTACAGATCCTAGAGCTCCACGAATCTCTGTAGGGGAGACCTGCAATGGTGAACACAACATGTCTAATATCAGTGGCTACATACATTCAAGCATGGTTGAAATCAACATCTCTAGTCCAAACATCAAAACAGAAATGTCTATCTTCATAAGTATTGAGAACATCGTGATACTTGCAATTTATGTCAACGGAAAATTTTAGGGAGATGACTCAATGACAAGGTTATAGAGATCTCAGATTCTAACAGGATGTCAGCACACAGGGAAACCAAATCCTAAAGAACAGTGAGAACAAAACAATACCAAGAACAAAACTAAGGAGCATTAGAGTTTTGAGTAACTCTAAAAAACTGGAAAGCTCCTGCACACTTAGCAGCACATGAAGGTGCACCACATCCCCTTCAGTAACTGCTCTCAATTCACACAGAAATCATGGATGGATCAGCTAGAACCATGATTCACCTCAGAGATGTACAGTGGTACTACGCCAGATGAAACACCAATGCCAAAACCCACCAAGATTCGACCTATAACCATAGCCTGAAAACCAGCAGCATTCGCACTGCTCCACACAGATTTCAGACAGACCAGTCAGCTGATAAAACAGCACAGCGTGCGATTGAAAATTGCCACAATAACCCAATTCTTCAGTGTCACACCATGATATAGCAAGAAGAATGAAGATCATTAACAATGCTGCATAATAGCATTCTTGTGCCAATCGTCTGGTTGCAAAACCTCAGTGACCTTTGGGGAAGCTGATGAGTGAATAATCACATTGCCAATCTTGATCTGAGATTATACAATCGCAATAACCAATGCAAAGCTGCTCCAGTAACAACCTTAACCCAGTTGGTTATCACCCATTGTGGTGACTGCTCTTAAAATGGTGCTGTACTTAAGCCCTAACTTCATTGTTGGGAGCTCCCATGACTAGGAGACACTATGGAATAAGAAGAATAAAGCAAATACCTGAGAAGGGTGCCAATGAGGAGAGGAATGACATCCAGTTGGAATGTGCGTCGGCACCCTATTTTGTCGGCCAGTGAGCCTCCAGTGAATGAACCCACAGTAGCACCAGCTAATGTGGAACTCACCACCCATCCTAAGGCAAACAGAGAACATGTTTCAGAACAGCAAAAAATAAGACAAAGTCAAGGAAGAAATCTTCTCTGACACAACCTAAGTCAGAGATTTCAACCAGATCTCATCCTCCCTTTTTTGAGAAACAGATTCAGTTCACCCAAGTCTTTCGGAAGTTTGTGAAGGTGTGCCACCAAATACCTTGAAGGATGGGATCTGCTGCAAAACCAAGATCTTTTGCAATGTATTCAAGTGCTCCATTGACCACTCTGCATCACAAAAAAAATTCTGTTCATTGCAGAAAAGGGAAGGCAATTGCAGCAGAGCTATGGAGGAGCAAGTGATCAATTGAGACACAAAAGCAGGAATAAGATCTTATTGGAAAACTGAGAAGAAATTTGAATATGGGTAGCAGGGTTTTCACTACGGCAGTTGTGAGGCACATGGAGAGAAGGGTAAATGTTTCATGAGAAAAGATTTCAATACCCAAGATGGTAGCCGAACAGAATAGCTCCCATACAAGCAACACCAACAGCTGGTAGCACAATTCCTCCAGATGAAGACCCTGTCTGTTTTGTGGCCACCAATTCGTCCAACTCCCCATCTGCAAGTCCAATTCAACACACAAACAGAAATGCTACATAGAAATCAGAACATTCACCTGCACAAAGCTCGGAGAGACATACTACACCAATAGTACTGAAGGAGGGCCATAACAGAGAAGGCTCTTTTTGAAGCTGAAATGTACAAGACTCTTAGAATCCATAGCAGAGGCTGGTCACCTGTAGCAAAATGGAAGAAACAAGTAGGTAGTGAAAAAATAAGCAATACAACACTAGTTTTCACAGGTCTGAGATTTTTTGCACACACATTCTTTGATCTTGAGCTAGCCCAAACCCAGTCTTTTCCATAACAAATATTTCTTCAGCTCTACTTGATGAAATCTCTCTGCAGTGGAGAAGAAATCAATCCATGCCTGGAAAGGATGGATTTTGTAAGCACCTCTCTCTCTCTCTCCCCAGAGAAGATCAACGTCTTCTTCCTCAACAAAGTGACATGTGTTCTTATGCTAGTTCTCTGCAGACCAAGCTCCTCTCATCACAAAGGAGAGCATTCCTGATTTGAGAGATGCTTCTCCAATTGCAATGGAACAACTCCAGTGGATACTTGGGTCTCCTGCAATCCAAAGACCCTGTCTCCAAAGACACTCGTGCAGAAAGGTATGGAAACTCTTGTGGCAGTTGAGAGAACACAGAACCCAAGCAGAGAAACTGAGGAGCGGATGCAAAAAGAAGAGGGATTTCGAAGAAAGGAAAGACAGACATGAGAGAGACGAGAAGGGAACAGACCAGCAGCTTGTGAGCGAATGGAAGAAGAGAGGAGGCGCTTGTGCGTCTGGCGTGCACCCAAACTCCTCTTCACTCCCATCTCGATTCCCCGTAACGAGGACGACGACGACGACGACAAGGCACGACGAGATTGTGCCACTACGCTCCTGTGTATAAACGCTTGCGACGACTGCTGCAGTGTTGAAGAAGAAGCGCTGCTTCTTCTTCTAATGTCCCATGCTGCTTCTGCTGCAACAGTAACACCACTGGTGGCGGTCGCGCAAGGAGCTGCTCCTCGCCTTTCCAGCACCACTGCCGTCGCCCCACTCGACACCACGGCTACCAGCATTGCTACGCTTCCGCGTCTCCTTGTTCTGCTCCTCCTCCTTCAACAGGCAAGAAACGTCTCCCCAAAGAGACCCACCCAGGCTACCAAACACTACAAATCTCTCCACGAACTCGAGCAACCCCGAAGACCGATCCCGGTTGTGCACCAAGAAACTCCAGCGGGAAAACGATCGCAGTGAGCGAGAAGAGAGAGAAACAGATCGATTTCCGCTCGATCTCAGAAAGAAA
>Ga0116231_10013370_pt1 | contig 11568 bp, 10 predicted proteins | sample S1TSphgellanicum_2_FD_89695 | JGI IMG/M metagenome (GOLD analysis project Ga0116231, IMG submission 89695) | Host-associated microbial communities from peat moss isolated from Minnesota, USA - S1T2_Fd - Sphagnum magellanicum MG | ecosystem: Host-associated > Plants > Peat moss > Unclassified...
TCTGCTTCTGCTTCTTCTTCTTCTTCTTCTGCTTCGACACCTGCACCTCATAAGTCCAAGTTTGAAGGATTTGGCGACTAGTCCTCGTTCTAAGATTCAGCTACATTATCATGCACCATCGGTTTCAGAAGTATATATAGATCTTAGAATAGACTTAGCCCGACTTAAGTTTACTTGATGATACTTATAAGTGCTAGAGCTGCAGCAGTTGGACGTCCGCTTGTACTTCGAGCCTAAAGAATTTGGAGATGATTGTTATTATATATAATCCTGCAGCTATAAGCACCTGCTCCTGAGTCGATCTGCAGTGTTCTTTCACAGCTCGTGTTAGAAGAGGTTTCTTCATGACAGAGGATTGATCAGCTAGATCCAGTCTGTCGAGCCGGTGCTGCATCTGATTCTGGATTTCGCTCTTACATAATTACCCGAAGTCGAGAATTTCTTGGTCGTGTGGCGACTTGCAGCAATGGGAATCGTGTGGGAGGATGAGAAGAGTGTACTAGCAGCTGGGGATGGGAAGCAACAATATGTGTGTGTGACGGGGAGTTGGGATCTTTTGAGCTCATGGCTTGTGCGCTCCCTCCTTGACAAAGGCTACAATGTGCGGTCTACCGTCCCCATAAACGCAGGTGGCAATCCTGATCAGTACCACCATTGCAGGTCCTTGCAGCTAGCTATCGCTAGCAGCCTTCCTAGCTCTTGGTTTCCTGATCTCTGCGAAAGCAGGACGCCATGAACCAAAGGGATATTCATGGGTGGGAGGTGAATGCCTGCAGATGAAGCTGCAGAACTAATGGCACTGCCAGGAGCCGAAGAACGATTGGAGTTGACAAGGGCTGATCCGATGGACTACGGAAGCTTGGTTGAAGCTTTCATGGGCTGCTTCGGCGTCTTCCATACTACCTCACCTAGCGACCTTGTTTCCAACTACCCTGTAAAACACCTGATCTCTTTCACGACCTCTCCTTATGCAAAACATCTCGAAGGTTTGGAGCCTTGAGTTGTTTTCAGAATTGAATTTCTACTGCAGATCGAGTGCTGCAGGGTCTGACAGCTGCTCATGTGTAATTTGTCGCTCGCGTGTGTGAATTTGTAATTGCAGCCCGAGATGATAGACCTGGAAGTGAGAGGAGCGCTGAACGTGGTGGAAGCTTGTTCCAACGCTGCAGTCAAGCGCTTGGTACTCACCTCATCACTGTCAGCCATGGTGTGGGATCAGCAAAGGAATGCCGGCATTGAAGGGGCTTATAATAGTTGTATAGACGAGAAGTGTTGGAGCAATTTGGACTTCTGTCGCGCAAAAAAGGTGCGCTTGCTCTCCACTGCAGCAGCTTCCATCTTCCCAAGTGTGTGTGTGTGTGTGTGTCTCTCTCTCTCTTCTCCACCATCTCCTGCACTTCCGGTTCAATTAGAACTGCCAGTGCTCGAACTAGTCCTGCCTATTGAATCTTTGGAAGTTCGGTGTCAGGAAGAAGAGCTTTGTGAGGGGAGAGATTGTGAATTCTTTCAAACTTGATTGTGCTGCAAATCGTGTGTGGTTGTACTGTCTTCACTGCAGCTATGGGGTCCTGTGGCGAAGACCATGACTGAGAAAGCGGCTTGGGCCTTAGCAAGAGACAAAGAGCTGGACATGGTGGTCATCAACCCTGCCATTGTACTGGGTCCCAAACTCATGACCAGCTCCTCCACAGCATCTATCATGACATACCTGAAAGGTACCCCTTTGTTACCTACCTCAGGACATGCACTCCTGTAGTGCTGTCTATCCTTATACTTCTAGAGATCCGAATTGCTTGGGTTTTCCTTTTTTTTTTCTTGTGAGGCTGGGGAGTGTGATTTCTCTTTCTTCTGACATTTCAGCACCATTGGAGTTGGCAGGAAGTGTAGAGATTCAATGCTCCTCCTTTTGGAATTCTATGTAATTGCTGAGTTTCACAAGATGAAATGCTCCTCTTTTGGAATAGAATACCATGTAATTGCTTAATTTCACAAGATCCAGTGCTCCTCTTTTGGAGCATTAGTATGTAGTTGCTGAATTCATAAGCTAATGATTTCTCTGCATTTGGAGCACTCATTAGAACTTCCTCAATATCAATTGAATTTGGTGTGATAAATATTGCAGGCTTCATTGTTACATCTTTTTTCTGAATTTTTTTGGGGTTTACAAGCACATTCCAGAGTATTGTTGTTTTAGCCTCGAAAGGAGAAAGGCAGAAAGAAATTAGCTGTGAATCCAGATCCAAATGAGGCATCATCCTTTGCATACAATCTTGAGAAAGGATGATCTTGAGAATTCAACTCATTACTCCCAGTTTCTGCTGTATGTTTCAAAACAGGGGTGAAAGAGTTGCCACAAAGTGGTTTGTTTGCAATCATGCATGTTGACAATTTGGCACAAGCTCACATTTCTGCCCTTGAGATACCCAAAGCATCAGGTCGTTATATTTGCTATGAAAGAGTAGTGAGTGAGTTTGAGCTTGTGGAACTCATCCAGAAGCTCTACCCTCATCAATCCGTGCCCTCCAGGTAAATACCAAACCCTGAACCCCAGAGGCAAACTAGTGTTAGTTTTTGTTTGAATGCATGATTGTCCCATGTGTAGATTGTATTAAGCCTTGTCACATTCTTGGTGTGCATGTGGTGACTACCACAACTTAGGTTATATTTTTGTCATGAGCTGCTGTGGCATTCGATTTTTCAGTTTCATTTTTCTTTGAACCCTTTATGTTTCTTTGAAATCACAATGTCACAAAATTAGTTTTATGAATTATGCTTTGTTTTTTTTGGCAGGTTCTCGAAGTCAGGTCAGCCACATGTGTTGAAAAATGAGAAGTTACAAAAGCTGGGCATAAAATTCCAAACTAGTGTAGTGTAGTTGAGTCATAGTGATCATGTGAAGAAAGTGGAGACTTGAAAAACACCACTACCTACACATTGGCTCATTTGGATCCACAGATTTACAAATTGGCCAGCAAGCACCCTGTCCATTATGCACTAGGGAATACACCCCTTAGGTGCATTCTGCTTGTTTTGGGTCACTAGGGCAAGGTCCATTGACCAAGTCCTTTGGACAAATTGGCAACACCCTTCAGGTACATTCTGCCTCCTTTTGAGTCACTAGTGCAAGGTCCATCAGCCAAGCCCTTTGGACAATCGGGAGGCAGAATGTGCTCTTGAAGGTGCAGTCCCGAGGTCTATAGGTGAGTGGAAATAGCAGTAAAGTAGCCAATGGCTAGGTAGGAAAGATTTAGATACCGAAGTGTCATAATTAAGAATCAATGATCACTACTGATTCTGCCCATGTACAAGGACCTAGAAACCTGCCCAAATACATTGGTTTGAACTGCTGTGCAAATGGCATGTTCCAAGGTGCCTTAGATCAATAGATGCATTGAGGGAAGTCTGAGCAATTTTCAGGCTTTAGGATTGGGTGAATGCTCATCCCATTTGAACTATCTATGCAACATAGAAAACTTAAAAGACATCATGTTTAAAAAAATGTAGACCCCCTCGTCAGAGAATGAGGGTTTATAACATATGGAACACATGGAGTAACATAACAGGAAATTTTTGGACCATCTGCTGGGCACATCATTATGAACAATTGGAACAGTACCTTTTGATTCCCCTTGCCCTCTTGGAACATGCAGAAAACTGATAGATTCCACTCACCTCACCAATTCCACTTGTCTATGAATCCAACACAGAGTTGAGAATCCCAAACAGGGCGTTAAGCACATTACAAGACTAATGGAAGAATCCTTAGCATTGAGAAGCCAAACTAGGCTGTGAGAAGCTTGAAAGCACCAGCATGGAAAGAAACACAAAGAACAGGTCCTACAAACAACTGTAAAACAACACTCAAGCAACAGACAGGAATGAAATCCTGCAAAAATCTCTAGTTACCGGTGGGATCACAAGTACATAGAGAGCTTGGAAAGCACCCAGATAATGTTGAATGAACATACATCTATGACATTGCAGAGAAATTCTACAACAAACTTTGAAGAAACCATTCTTTCAGCTCTAGCAAAACCTTACCTAAAATGAAAAAAGAGTGTGGTCATAACCTTGTAAGTGCTGCACACAAAGTGTCAGAGTGTCACCTTCACTGTGAATAGCAGTGATCAGTTGCCATGACTCACCACTTACTTCATCAGTTCCCAACTGTGGGTGTAGATAAGTAAATAATAAATTGCATCCAAAATTTTGGGCAGACCATTATGCAAGCACCTGCATCCTGACTTTCAGTTCCATTTTCTGGAAACAACAGGAATGTTCAACCATGTGGTTGGCTACTAGTCAAGAGACATAGCTAACAAAATAGTCAATAATGCCCTCATTCAAGCTACGGCAAGTTTTTGAGGGTTAGCTTTATTTTATTTGGGCTCATCCCTGTTGAAGCAAGCATCTAAGGCAAAGGCATAGAGAGTGCTACATAAAGGGTAGTGGTCCTGCACCCTGAATATACACACCATGCATGGGTGAGTACTTTAAATAATCATCAAGGTACCCTTCTGTCAATTCTGGCAAATTATTGGGTGAAAAGTACAGATGAATATCTTGAACTGAAACTCAAGGAGCACAAACAAGAGAGCTACAATTGGAGGGGTCGTAGGACCTGTAGATTCAAGAAAATAGGTGATAATGTGCAACCAGGATCAATTTAAGAACATTCCAAACCTGATCGAAACAAAGTGGCACAGGATTCATTTTCTCTATGCTATGCTACCTCTTACACATTCTGACATAATATCAAGCAGACATAACATGAGGGGAATGCCTGTCGTGTAATCTGTTCCATTCAGTAGCGATGGTGAAGCTTTTCCTTCTCTCTATAATTCTCTGCAAACCTGCACAAACATTGCAGAACCTCAAGAATTAGATTTTGAGAAAAAACTCTTGCTGAAATCTTTCAGATGACATCCTTGAAAGTAAGATCACAGGTGAATCTAGTTCTGTTCAATTTTATCCAGCCCTGGTGTGCCAAGAAATTGTCTAGGATTTTTTATGGTAAACAGATTCACCTATCCAAGACTGGGAAACAATCAATGGATGAAGACGAAGAAAGCACTACAAAATGGCACAAGGAGGCAAGGCAAGGCAGTTAGACTAGGAGTTTATACAGGAGCATATAGATATCAAGGTTGCAGTCATCTGAAGAGCTTTGAAGAAAGCAAAAGAAACATGAAATGGTGTTTTCTTCTGCCTTTGTACTTGCTTGACTTGGACTAATTGTGATGGGGCTGTTGCCTACCTCACCTCTGGGGTTTCTCTGTAAAAGAAAAAGAGCCTTTGAGTTTTAAGACGAGCTGAAGATCACAGCAAGGAAGTAGTAGCATAGAAGATACAGGGCAGTGAGGTAACAAACCAGTAGGTGCCAGCAACTGGCGTGACGAGAGTAAGGGCAGATACCCAGTTCTCATGGAATTTCTTGCTCAGCTTGTAACCCCAGTCCTTAAACAGACCCCTCATTATGTACTGGTGATTCGGTGACAAGGAATATGTCACCACTCTCAGCCTGACTGGCACCTTCCCCATGATCTGATCTGCTCCCTTAGCACAACCCCGAAATCAGTACCTATTAGAACAAAACTCCATAGCCATCTTTCAGGAAATCCGCCATGTTTACTAGACTCGAAAAATAGATCATATAATCTATAAATACTCCTCACTAGAGCCTTGTGGAAAAACAAACCCTTTGCTTTTGCAGGAAGACATGATTCACAACAAACCAGAACTAGATCTTCGTAAATATCCTATTACAAAGAGCCCTTGAAAACTCTCGCCAGAAGAAAGAAAAATAGTATGATCATGGCGGAAACGGCTTAAAGAATATAGGATAACTCCGACCAGCGGCTTGAATCCGCACAAAACAAAAATTATTGCCGTAGTGCATACTAGAACCTGAAAATCCGCAGAAAACATCCGAATCTTCACAGGAAGAAGTCAAACTTGTTTCTCCGGGAAGAGGGATTAGAGACGTGTGTGATGCTTACCTTGAAAGTAAGTAAGCTATCAAACGAGAGACGCTCAAGCGATAGCGCGAGACGCTGGTGAAGACGGCGATGCTGCTGCTGCTGCTCACAGAAAACTGGGAAAGCATCGTCTCCGGCTAAGCAGCAGCACCCTAAGAAAGAAAGAATGGAAGAATCTAGGTCCCAAAACCACGTCCCAAAATTCTCAACCCTTCAAATCAGGTCCTTTTATTCTCGGGATCTCGAATCACGACCCTGACCCTACATTTGATCAAGGATGGGACAGGATGGATGCTGTGTGAACAGGAAATACATAGCAGAGTTTTACAGGGCTCAGTTGAGTGGCTACATTGTGCCAGGTCAGCTACCTACAGCGCCCATGTGAACTCTGTGAACGCTGTTGGAAACATAGGTCGCCACGTCAGCGATAATATATTAGATATAAGACCAGATCGTGTGAAATGGGTTTTGGTCTGCATCAGTAAATGTACTAGTAAAAGAATTAGTAAGCTGCACTTGGATTAGGTCAAAAGTTTGGGCCGCAATTCTGCCTCTCTTGTGAATCCATTCGCTCGCGCCCTCGTCGTTGGCGTCGTCGGCCATCGCTGTTTCCTGCGTGCGCGGCTTCCTCTCTCTGCGTCCTCGACTTCCTCCGCTCTTCACCTTTCTCTGTACCAATGGTATGTATCCTGTGGCCCTTAAATTTGTGTCGATTTTCTTTCATGAACTCTTCCCGTAAAGGATTTGATATTATTGCTGCTTCCAATCGTCTTGGTTTGAGTCCAGGGGGGTCTCTTTGTTTGCTCCCTATGAGGAATGTGTGCATTATACTGCTGGAGAAGAACTGGCAGCCATAGATTTTGTACTGGCGCTAGGGTATCAAGCATCAGACTCCTGACATTAGGAAGTTTCTGCAAAAGTGCTTACGGGTTTTGCTTTTAAGGTTACAGATGATGTGAATGCATGTTTTAAGGGTCTGCAATGTCGATGTGATGTTAATATGATGTTGTATATAGGGGCGTGTGAGAACCAAGACGGTGAAAAAGGCTTCAAGAGTTATCATTGAGAGATACTACTCTCGGATGACTCTTGACTTTCAGACGAACAAGAAAATTGCTGAAGAAGTGGCAATCATTCCATCAAAGCGCCTGCGCAACAAAATTGCAGGATTTGCCACTGTAAGTTTTGTATATTTATGAAGCTTGATCACCTGTATCATTGGGGAAACAGCCTTGTGAGCAAATTTTCAGTGATATAATTTTAAGAGGGTTTATGCTCATTGCATGTTTTTCGTGTAGTGAAGATCTGGTAGTTCACAGTAGAAATGAACTGTGCTTCAAGTCAAAGAAGGCCCACAGTGTGTCTATGTTAATGGAGGCCATTCAGCCCTGTGTGTGGACCTTCAGTTGCTGCAGGCTTTTCCCCTGGTTTTTGTAACCATCTTGTAGTAGCGGATCTCATTGGCACACTTTCTCATATCTGGGAGTTGTGGGGGGTTTTCAGCATTTGATGAAGCGTATACAGAGAGGTCCAGTACGTGGGATTTCTCTGAAATTGCAGGAGGAAGAGCGTGAGAGGCGTATGGATTTTGTGCCTGAGGAATCAGCAATTAAGACAGATGTGATTGAGGTAGATACCGTTCTGTATTATGAGTACTAATGTGCACCTGAACTCTTGAAACATGGTTTCCGTTCTTATAGATGTGCGTCATCTTCTTGTGATTGTGCACTTCCATCAAGCAGGATGCTAATCCTGTCTAGCTGGTAAGCACCAAATGAAAATCAAGGGGCAAATGGTATGTAAGCTTGCTTTTGAGTGCAGGAACTAAGCCTGTAACCTACTACCAATCAAGAACCAACTTAACTTGTGGCTCCAGATGTCATGTCTCTTGCCTGCAAAACTTCAGTATTGCTAGAGGTAGTTCAGTATTTCATACTAAAAATTCTATTGATGATCCCAACAAGTGCTAAGTGTCTGGGTAAAATTTTCTTGGAGTGATCTTTAAGGTAGAATTATTGGGGAGTATTGTACTTTCCTGTGCAAAGACTGCAGTAGATTCAGTGGTGCTTGGTTGTGGTACAGGTGGACCGGGAGACAATTGAGCTTCTGGCTGCTTTGAACATGCCCCAGCTTCCTGGTGTTGTGCAGCAAGTAAGTTTCCTCCTTTCTACTTGTATTCTTATATCATTGTTTCTAACAGATTCTTCCACATTTCTTTCATCTGTTGGTCAATGCCCCTATTCTTTGAGATCAGAAACTTATCTTTGAACTCCTTAAATAGCAGAGTGCTTATGCCCACAACCCCAATTTTGGTACCAGAGCAAGTAGCAAGAATCAGAATGGTTATATGTAGATGATGGCACCTTTAGAAAGTTGACTGAGTAAGAAACTTTACTCAGTGGAAAAATCTTGACTTTTGAAAGTGGTCCACTGAAGAATGCATGTCCTGTGTGGCTAAGAGTTTCAGGGCTCATGTATCATGTCAGTACTGAAGTCATTCACAGCTGAATGCTGAAGCTAGTTGTGACTTCCATTAACCATGTTCTGTGCAACTGATATTGTTTCTGGGATGTGGGTTTTTGTGATTGTGAACAGGCTGCTCCACCAGCTGGTGGTGGGTTTTTCAAGCCACAAGTGGGTGGGTTCCAGGGTGGGAACTTCCAGGGTAACAAGGCCAGGAGTTAGATGAGGCTACATGCATCTTTCTCACATGTTCCAGGCTTGACTTCTTTGTGCAAAGAATGGTCTTGACAATTACACCCCAAGTTTCAACATTGGAGATGATTCTCATGTGAGATCTCCATATTCAAGATTTTTGCCCTAACCATGCACTCAGTTTTGTTACATCTGATTTCCCTTCATGCACTTATCAAGCCCTCCTTACGGTCGATGCTTGCTTGTATACAGTTAAAGCTAAAATGAAATGAAGCTTACACTCACAAGCTTGCTGCAGCTTGAATGAGGATAGTTTTGACATTTTTATTAGCTTATGCAACTGATTTGTCCCATTGCTTGTGGAAATGTATTTGAATCTCAGGATGCAATTTTTTGTAGAATGTAACCTAATTGTTGAGCAGATTATGATCTGAGTACATATACACCCACCTTCTGGAGCTGATGAAGTCAGTTTGGAGTAACAACAGTAAGTCGCCCTTTGATCTTATTGGTTGTGTCCATGGGATCAATGGGATAATTGATTGTGTTTGGGAATTGATGAGGTCAGTTTGGAGTAAATCTCAGCATTCATGACATGATGAAGGTGATGGTCTGATATTTTGAGTGACACAAAGGGTCATGAACACACACTAGAGTTTTGTTTGTTTTGGTTTGGTGGTATGATATAACAGTTTTCTGGTTGTGAAGATAGGTTAAGTACCCTACATATTTCTGTGTACCTGTTCCCTGCAATCACATTTATATTGTTGGGATGCAGAAGCCTGGTTTGCTGATTGGTGAGGATACCTTTCAGTGTAATGTGAGTACCTCTGGATCTTTTCATTTCATTGATTTGTCAGAAATTTATAGATGCACTAGCAATACATAATACTGTGTTAAACAACAAGACACATTTTGTGTTCACCACCAAATGACATGGGCAAACACAATCAATTGTTCTCTCGGCATCCCAGCTACTTTTGAATCCGGAAATGTCTTGAAAATGTGAAACAATTTAGGCATCAATGTATTAAAGGTTTGAAGCAATTTTGCCACTTTTTCCAGGTTATCAATTTGGATCTTAGATACATTGTATGGCTCAGTGAGAGGCAGGCGTCAACAGTGGGACTTGAATTCCCAGAACTGCCCCATGTGATGTTAGTCCTTATCCGATGTAAAGATCTGGTAGAATTTTGAATGGCTGTGATTCCCTTTGAGAAGCAAAGGAGGCACCTCACTCGGTTTTTAGACTGATTCTGGTATGTAACCCTGGTATTCTGGCATACAACCAACCCGATTTTTTGAGAAACATATGGTTAAATATCAGAATCAAGTCTTTGAGAATAATGATTATGAATATGAAGAAAGGTAGTTTGTTTTGTTTGGTAGATCCATCGAATGGGGATGCTACAGATCATGTTCTTGGTGTCTTTGGAAAGCTCTCAACAAGGAGGGGTGAATTGGCTCAGTTCCATGACATTTGGATTTGGACTTGTGGTGCAAAAGTTCTTGAATATTGAATGATTTCTTCACTGAAAATTAAATTAAATTGCAGCTGAAAATTTCGGAGGACTTGGAATGTTCCTTTGGTGTTGTTGGAGAGTTCTTGATGCACAGGATTCAATGGAATTTATTTGGTAAGATTCAGAATGTGGGAGAAATTGATTTTTAAGTGATTTCTGCCGCTGAAAATTCAGATAAATTCTAAAAAACCAGGTTTTGGAAGGAAAAATTCAATTGAGGACTTGGTAACACTTGGGCCGACTGCACAAGCCACACTAGTGATTATGAATCTTACGATTGCCTTGATAGCCGTCAGGGTCCATTCATGTTTTTAATAACTGCTGAACACAGGTACTCACCATCCACATGCAGCTAAGTATTTAAGAGCCCCCAAGTGCATTAACTAGTCACCTACCTACTACGCATTTACATTCCCTACATATTTAGGACCTCAGTGTGATACTTAAAAGAATGCACAAAAGGAGCCCTCTATTAGTATGTAGCACATCCAGTGTGTACTGTTTAGTTTCTCTGCTGTCCCCATGGTCCACACATGACCCTGCAGAGATGGACAGTAGAAAGTGAGAGGCTATTTATCTTTCACAACCTGGGCCAATCTTTGTAGTTGGCCAATGAGAAACAATTGTTTATTGCTACAGGTGCGCTTGCAGTGCACTCCAAACATGCAAATTGAAAGAGCACCTGCGCCAATGCTCAGTATGTTACCCTGCACTGAAAATTTTACATGAGGTTTATCAGTCAAATTTAGTGAATCCAGTGGAAGACTTCTGGGGAAGTAATCACCTCTTTAGCACCGGAGAGAAGCCATTAAGCAATCTAATGAACACAGTCAATTCGTATGTATTGACCGCTCCATGTTTCTGATTGGCTAGATAGTTTGATTGGTCCAAGTATGTTGCTATTAGCAGTCTCCCACCTACTCGCAGTCCCAATTTCAAGTTTATGGACGGGGCTGGAAAGAAGTTAGTAACCAAACCTTCAGGCCTTCGATGATGTGAGAAATTACGTTTGCAGGGTCACATACTGAGCATTAGTGAAGATACACTGTAACCAAGCCAAAGAAGAATCAGAGTGTTTTTGAGTAAATCTTCATCCCTAAAGTACTGTAATGGGCAATTTACTGCTACCGTTGGGCATGCTCCTCCTCACTATTATAATAAATACTAGTTTGAACCCGTGCCTAATGCACAGATTTGTGTGCATTTGACGGTACATATTACAAAATTACGATTACAAATTACATTTCCAAAACCTCTTTATATCCAACATTTCGCATGTATCTATCGGTATGTAGTCACCTAATTAGTGTGAGGCGGGGGGGGGCGGGGGGGGGGGGAAGAAGGGGGATTTGGTGGGAAAGTTATCAAGGTCGAACCTTTTTGACTCAGTTGTGCACCAAAACCGAGTCCCA
>Ga0116231_10013371_pt1 | contig 11567 bp, 12 predicted proteins | sample S1TSphgellanicum_2_FD_89695 | JGI IMG/M metagenome (GOLD analysis project Ga0116231, IMG submission 89695) | Host-associated microbial communities from peat moss isolated from Minnesota, USA - S1T2_Fd - Sphagnum magellanicum MG | ecosystem: Host-associated > Plants > Peat moss > Unclassified...
ATAAAAGGGCCATCCACATCCATGGAGGGATGGAACATAACTTAGTCGGATGTGCCAACTATTATTCCTACAAAAACATAAAAATTTCAAAAGGTAGTGAATTCACAGGAGAAATAATCACAATAGAAGATATTTTTCTAGACATTGGTAAGCAGATGTTAGAAACCAATCATACTTTGAATTTGAAACATTTGCTTAAAATAGCTCTTGAGTTAAAGAAATATCTTTGGCAAAAACCAAAACTAGATAAAACTCAAAATTTAAGTAAAGCAACCATAGATAAACAACTTGGTTTTTTAACACCAAAGGTAGGGACAGTTGTTGTATCAATAGATAATCAAATGGTATTATCCAAGTACAAATTGGGAAGAATACAATAGAGGATGTGTTGCTAGATGGAGGTTATGGAATTAATATTATCACATAACAGTTGAGATTGAGGTTGGGGCTTTCAAAGTTTAAACTTGCACCATATAATTTGAAAATGGCAAATCAAACAACCACAAAACTAGTGGGGTTGATTAGAGATTTGAAGATATATGTTCATGGCATTCCTTACATAAATACATTAACTATACTTTATAATAGTGTGATAGATTCTAGTTATTCCATGTTGTTGGGGAAACCATGGTTGAAGGATGTTAAAATGGCACATGATTGGGGGAGTAACATAGTTACCATACAAGGGAATGGGACAGTCAAAACAATTACAACACAAGCATTTGGGAGGTGAAGTAAGAAAACCAGAAGTGTTATTATGTTACCATTATGATAATGGTATCACATATGAAGAAGAATATATCATCTTTGCTACAAAACCAAATTTGTTTTCAATCAGAACAATAGTTTACCTAAGACAATTTAATATGTGAAAACCATAGATGTAGAGATCATGGATACAAATGTGAATACTAGTATTTCAAAGCAAGAATTTGGAATATAGAGCACCAAAAAAAAAAAAAACTTGCAATAGATATGAACCAAAAGTAGTTATAGAGCATAAAGTATATCCAAATATGTATTACAGTCATCAACCAAGGAGTGTTGCAATGGATGAAACTCTAGCAAAAATCAAAACATAGGAATTACAAATAGTGAGATGGACATTAATTGAATATCAACAATTGATGAAGTTCAATTTAAGAACTAATGCAGAACCACAATTGGTGAATATTAATGCGTAGTTGGAAATAGGCAGGGTGTTAAAATTGGAAAATTTGTTAAAGGAATTCAAAGATGTTTTTTAATGGACATACAAAGATTTCAAAAGGCATTCCACTAGAGCTCACACAACACAAAATTGAGTTGAACACTATCATACCACCAACACATCAAGCTAGGTATAAATTAAATCCAAATTATGCCACAACAATCAAATACAATATAAATAAGTTGTTAACAACTGGATTCATTCAATCTTTATATAAGGTTACATGGTTGTCACCCATAGTAATAGTACCCAAAAAAAATGGCAAATTGAAAATGAGTATAAACTTCAAAAAATTAAATGTAACCACAAAGAAGGATCCATACCCATGACCTTTCATAAATGAAGTGTTTAACACATTAACAAGGTACGAAGCATCTTCTTTCTTAGATTTAGGATATCCTCAAATCTCTATAGTTCGAGAGGATAGATACAAGATTACATTTGTTATAGATTGGGGGGATTTTACATGGAAGGTGATGCCATTTGGAGTTTAAAATGGACTTCCAACATATTAAAAAGTTATTACAAAAGCATTTAGAAAAGATTTGGATAGTTTTATGAAGATATTTTTGGATGACTTTATAGTGTATAATAACATGGACAGTCATCTGCAGAAACTCACACTATGTTCTCAAAAGTGCAGAGAATATGGCATTAATTTAAATCCAAATAAATGTGCATTTATGGTATTTTTAGGGATAATATTAAGTTTTACTGTTTCCAAAGAAATGAAACTAACAAACTCAATGAAAATACAAGCAATAGAAAATATGCCACCACCTAAAAATCCACAACAAATTTAAGTATTGAATGGGATGGCACAATTTTACAAATGATTTATCAAAAACTTTACTGCTATTATAACACCTATTACTAATTGACCGAAAAGGCATACTTTTCTTTGGACAAAGGAATGTTGAAAGGCTTGGGAATTGATCAAACAAAGATATATTGAAGCACTGATATTGATATCACCAAACTAGCAAGTGGAATTTCATGTTCATAACATATGCATCCTTGTTAGTTGTGGGGGCTATGTTGTCTTAGAATGTAACATGGAGAGTGATCAACCAATAGTGTATTTTATAGGCTTTTGAACAAAGCAAAATAAAATTATAGCACAATAGAAAAAGAGGCCTTAGCAATGGTTTTTGCTTTGCACAAGTTTATACATTATTTGTTGGGCAATAAGTTTGTCTTTTATGTAGATCATACAACATTGGTCTATTTGGTCATTAAACCACAAGTTTTGGGGAGAATAGTTAGATGGTTGTTATTGTTCCTAGAATATGACTACATAGTAGTGTATAAACTAGGTCAAGCTCATGTAGTTGGAGATGCATTATTAAGACTACCAAATATTACAAAACCCACAAGTGTGCTTGATCAAACCACATATGCAAGCATGTTTTACACAAAGCCTAAATGGTTGAATATGTAAAAGATTTCTTGCAAATAAGACATATTAAGGGTACGTTATCAATATAGTAGAAACATAAATTGGTTAGGAAAGTATAGCCTTTCACATTGAAGAATGGTGGATTGTACAAAATGGGCCAATATAATAGATGCAATGATGTTTGACAACTACAAAAGCACATATGGTGATGAGATAATTGCATGAAAGACCATCAGGAGGACATTTTGCAACTAAAATAATGTAGAGGAAAATATTGGATGCTAAATATTGGTGGCCAACTATGTATAAAGATGTGCATGATTACTATAGAACTTGTGATGCACGTCAAATGATAGGAGGATTAGCAAATCAAAGTCTTGTAAAGTTAGTCACAAGTCTTCCAAAAGAACCATTCATGAAATGGGGACTTGATTTTGTGCAGCCAATTAAGCCAATAAGAAGATATATAAGGAACAAATGTATTCTTGTTGCCACAAATTATGCTACCAAGTGGATGGAAACAAAAGAATTGAGGACTAATATTATAGTAGTCACAATAAAATTTATGTATGAGTGCATATTAACCAGGTTTAGATGTCCTTTAACTATAGTCATAGATCAGGGGGTTCATTTCATTAATGATGCCATCAAATATTTGACAAATCATTTTTAGTTGAAACATGTGAGTTCTACAACCTATTATCCTCAAAGGAATGGGCAATGCTAAGTGTACTAACAAGGTACTTGGGACATTGTTGACCAAGTTAGTTAGTGAGAATAGAACAGATTGGGATGAGCATCTGTCCACAATGTTATTTTCATACATAACTGCATATAAAGTAGTAATAGGGTATACACCACATCAATTAATGTCTTGATTACATCCATTGATGCCCACATAATACATATGGTAATTGCTAGTGGGAATGAAAAAGACAATATTTCAATGAAAGTTTTAACTAGCAAAATTACAAAGCTAGAGAAATTACAAAAAGATATAATACAAGTTGGAAAAACTACAAGTATTCGGCATTGGAATAGAACATTGTGGAGTTAATAAAAAAATCCAATTTTTTTATAAATTTTGGTGATTATGTTATGTGGCTTCCAAAAGGCAATAAATCACACCTAGGGAAGTTTAATAGGAAATGGTTTAGACTGTACATAGTATAGTATGTGTTGCCAAATAACACTATGTTATTGGTAACAATTGAAAAGTTTGAGACTAACCTTATGCTAGTCATGTGAATAAGCTCAAACCTTGGAATCTAAAGTTTAAAAACAAAAATAACAAATGTCAATGCATTGGGAATAGAGTGCAAGTGGACTTTAGGTGGAGGATTTTGATATGGAGGTGGAAGATGAAGACTATGACATACAGAAACCACATATACAAAGTAATGAAAATGAAGAACATATGAAAAATCTTGCGATCAACGCAACATTGATTTTAGAATTATAGATGATTAACAAATTCGTGAGTAATAACTATAGAAGTGAGGGAATTGGGATGCAGAGATCTAAAGATTATTTGTTAGGGGTATCAACCAAATCAACAAAAATATTCGCCTAATCATCAGGGCTATTCGCATAATCATCAAATTTGTTGCCATAGTTAGTAGAAAAATTGGTATAGTTAGCATGCGTATTACCATAGTCAACAAATGAGTTGACACAATTAATAAATAAGTGGGCACAATCAACTGAAGGCGTACATGGTGAACAAGGTGGAGTCAGCACAATTAATGTAAGGAGATTAAGGATGTGGATTAATAGCAAAATGAAATATGAAACATCCATTCATAATGATGATGCGAAATGCTTCCATGTGGTTGTACAAGGGACACAAAAAAGATAGTGATGGGCCATATTAATTTTGAGGATTAGGTGTTAATTAAAAAATGACGAGTAGGTTAAAAAATGGATGTGATGGGTAGGAAGTTCAACGATGAAAAAAAGAAGGTAACCATCAAAAGTTATTTTCATTTCTTATCGACAATTGTGAGCATTTTCGAAGTTCTAGAGTTCACAGCAACATGAGTGCAGAGAGTGCGATTGAGAAACTACAAATAATAACAAAGGAAAAAGAAGCGCAAAAGAGTGAACACAAACATAGACAAGAGGAGGAAATAAAATTGTTGTAAAAAAAGAAGTAAAAGAGGAGTTGCGAAGAATAAACAGTGAAGGAATGTTGAATATTCAACCATTGGTTATAAAGTTGTCACTGCATTCTTCATCATCTTCAAAATGTGTAGAAGGAAAAGCATACAATGAAAATATACAATTTGTGCAAAGGATAATTCATGGTATAAATTGAACTAAAACATATGCAATAAAATTTTTGAGTAGAAGAAGATGTTGGCATGCAAATATGCAAACAAGACCATGAACTAATTAGTGGATTTGGTGTTCATTGAAGAATTAGAGGAAAACAAAGCTATGGAGCAACAATATGTGGAGGCGTAGATAGCATAAACGAATGTAAGGGAAGAGGATGTTGTTGCGGTGGAAGTACAACTATCCATAGAAGTGCGAGCATTGATAGAAGCACAACTAAGGGCGATGGAGATTGAGATGTGTGATTAGATGTTGCAACAAAAAAAAGACATGTTATCATGGACATAGCTACACATTTAGAAAAAGGTATTCACATTCCAAATCCTGAACAATTCATGTGGATACAAACAAAATATAATTACGATGGGCATGTTGAAAGGATGGAGGATTGGAAGGATATCAGTGTGGAAGAAGACTAGGCTTCTAGAGTAGGGCTTGTTCCTTTGTATTTGATGAGTTGGGAAGCACCCAAGTTTGATGTCATGTTGGAATTTCTAAACACATTTGTGATCAAGGGCACATATATTTTACTTTGGGCATAAGGATAAGGTGTATGTCATTAACAAACAATTGATTGTAGATGTCTTTGGAGTATGCACAAAAGGGTATGTGGAAGACTTGAAAGTTAAGTAGTAAGTCATTAGTAGTGTTGGCATCATAGAATTGTAGAATTGCACTTATAAATTCTACAACAAATTAGTGGAATGCAAAGAGTCTAGGTTTGCCATACTTTGTTAAATATCTTGCAATCATATTGGTGATTTATAGAGAAAGGTGACGTATTTTAGCAACAAGAATGCCCATTACATTGATGAAGGCAAAAAAAAGGTAGAATAGATTGAGCATAGATTATATCAAATAGTTTGTGTAGTGAGCTAGATTGTTGGTATAAATATGTCAAGGAGAATAAGGGGGATAAGAAGGACACATGTTAGTTTGCCTTGATATTTGCAAAAATCTTTTAGTATTTGTTTGTCCACCAAAAGGAGAATCCATAAAAACCATCAACTAAGGTGAATAGAACTAGGGAGGAGATGGAAACTTCACTAGAAAATAGAAAGAAGGTAGCAACAAAATCTCCAAGAAGTGCTCTTAAGAGGAAGAAAAAAGCTGAGCAAGGTGGAGCCTTAGGCTCAGGAATTAAGAAGGAATAGGAAAGCACGTAAGCAAAGACATAAAAAGTGATGAGGGGTAAAGTGGCACCATCTATAGTGCCAACAATGGTACAAGCAACCAAACAATATGTAGAGGTACCGTAGATGACATTCCCACGTGAAAGACGACTTAGGGAACAAAGGTAGAAAGTTAATAGGGAACATGACACAAGGTTTCTAAAGGGTGAGGAATATTTGCACTTTGATGGGGACATGTATGAAGACTAGATGGAGACCACTGGAAATCCACAACATTTTCAACATTAAACAACATCATTTGCAACAATAACAACAACAATAGACACACGAAGGTCTATAGGCTATTGGACTATAGACGGAGAAAGTGGAAACACAACCTTCTTTTGTAATGTTCAGACCATCAAAATAGGTACTAGTTAGTAGACCAGGATCTCCATATGGATTTCCATTTGAATTTGGGCTTGGGAACAAATTGGTGCAAGAGATGGGATCATCTATAGAAGGATCCAAAAATCCTACGACATAGTCAAGTACACCAAAATCTGTGGAAGAGGTAGTTATAGAAGTAATGCATGTAAATAAGTCAACTGAATTATTTCAAACCATGGCAATTGTGAATCTGAATATGGGGAATTTGAATTTGGAGGTGAATAGTTTAAATAATAGATTGGCTATAAAGGAGAAGGAGAAGGTAGTACTACAAGTGCAATTGGCTAAAGCAAAGGACTATAAGCATAACATTGAAATATGGAGGAAGAGCATGGCAAAGAATGAGCAAAATATTAAAACACTATTTCAAAAATTGTAAGATGAAAATAAGGAGATTAAGGTTAGCACAACACAAATGAAATCATAGGCTGAAAAACTATAGGAGTTGAAGCAAAAGGCTGAAATATGGGAAACCATAGAGAGAAAGTGGTAAGAGGCATTGTTATTTTATAAGCAACAATATAAGGCTTTGGGAAGTCAGGTGGAAGCATTGACTAAGGAAAATAAGGAGAAGGAGAATGTTTTGAAAATTTTGTAATTGGTGAATATAAAAAATGCATCTTTGTTGAATTTTGAAGAGCCTAGAAGAAAGATAACAAAGGCAAAAAAAAAAGTTGGTGGAGGAAAATGAGTATCAAAGGAATCTGCAGTAGTTGCAAGCATAGTTGGAGATTACATAAGAGTAAAGGAAGAGTCTAGATTCAACTAGTGTCAAGAAAAGGCTAAAGGATTACGAAAAAATGCTACAATATTATATTATGATGAGGACAAAGAATAAGATGAAGGATTTTGAAATAGAATTTAAGGAATGGTAGGAAGTTGCAAAGGAGTATTTTGCAAAGGAGTTGGAGAAGAATTTGGCTTAGTATAAAGTTGATGAAATAATTTTGAAATAAAAGTTGGAAATTTATTATAAAAAAATTCCAGATTTTGTTTGTGGCAATCCAACAAGTACAAAGGCATCAGACAAGGATGAAGAGGCTGAAACAAGGCTTAGCGAAACAATTTAGGAGGAGGAAATACAGACTGAAGAACCAAAGAACCTCGAAGAATAAATAATTCAAAAAGATGAAATATAGTAAAAAAAACCACAATACCTCAAAGGAGGGGGCCAAGAAGAGAAAAAAAAACCACAAATAATTCAAGAACAAGAGTAGGTGGAGACTATTTCAGTGACATAAAAAGAAGTATCCAAGATACAACCCTTGGAAATAGAACCACAAACTGAGTTAATGGAGAAGGAAGTCAAAATTGCAGAGCCAGAGGTTAGTACATAACCATTGGTTGTTGAACAAATCGAGACTACATAGATTATATTGGAGGAATCAAATGATTAAAAGGCTGCAAAATGTTTTCATTTTATTTTCTATCATTTCATAAGGATTTCACGGATGAAATCCAAAGTACAAATGGGGTAATGTTAAGGGGGTAGGATAATTACATGGTTTGGATGAACAAAACATTTAAGATAGGGATTGTTCATGGAACATTGTTGGTTTGAATATTGAATTTTTGTTTGGTTTGAATCATGATGATGTGATTTGGGATTACCTAAGAAGGGGAGACCTAGGGAAAAGGATTTCATTTTTAAACACAATTTTGGGAAGCAAAAATAGTTGAAGGTACTTTGTAACAGAAAACCATGGATTCTATTTTGATATATCACAAGTTTTATTTTGTTGTTTTGATTTCATTCCCACAAAACATGATTGTTATAATTCTCAAGGAGTTTTCAATAAAACAGAGAAGTACAAACTTTTGCAATGATTTCCATATCCATATCATCGTGTGAATTATTTATAGTATCAAAAATATAATGTAATGAATTATAATATTGTCTTTTGATTTTTTCTACATTATATTCTGAAATGCAGATTTTGATAATATGAGATAACCATGAATTTAGTGTTTTAATGATTTGCAAAGTTAGGTGTGTTGGAATTAGGGTAGAAAATGTGGATGTGTGCATATTGTAATGCAAATATGTTATTATAGTAGTGTGGAATTATTCTTGCATGAGTTAAATTTCACTTCTACCACAATCTAATTGCCCAAAAAGGCTAATTCATATCCATACCCAAGTGGATAACCACCTAGAGGTTCACATGATGGAGGATTCCCATGAGGAGGATTATCTAATCAAGACCCACCTAAAGGATTCCCACTTGATCCACATGCTGGTTTTTACGGATGGAAAGCACATGATCCAAGGATATTCATGCCACCATGGTATCAACTGGTTATAGTTTGATTTAAACCAACCAATAAATTGCCATATCAAAAGCTTCAATATCCAACATATGTGAAGGATACTAATCTTGATGCTCACATTAGAGTTTTCAAGAAGGCAATCAAAGCCATGGTGAGATTGTGGAGGTTAATATCATCAACCTATTTGGTTTCATTTTACGAGACAACATTTTTGAGTTGGGTGAAAACTTCGTACAAGATCATCCTAATTACACATTTGATAAATTGGAGCAAGCATTTTGCTAACGCTTCTAGATTGTGAAAAATGACCAAAAAATTTGTATGCAGTTGAAAAATTTCCAACAATAAATTTGCGAATGGGTAAAGGTCTACTGCAAATGTTTGCTTAAATTGGTTAATTGCTTATAAGTGAAAGCTAATGATGTTTTCCTTACTATTATTTTCAGAGTAGGTTTACAATTGTATTTTAGATTAACAACAACAAGTATGACAAAAGATACCTTTATTAAACATTAGGAAGTTGTAGTGATTTGCGAGGAAAGTGGATAGGTCATAACAAATTACAATGCATTGATAACTAAGCTAGAGATCCAAACCGGTTGCATAGCCCATAGTCATTTATACCACTTTTAAGCAGCAATTAATGTGTTTAAATTGTGGTAAAACAAGTTATACAATAAAAATTTATCATAACAACAAGAGAGACGAACCTGCAGTTCATGTTGTACCCATTAAAGTTGTTCAACCGGTGATTGAAGTTTATGCACAACCTATTAAACCAACCAGAATGCCATTAATGTATTTTTGTATTATCTATTTTAGCTTTGAACATTGTGCACTTGATTGTCCTAAAAAGATAAAAGTTTAAAACATGTTTTAGACTAAGCAAACCATTACTGCCCCTATAATAACAAAAAACCTTAAACCTAATAATGTACTAGTCAATGTAGTTGTTATTGTCACAACATGTAGCCAAGTACCAAAGCAACATGTTTTTAAAGAATGTGAATCGGTCAAGGCAAAAGCAGTAATTGATTAGCAAACAGAGGAACAATTGCGTGATTCCTTTATTCATACTATTAGGGAATTATAGGGAAGTGACTTAACGTCACAAACATTCGTTAATTTAAACGGACCACTTCATTCAAATTGGGTTGGTCTATCAAAATTCGTAAATCAACTAGCTATTAGCAAGCAACCTACTCAATTGACTCCACAAATAATATCACTGGAGAAGATTTTGGAAGAAATTTTGAAAGACATCAATATTCAAGTTTTGGAGATTAAGTATGTTATCAACTTGGGGCAACTCTTGAAATTTGTGTTGGACATTAAATAATACATTTTCAAACCAGTTAAGTCTATTCAACTCATCCAACCTAAACCTGCATGTGCAACACTGGCTATTGATCATCAAATGGCCGTGATTCAAGTTTAGGTTAATAAAAACTTCATTAATGATGTGCTGATTAATGGTGGATTTGGAGTAAACATCATTACTAAGAACCTAAAAATGTAATTAGGTTTGTCAAATCCTAATATAACGCTTTATAATCTATGTATGCCAAATAAAACTATAGCCAAACCACTTGGTCTTATTAGATCTGAAGATATTTGTTCATGAAATTCCCTATACAATTATATTTATCGTTATCAACAACAATGTTCTAGATTTTAGTTATTTAATGTTATTTAAGACACCCATGGTTGAGAGATGCAAAAGTATCCCACAATTCACAGGAAGAAAAAGCTTGATTTGCAATTGGTGTCTACGACTATTTTTTAGTCGAAAAAGACATTTTACAACTAACTATCTAGTAGTCGCCTAAGACAAGTTGCATAAACATTACATCATGATGACATCATCATATGGTAGATGAAGATTAAATTTAGTAGATATTATTTCATCCAATGAGGCTAGTATATACATAGTGTATATGGGGCATCATTTTGCGATTGTAAATTGCAACTATTTTGGTGGATCTAACCTCCAACCATGTGGAGACACATGTTAACTATTGAAATACTTAAATTATGTTCCTTAAATCTTTCCAAATTTATCTAGGTCATTGGATTCAACACATTGGGATTGTCACACGTGGTAAAACAATGTAAGATCAAGTTTTTCCTGATCTTGTGGGTAGGGAGTGGCCATGTTTTTTTTAAAATTAACTAATCGGTTATTGCCACATGGCATGGTTTTTAATATTTGGACCATTCAATTCCTATGTTTTTTATTTACAAACATGGCATTTGATTAAAAGGTTTGATTTTCCCAAATTGTGATATTGGATGATTTAGATTTGTCTAAATCTTATGGCCAAGAAATTGTCATGTCTTTTGTGTTTGGTTAATCAAAATGTGCCACGTGTCTCACTATGAGCATCATGGCATTTAAATATTTATTAAAAAACCCTAGATATATTCCAATCATCAAATGTCAAGAATGAGGATCTTGACACATGTCGCATTATTATTTGAATGGAAATTTCAAATCTGCCACATCTTCTAAAGATCGAATAATAGAAACATGCCACATGGCGATGTTAAATCATTTGTAAAATATATTTTTATTGAAAAGGAATAATGGACCTTAATTTAACATTATGAATTGAGGTTAACATTTAATTAACAATGTTTTAGGGTTAGGGTTACCATGGCTCACTAATCACACACAAAATGGACATGGAAAATGCTTTCCATTGAACTAATAAAAATTCAGTGAGCACACTCACCTTAAGTTTTGTAAAGATGGAAAAATGTTTTGTATTGAACATGGGTTCCTACC
>Ga0116231_10013373_pt1 | contig 11566 bp, 7 predicted proteins | sample S1TSphgellanicum_2_FD_89695 | JGI IMG/M metagenome (GOLD analysis project Ga0116231, IMG submission 89695) | Host-associated microbial communities from peat moss isolated from Minnesota, USA - S1T2_Fd - Sphagnum magellanicum MG | ecosystem: Host-associated > Plants > Peat moss > Unclassified...
CGGCAAGCCGATGGACCGCGTGATCTGCGGCGATGTGGGGTTCGGCAAGACCGAGGTTGCGCTGCGCGCCGCGTTCGTGGCGGTGCAGGCGGGCCGGCAGGTCGCCGTGCTCGTGCCGACGACCTTGCTCGCGCAGCAGCACTATACGACCTTCGTCGACCGCTTTGCCGATTGGCCCGTGCGCGTCGAGAGCCTGTCGCGATTCCGCAGCAACAAGGAGGCCGATGCGGTGTTGGCGGGCGTCAGCGCCGGCACTGTCGACATCGTCGTCGCCACCCAGCGCCTACTGCAGGGAAAGACCAAGTTCAAGGACTTAGGATTGATCGTGATCGACGAAGAACACCGCTTCGGTGTGCGCGACAAGGAGAGGCTCAAGGCGCTGCGCACCGAGGTCGATGTGCTCACGCTCACCGCCACTCCGATTCCGCGCACGCTCAACATGGCGATGGGAGGCTTGCGGGATTTGTCCCTCATCACCACGCCGCCCGCGGAACGGCTGGCCGTCAAGACCTTCGTGCTCGAATGGAACGAGACCGTGGTACGCGAGGCCTGCTTGCGTGAAATCCGCCGCGGCGGCCAGATCTACTACGTGCACAACGCGATCGAAACGATCGAGAAGACCGCGCAAGCCATCCGCGAGCTCGTGCCGGAGGCGAGCGTGGTCGTCGGCCACGGCCAGATGCGCGAGCGCGAGCTCGAACAGCTCATGCTGGATTTCTACCACCGCCGCTTCAACGTGCTGGTGTGCACCACCATCATCGAGAGCGGCATCGACGTGCCCACGGCCAATACCATCATCATCGATCGCGCGGACCGCTTCGGATTGGCGCAGATCCATCAGCTGCGCGGCCGGGTCGGCCGCTCGCACCATCGCGCCTATGCCTACCTGATCACCCCGCCGCGCAAGGCGATGACAGCCGACGCCGTCAAACGCCTGGAGGCGCTCGAGTCCCTCGAGGAGCTCGGCGCCGGCTTCACGCTCGCCACGCACGATCTGGAGATTCGCGGTGCCGGCGAGCTGCTCGGCGAGGAGCAGAGCGGACAGATCCAGGAGATCGGCTACAACCTGTACATGGAGTTGCTGGAGCGCGCGGTGGCTGCGCTCAAGTCCGGCAAGCAGCCCGATCTCGAGCGGCCGCTCGACGCGGGCACCGAGGTCGACCTGCACGTTCCGGCGTTGATCCCGGAAGACTACGTGCCGGACGTGCATCTTAGGCTGGTGCTCTACAAGCGCATTGCGAGCACCGCCTCGCGTGAGGAACTCGATGAGCTCAAGGTCGAGTTGGTTGACCGCTTCGGGCCGCTGCCCCCTTTCGCACAATCCCTGTTCCGCGGGGCGTATTTGAAGCTGCGCGCCGCGGCGCTCGGCATCCGCAAGATCGATGCAGGCCCGACCAGCGGCTATCTGCTATTCGAGGAAGATAACAAGATCGACTCGAAGCGCGTGCTGAAACTGATTCAGGGCAAGCCGAAAGAATACCGCCTCGACGGCCCCTTGAAGCTGCGCTTCAGCCACGACGCGCGCGGCGAGGAGAAATTATTCGCGCGCGTCGAACAGCTGGTCGAGCAGCTCGCGTGATGGATGCTTTTTACGCAGCCGTCCCCGCCCTCACATCACGCGCCACCACGGCACGGCCAGAATGTTCTCGCCCAGCCAATAGCTCTCGTCACCGCCGTGAAGAATCAAGCTGCCGCGACACTCGGGGTATTCAGCTTGGAAGGTCTTGAGGTGCGTGGCATCGCGCGGGCCGGGAGCGTCTCCGGCTTTGACTTCGATGGCCAGCAGCTTAAGCTTGCGCCCTATCACGAAATCAACCTCTGCTCCCCCCGCAGTGCGCCAGTAAGTCACCTCGGGCCTTGGAGTTTCGGTGTCTCGCCAGCAGAGTAGATCGTTGAGCACGTAATTCTCGAGGTGCGCACCGGATGGTTCTCCGCCGCCCAGATGCAGGCCTAAGCCGGCGTCGTTCCAATAGAGCTTCGGTGACTTGATCAGTCGTTTGGTGCGGTTTCTCGCGTATGGCACCAGCCGCGTCGCCTGGAACGAAGTCTCGAGAAGGCCCATGTATTGATGCACCGTGGTCAGAGGCATCTTGGCGTCGCGCGCAAGCTCAGCATGATTCAGAAGATTGCCGATACGCAGGGCAGCCGCTTGCATGAGCACACGGAAACTCTGCAAGTTGGCCACCGCGTGAAGATCGCGCAAATCTCGCTCAAGGTATGTTGCGATGTAACCATCGAACCAGAGCGAACGCTGCTGATCGTCATGCCTCTCCAAGGCAATCGCAGGAAAACCGCCACGTTTCACGGCAGCCTGCCAGCTTTCGTGTGGTGCGCGTTCAGCGCGTACCATGTCCAGCCAATCGGTAACCGGAGTTTCGAAAAAGCGCGTCCAAATGCCAGTAGTCCCAAGGCCTTGTTGTTCACGCCGCGTCAGTGTTTGCAGATTCAGGTAATAGGCGCGCCCCGCGAGGGAATCGCTAACGTGTTTCATCATCAGGAGGTTTGCTGAACCGGTGAGCACGAACTGTCCGCGCTTTTGTGTGCGCTGCTGGTCCACAGCAACCTTGATGGCGAGGATGAGCGGCGGATCCCGTTGAACCTCATCGATGACCATTTCCGGTGCGCTATTGAGAAATGCGCGCCTATCGGCTTGCATCCGGTGCAGGATCGCATCGTCATCGAGGGAGAAGTACGGCCGGGATGCGAGCTGCGGATGATGTGTGGCGAGCGTGCTTTTGCCGGCCTGCCTGGGTCCGGAAATAATCACGACCCGCATCGTGCGCAGAGCGAGGTCGAGCAGTGGTGCTACCGCCCGGGGAAGGATCGTTGGGTGATGATTATCTCCCGTTAGCATGTTGATAATCTACACGACCCGTATAGATTATCAACATGGTTTGTTTTGAATTCCCGAACCGGTTGCTTTCCCATGGAATTTACCGCCAGGTTCGTCACCCGATGTACCCCGCGTTTCCGCGGGAACGTGCGCCATCGGATCGAGAGTTCGGCTAGCGCAATGCGCCGAACACCTTGGTCACGATGGCGCTGCCGGCAGCGGCCGGATTCTGCCGGATGGCGTGCTCCTCCTCGCCGATCATCGTGTACAAACCATCGAGCGCCTTGTGGGTCACGTACTCCTCGATGCTCGCGGCATCGCCCTTGACCACTCCCAACTTCTCGCCCTCGCCCGCCAGCTGATCGTACTTCTGCGCGAGGCCGACCCGATCGGTTGCCCGCTTGATGATCGGCAGGAACTTCACGGCGAGCGGCGCAGCGGTCTTCTCGCGAAAGAACTGCGTGACCGAATCGCCGCCGCCCGTGAGAATTTTCTTGGCATCCTGGATGGACATGCTGCGCACCGCGTTCAGCAGCAGCGGCTTTGCCTCAGGCACCGCCTGTTCGGCGGCCTGATTCATAGCGGCAACCAACTCATCGGCATCCTTGCCCCGCCCCAGCATGCGCATTCCCTTCGCCACCTCATCGAGGGCCGGAGGCAGTGGGATCTTCACCTTGGGGTTATTTAGAAAACCGCCCGGTTGACCCAGTTTGCCGGTCGCCGAGTCCGCCCCTTCGGTGAGTGCGCCCTTGATGCCCTGGGCCGCGTCCCCGTTGGTCAGGTCGGCCAGGCTCAACGCGGAAGCGGCATCCATCATGAGGCTGGCGAGTAGCGCGATGGCGCAGGCGAGCGGCGCGCTCGGCAACCCGCGCGCATATTTTCCGGCGCTCATTTCTGGATGTTGCCGAGGAAGTCGCCCTTGCCGACGTCCACGCCATTGGTACGCAGCAACGCATAGACCATGCTCACGTGGAAGTAGAAATTCGGCAGCACGAACTCCGTCAAGTAGGAGAGGCCCGTGAACTTGCGCGCGCCGTTGGGAAACTTCATCTCCACCTCGCGCGACTCCGCGCCTTGCAGCTGGTCCGGCGCGAGGGCTTTCAGGAAATCCAGGGTCTTGGCAATTCGCGCCTGCAATTCAGCGAACGTGGTCTCGGTGTCGGGATGCTTCGGGATCTCCACCTGTGCCAGGCGCGCACCCGCCCCCTTGGCCGTATCGCAGGCGAACTGCACCTGGCGCGAAAACGGATGCATATCGGGAAACAAGCGCGCCTGCGCGAACACCAGCGTGTCGAACTTTCGGGCCTCCGCATGCGCGGCACCCTTGTCCAGCAGCGCCGACAGGTTGGAAAGTCCGCGCGTCAGCGCCGGTATACAAACGTCGTACATGGAAATGGCCATCTTTTGTCTCCTGGTTTTATTGGAGCGAAACCGCGCGCACTCTAGCACTTCGGCAGCGGCAGCGGCACTCGTCTCGCCCGAGCGGCCGCGCGCCATGGCTGCGGCGATGCGCGACTCTCGACTGAATCTGCGGGCTGATACACTCTAGTCCAGGCACCTCAGGCGGCGGTGAGGCAAGAGGGGAGCGCACGGGGTTTGATTGGATCGTCTAAACGTTATTCCGCTTTTATCAGCTACAGCCACAGCGACCGCGCGTGGGCGGACTGGCTCCATAAAAGTCTCGAGCGCTATCGGCTGCCCCGCCGTGTCATCGAGAGCGGCGTTGATGCCGCCCGGCTGGTGCCGGTTTTTCTCGATCGTGCCGAATTGGGCGCATCCAGCGACCTCGAACAAGCCATTGCGGCCGCTCTGACGGATTCGGAAAAACTCATAGTTATTTGCTCGCCGTCAGCAGCACGTTCACCGCGTGTCTCGCTAGAAATCGAGATCTTTCGTCGCGAAGTTTCAGGCCGCATTCTCTGTCTGCTGGTGGCCGGCCGGCCAAACTCCATGCTACGCGGCGGCGCCGAGGCCGAAGAGTGTTTTCCGCCGCCCTTGCGCAAGTATGCGATGCAGTCACAAGCCTCTTCCGAACCGCTGGCCGCAGACGTACGAAGCGGCAGAGGCGCTAGACAAGAAGCGCTGCTCAAATTGGTCGCGGGAATTCTCGACGTAAATTTGGATACGCTGCGTCAACGCGACTTGCAGCGTCGGCGTCGGCTTTGGGCAGCTTCCACGGGCGTCATTTCCCTGGGGTTGGTCATCGCCTCGGCATTGGCCGTCTACGCGTGGGAACAGCGTGCTGTTGCCATGACGGCTCAGTCGCGCTTGCTCATCGAACTGACCGCCGCGCGTTTGAAGGTCGGGGATATCGATGCTGCCGAGAAAATCATTCTGGAAGTGCTCTCCGACCGTCGCCTTCCTCAATCGCTCGAAGCAGCGGCGCTCAATGTGTTTCAGGAAGCCCGCGCCGGCGACGCGCAGTTGGCCGTGCTCGCGGGGCACTCGGAGACCGTGACCAACGCCCATTTTTCCCCCGATGGGAAATATGTGGTCACGAGCTCCTATGACCACGCTGCCATGGTCTGGGATGCCGCGTCCGGTCATCTTCTTCGGCAGCTGGACGGACACACCAACGTGGTGTGGGACGCACAGTTCTCTCCGGACGGAAAGCGCGTCGTCACGGCGTCAAACGATCACACCGCACGTGTCTGGGACTTCGCCGGCGGAAAGTCCACCGTCATTCTTGGGGCCCACACCGATCAAGTGCGAGACGCCGTGTTTTCCCCGGACGGACAACACATCCTGACCGCATCTTGGGACAAAACCGCCCGGATCTGGGACGCCTTCGACGGAAGACAAATAGCCCAGTTCGTCGGCCACACGGAAAGAATTGAAAGCGCCGCCTTTTCTCCGAACGGACAACGTGTCGTCACGGCCGCCTGGGACAATTCCGCCCGTGTCTGGGACGCGTCGTCGGGACGGGAACTTCTGCGACTCAGCGGCCACAAGGATCGACTCGAAAGTGCCGCTTTCTCGCCCGACGGCACGCGCATCGTCACGGCCTCGGCCGACAAGACGGCGCGAATCTGGAATGCCGTCACCGGTGAACAAATCCTGGTGCTCGCCGGGTATACCGACCGCCTGTTCTCGGCCGTCTTTTCGCCGGATGGCGCGCATATCCTCACAGCATCGTACGACAAGACCGCGCGCATTTGGGACGCGACTACCGGACAACAGATAAAAGTGCTCTACGGCCACAAGGATTGGATACGCACGGCAGCTTACTCGCCCGACGGCCGGCACATCGTGACGGCCTCGAACGATCATACCGCTAGAATCTGGGACTCCACTTTGGATTCTTCGCAAAGGGTTCTGGACCCTCATTCAACGCGTCTATTCTGCGCGCAATTTTCTCCGGACGGCTTGCGCATAGTGACATCGTCTCAAGACGCGACGGCACGCGTATGGGACGCAGGCTCGGGTGAGCAGCTTCGGCAGCTTACGGGACATACTGACACCGTAGCATCCGCCCGGTACTCCGGAGACGGACTCCATATAGTGACAGCCTCCTTTGATGGCACTGCTCGGATCTGGGATGCAAGCAGCGGCACTACTTTGCAAGTGCTAGCAGGCAACGACCACTTGTATGACGCGGAGTTTTCACCCGATGGCACACGTGTCGCGACGGCGTCCGCTTCAGGTGAGGCAAAAATCTGGGACGCAACCGCCGGCACACCGCTGCAGACATTGCGGGGCAATTTCGGTGAACTCACTTCGGCAGCATACTCGGCTGACGGATCCCGCGTCGTCATCGCATCCGGCGACAAGACCGCCCGAATATGGAGTACGGCGAGTGGCATGCAAGTACTGGTGTTGAACGGCCACAGTTCGCAGGTCTGGTCAGCCGCCTTTTCCAGCGACGCAGCAAGGATCGTCACAGCCGCTTTTGACAAGACCGCCCGCATCTGGGATGCCGCCTCAGGACAGTCGCTGGTAACGCTGTCGGGGCATGGCGATCGGCTATGGTCAGCGCAATTTTCTCCCGATGGCAGCCGCATAATAACTGCTTCCAATGACAGCACTGCGAGGCTTTGGGACACCGCAACAGGGCAACAACTGCTCGTGTTGAGCGGACACGCCGATCCTGTACGTTCGGTCGCGTTTTCGCCCGATGGCCGCAGCGTGGTCACGGCATCCTATGACGGCACAGCCCGCATTTGGGACGCGCGCGCAGCGCCTATCGAGGCTCAAATTCAGTGGAGCAAGGCGGCGCAGTTCGATCCGCTCGCGAGTACCGAACGAATTGACCTTGGTTTGCCGGGCTCACTCGAAGTCAGGCGGTGGCCGCTCGACGCGACGGCGTGCGATCAGGCGGCGGCGGCAATCTACGATCCCAAGCGGCGTGCGCCCGGCGTTGCATTGGATGAGATAGCGAAAGACATAGCGATACCGGCATGCGGCGAAAACAGCAGGTCCAATGATTCTCCGCGCCTGCGTTACCAACGCGGAAGAGCGCTCATTGCAGGCCACGATATGGGCCGTGCTCGCCAGGAACTCGAAGCGGCACTGTCCAAAGGGTACACGCCCGCAGGCGTTGATCTCGCGGCGCTGTTGTCGAGATCCGATTATTCCGATCTCGACCTAGGTCGGGCGATAACCCTGTATGAAACGTCGTGGGAGCGCGGACTTTCGATTGCTGCCTTCGAACTCGGAATCCTCTATGAGAAAGGGATGGTGCAACCCAACGGTAAAGGGAGCATGTTGTTGGCGCCGGACGTCGCGAACTCCTGGAGGTGGAATCAACGCGCCGCGGACGCGGGAGAACCTCATGCGCTTGCACGCATCGCGCAGGCCCGTGAGGCTGCAGCCGTATTCGAGGACAACCCCGACAAGAAGACGGCTTTGCTGCTGGATTCTTTTCAATTTTATGCCGCCGCGGTCCAGAGTGCGATCGCGGATGATTGGCCCGACAGCGCATGGAATAACTGGCGCTACCGTCGAGCATCTCTCGCACGTCTGCTCGCGCGCGGCGGGAAGATGCAGGAGGTGGCGCAGTTATACACAAACGTGACAGAACGGCATTCGCCATCACCGTCATCGCGAGCCACATGGCCGTAGCCAGGAGTCGCGTCGTCCGCGCCGCCGGCGGAGACCTGGAGCACAGTGTACTCCGCAAGCCCAAGGGCACTTGCGCGCCAACAGGGGCGTTGCAGCCTGTTGTGCGCAATCATGGTTTGCGCGCTTTGATCATGAACGATGCATGGCAGCGACGCTGTGCAAGATCATGGCGACGCACTCCGCCTGGCGGTGGGTGCCGGTCTTTGCAAAAATGGCTTTGACTTGCTTACGTACAGTTTGCAGGCTCGCGTGCTGGTTGGCCGCGATCGCCTCGACCGAACGGCCGCGCGCCATGGCTGCGGCGATGCGGGACTCGGTAGGCGTGAGGTCAAACAGGCTTTGCAAGGTCTCACGCGCCAACCAGATTTTTGCAGGATCGCGGGCGAAAACGATGGCGCCAGCCGACGCATGGCCGGGTACAGACACCCTCAACGGCGCAACCAGCAAGCTCACCGCCGCGCCGCATGGACGATGCGCGAGCATGACACCGTCTTGGGGACTCGATTCCGTCGTTGCGTTACTGGCTGCGCGGATGAGGGTTAGCAGCTTCGCAGCATCGATGTCGCGGCTCGCGCTTATCCTTCCCTGCCGCGACCGGATGGCCGAACCGTCTTCGAGCATTTCAATGGCCCTTGAATTCGCATAGAGCAGGCGTCCGTCGCTCGTGACGACCAGGGCCGCGGTCGGGCACCTCGCAAGGACTTCGAGCGATGCTGCCGTCAAGAGCGAGGCTCGACCCAGTCGCTCCCACAAGTGCAGCGCGCGCCGCAGATGCGGCAAGAACCGAGAGCTGCGATGTTGGTCCAGGGCCTTGTAGCATGCCTTGTAGTCGTCGAGCCGCGCCTTCACGTTGTCCATTGCGTGCTTGCCATGTCGATTTCCATTTTTCCCGGCACGTGAGTGAATACGTTATTGCATTTTGTACACGAACAAACCGTAGCAAGACTATATATCACAGTCAACACTTTTAATTTATCAATTGATACACTTACTCGATTGAGCCGCACATCTCGGCCGTCTGCCATGACCCATGCAGGCCACGAGTCGGGTCATGGCTTGCGGAGCCGCGCCGTTCAGCGGCTGCCGACGGCTCGTAGCGCGGCCTTTTCCGATTCGGTGAAACTTCGGTGAAGCGCTGCGACTGCGTCTTCATAGCCTTTGCGATAGGCCGCGATAGTATCGGCTTTGCGCTGGGCTTCGGACGGCGACGTCAGTAGGCCCGCCGGAGTCGGCAGCACGGCTTTGCTGTTCGCTTTGTACAGTGCGGCAGGGCGATGCTGCCCACCGCGTCGCAACTTTCCGGTGGGCTTGATGAATGACAACGACTCCGCCCACTTGCGGAAATTTCGCTTATCGACAGCGGCTCCCTGCACGGCTTCGAACACCCGCTGCAGCTCCGTCAACGTGAACTCCGGCGGCAGGAATTCGAGCGCTATCGTCGTGCGGTTCATCTTCTCGAGCAGCTTTGCGCGCGCCTCGTTGAGGATGTGGTGATGATCGAATGCGAGCGCGGGTAACTCGTTCCATGCACACCATCTGACCCCCCGAGCGTCGCTGCCGGCCTGCAAGGCGACCTTGTCCGCGGAAATGATGGCGAAATATGCCACGCTGATCACCCGTTCCCGCGGATCGCGGTCAGGATCGCCGAATGCCCCTACTTGCTCGAGGTAGCTCTGCGATAGGCCGGTCTCCTCGCGCAGTTCACGACGCGCCGCCTCAGCGAGATTCTCCTTGATCCGCACGAAGCCGCCGGGCAACGCCCACTGCCCCCGAAAGGGCTCGAGACCGCGTTCGATGAGCAACACCTGCAACACGTCGTCGCGCAATGTGAACATCGCGAGATCGACGGCTACGGCCGGATGAGGATGCTTGTATTGGTGGCTTGCCTGACCGGTCATGAAGATCTCGGATTGATGGCACGAGCATACACTATCGTTTGGACAGTAACACACCATCTAATCGCGAATACCACCCCGACAACGGGCCGCACGCTGGCGAGGTGTGAGAGCGCCTCGCAATGCATGAAGTCGCCATCGGCTGCGGATCGATCCGTGCCGATGGCGCCCCTCCCTACGCCCCTCCCTACCGATTGCCGTCATCAATGGTCGCAGCGATCGACCTTGAGGCGATAGAGCGTGCCATTGCCGTAGCCGTACGCAGCGTCGCCCTTGCCGCCGGCGTCCGCCATGCCAATGAGACTATCGTCCGCGGCGAATATCACACCGAAGTCCGGCACTGCGCCGTCAGTGTTGGCGCCGGTCTGCGGATTGGTGGCACTGAAGGTATGCAGCAATTCGAAGGCCTCATCGGAGCGCACCCGAAACACGACGCCCGATCCACCGCTGCCACCCGCGGATGCCGTCGCGTACAGCGCGCCATCGCCGCGCGCGATGAGCCGTGTTTCGGGATTTGCGCCATCTTTATTGACGCAAGTGGCGGCCGTCGATTCGCAGGCACTGAAATCGTGAATCACATCGACCTGATGCGGCTTCGCGAGCGAGTAGCGAAAGACGACGCCATTGCCATGGCCGCCATACGTCGCCGTGCCGAAAAACACGCCGTCTTCGCGCTCCACGAGCGGCTCGTAACAGTCGGCGCCGTCCTCGTTGGCACCGGAGGCATTGACCGGCTTGAAGGTGTACAGGACCTCGAAATGTTTTCCCGACGGGTCCATCCGGTAGAGCAGGCCGGAACCGAGTGTGGGACTCGGGTACACCGCACAGCCGTAGAAGAACCCGTCGCGGGCCAGCAGCAGCGAGGCTGCGTGCCCCTCGGTGGGCGTGAACTGATGCAACACGGTGAAGTTGCCCGATCGATTCATGGTCCATGCGACACCCAGGGCATTCTCGCCGCCGAGGCGCGTCGTCCCATAGAGATTGCCGTCACGACCCACCGCGATGGTGCGCAGCGGGCTCGCGCCGTCTTCATTGTGTTTCTCGGTATTCAATGCGCTGAACGCATGCAGCACCTCGAATTTACCGGCGGCGGTGATCGAGAAGATTGTTCCCGTGCCATGCGCGCCACCGAATGAAGCCATGCCATAGAAAACATCATTGGGTCCGCGCGTGAGCGCGACGCCCGGCGTGGCGCCGTCTTCATTGTTGCCATTGGCATCGAGCGCACTGAAGGTGTGAATGACCGAATATTTTTTCGCGCCGAGTTCGTACTTGTAGATGACGCCGTTGCCGTTGGCTCCTCCAGTGTACGTCATGCCATAGACGGTGTTGTTCGGACCGAGCACTGGCCGAGTATCGGGCTGCGAGCCGCCGGGGCTGTCACCTGTGGTGGCGTTCGCCACATCGAATGCATGCAGAACCTCGATAGATTCCTTGGCTGCGGCATTCGCTGCAACGGGCGCTGCGATCGCCGCCGCTACAATCAAGGTAGTGGCAAGCCGGCTAACTTCACTCATGTTTGTCATCCCCATGTGCTGAAACGTTGTTGAAGGTGGTGCGCTTTCTCTGGCTGGAGCGCACTGTATTCAGCAAGCGGCATGGGGGTCGCCCCCCAATTGGGGGGCGAAAGGATGAGCGGGATTGGAGCGTTGACGCACATGCGGTGCACGCGCGAAGGCAACGTGCGTTTCCGCGGAACGCCCGCCTCGTCAAATCAGCAAACCATTAAACTAGGTGAGGCTCAGCTGCGCGGCGTGCACGGCGGCGGCGTGCCGTC